>Ga0233424_10000724_pt1 | contig 37497 bp, 32 predicted proteins | sample Watercolumn_Towu_FD_181011 | JGI IMG/M metagenome (GOLD analysis project Ga0233424, IMG submission 181011) | Freshwater microbial communities from Lake Towuti, South Sulawesi, Indonesia - Watercolumn_Towuti2014_125_MG | ecosystem: Environmental > Aquatic > Freshwater > Lake | place: Indonesia...
AATGGAAATTCACTCGCGTTGAATTGCGCCAATTGGTCCAAAAACTCCAGACCGACCCCACGCGGGCATTGGCAGCGTGATCTTCACAATACGTCACCGAACTTATGACCCAGACCACTTAGCCAGAGGTTTTGGACCGTCTGCCGCGTTTGCTCAAACTTCAGAGCCGGCCGAAAACGCTGTAGCACCGCCGGGCGGCTCCCCGCTTTCGCCTGAGCCCGCCAAAGCGTCGTCATTCGAACTGCGCCTGGGCACCTACTGGCTCGTGCGCATCGGTATCGTCATGCTGCTGACTGGCTTGGCCTGGCTGGGCTACTGCGCTTACGAGAATTTCATCATTAAGACCGGGCCGGTCGGCAAGTTGACCATGCTTTATGCGGTCAGCGGCGTTTTGCTTGGCGCGGGCGCGTGGCTGCAACGCAAACAGGAGACCGAGTCCGTGAAGAATTACGCCCAGGTGCTCTTGGCCGGCGGCTTGGCTGCGGTGTATTTCACGACTTACGCGGCGCATTACGTTACCGCGTTGAAAGTGATCCAGAGCGCGGTGTTGGACGGCGTGTTGCTGCTGGGCTGGGCGGCGTGCGTTGTCTGGCTCGCGGACCGAAAGCGATCGGAAGTGCTCGCGCTCTTCGCCATCGGTCTGGCCTACTACACGGCCGCCATTACCAATGTCGGCTTGTTCACGCTCTACTCGAATCTCGTGCTGACGGTCGCGTCGGTCTTCTTCCTCGTTCGCAACCGCTGGACGACGCTTTCGTATGGCAGTCTGATGGCGACCTACGCTGGCTTTGCTTTCAGGCGCTTCTACAACAATGGCGCCTGGCTTTGGGACGCGCGCACGGAGGCCGAACTCTGGAAAGCCAACGGGTTTCTGGGCGGTTATTGGACGGCCTTTACGGCGGCAGCCTTTTTGTCGCGGGCGGACAAATTATCCTTCGGCAGCCGGGCGACGTTCGCCTCCCTGAACAACGGCGCGTTCTTCGGTTTGGTCATTGTCTCCGTGCTCCACTTCAATCACGGGCACTTCTGGTTGTTCTCGCTCCTCTACGGCGCAATTTTGATCGCGCTGGCGGCTGCGGCGCGGGTTGCCTTGCGCGAAGAAGCCGCCTTCAGGAATGCGTATCTCACACCCGGGTTGGTGTTGGTGACCGTGGGCTTCATCGCCAAGCTCACGGGCACGACGCTTGCGCTTGTCCTGGCGGCGGAGAGCGTCATCCTGCTCGTGCTTGGCGAACAGCAAAAAAATTTCACCATGCGCATCGGCTCGTATCTCACGGCGGCGATGGCTTTGGGCTGGGGAGCGTGGAATCTGAAACCGTTCGATCGCGCGGGGCTGGGCTGGGGTGCCGCTCTCGGCGGATTATTGACCTTCAACTCCTGGTGGGCACGGCGTCACGACGAAAAACGCGACGAACCAACGCTGCGGCCCGAGGCGACTTTCTTTGCTCTACTCGCCCTCCTGATCTGGCTTGCCACGACCTGGCGTAATTCGACCCCGGATTGGCGGCCGCCGATCTTGGCTCTTGAAGCCGGCTTGCTGACCGCGTCCATCTACTGGCTCGGCATCCGTGAGATCTCGCTGCTCGGACAAAGTTACCTCGTGCTGGCGCAAATCTTGTGGCTGGCGAGCGCGCAGAGCGGTCCGTCCTCGCCTCCGTGGTGGAGTCCTGCGATGGTGATCGTGACAACGTTGGGCGTCAGCCATTGGTGGCAAAGGCAAAAAGCGCTCGAGGCTTCGGCAGGTTTCGCGAACCTCCTGCAAGGCACCTACACGTTGGCCATCGCGACCGTGGCGTTTTTCTGGCTGCATCCCCATTTTCAGCCGCAATCGTGGCTGGCCTTGACCAGCGTTTTGGCCGTGGCCGTCACGGTTTACGGCTTAGTCACACGCCTGTGGTTTCTGGCCGGGTGCGGACAACTCTTTCTGTGCGTCAGCGCTTTTGAATTTGCGCGACAGCTCCTGACGGGCCGGCCCGCTTGGTATTGCGCCGTGGCTCCCGTCGTGACTGCGTTCGCCACCGCGTACGCGGTTACGGGTTGGTTCGCGCACCGCCCCGGTACGGAGGAGAGGATCAGTCAGCCCCTCTTGCAAGTGAGCCTGGTCTATCGCTGGGTTGCGTTGATCATGTCCCTGTGGTGGATTTTCAAGTACGTCCCGCCCCGGGAACAATTCTGGGTTTTGTCGCTCCTGAGCGCTTTGGTTTTTCTTCTGGCCGGATGGCGGCGCGATCAGGAAGGTCTCCGTTTCGCCGGCGTTCTGTTTGCGGTGGCGTTTGGAGTTTTTGCGACGCTGCCGACGCGGAACGCCGCCAGCGTTTATTGGATCGATCTGCCCGCGATCCTGCTGATGCCGGCGCTTCAGCAACTCGCTCGCCGAAGAGCGGACCATTTTCAGTTCGAGCCCAAACTGCATGCGGTGCTGATGACGGGCGGGGCTGTTCTTCTTTGGCTGTATTTGACGCGGAGGGTGAGGCCTCAATTGGACGGGTTGTATCTGGCGGTTGGCTGGTCCGTGGTAGCCGCGGTTCTTTTCGGCGCCGGCTCCGGTCTCCGAGAACGCACCTATCATCTGCTCGGGCTGGCCGTCCTGGCGACCGCGTTGGGCAGAGTCGTCTTGCACGATGTGTGGGAAGGCTCGATCTACTGGCCGAATCTGCTTCCGATTTTCATGGTGCTTTCGCTGCCACAATTGGCCAAACGAGTTTGGGCAGAGAACCGATTGGAGGAGCCATGGCACACGGGCTTGATCCTCGTGGGCGGTTTGAGCTTGTGGTTTTTTCTCTCGCGCTGGGTCGTCTTGCAATCGGGAGAAACTTTTCTGTTGACGGCGAGTTGGGCGCTGTTTGCGCTGCTGACCTTCGGAACCGGATTCGCGTTGCACGAACGAATCTACCGCTGGTTGGGACTCGGCATTCTGGCTTGCGCCCTGGGGCGCATGATGATCATCGATGTTTGGAAACTGCCGACACTCTACCGCATTCTCAGTTTCATGGCCCTCGGCCTCGTGTTGCTCGTCCTGGGTTTTATCTACAACAAATATCAGGAAAAAATCCGGGAGTGGCTATAGTTCACGCGTGCCGCGCTTTCGAAGACAACCCGCTGGCGCGGACCGCGATGGTCCGCGCGTTCACTCCCAGGGCTCGTGTACCGGGGCGCAATCCGGGACATCCACCGAGTGTGTCGCAAATCTGGATCCCTCAGCGAGAAATGCGCCTGCTGTCTGTCGAGCGCGCCTCGAGTTCGAAACTGTTCCTCGCGGAGCCAGGAATTTTATCCGATAGAAGCGCCGCACGGGCCAGGTCGTTGGGTCTTTCGGTTCTGTGATGGCACTCATGGTCGTGATGGTTTGCGCGGACTGCCGCCGTTTCAAATCCGCGCCACGAAAACTGGACGCGCACGCACTGTCTCTGAAAAATCCTCTCCAAACCCTCTCCGGCACGTGGTAGAGAATCCCAGCGATGACTCTGAAAGAAGCGCAGACTCGCCACGCTGAATTGGCCGAACAAATCCGCGCCCACGATTACGCCTACTACGTGCTGGCCAAACCGGCGATCAGCGACCGCGAGTACGACCAGCTTTATCGCGAGTTGTTGGACTTGGAGAAGCAGTTTCCCGACCTCGCCACTCCCGATAGTCCGAGCCAGCGCGTCGGCGGCCAGCCTCTGACTGAATTTAAGTCCGTCCAACATCTCACGCCGATGCTGAGTTTGGAGAACACTTACTCGCAGGAGGAAGTCCGCGAGTTTATGAATCGCGTGCAGAATCTGGCGCCGAAGGAAGCGTTGGACTGGACCGTCGAGCCGAAAGTGGACGGTGTCGCCGTCAGCTTGCGATACGAGAATGGTGTGTTGGCCGTGGGCGCCACGCGCGGGGACGGCGTGACCGGCGATGACATCACCGCCAATCTGAAAACCATCCGCAGCATCCCGCTGAAACTGAAGGCGGGCGATTGTCCTTTGCCCAAGCATTTTGAAGTGCGGGGCGAGGTCTATATGACGACGGCGGGATTCAGGAAGCTCAACGCCGAGCGCGAAGCCGCGGGAGAAGAACTGTTCGCCAATCCGCGCAACTCCACGGCGGGGTCGTTGAAGCAGCTCGACCCCAAACTGGTCGCCAAACGGCCGCTCGACGTCGTTCTTTACGGCACGGGCGAAATCGAGGGCGCCTGGAAACCCGCTTCTCAAGTCGAACTGTTGGGCTGGCTGAAATCTCTGGGGTTCAAAACGCCGGAGAAAGTTTGGCACTGCCGTTCGGTGGAAGAATTGCTGCAATCTCTCGAAGAACTGGAACGCGCACGCGAAAGGTTCGCTTACGAAACGGACGGCGCCGTGATCAAGCTCAATTCTTTCGCGCTGCGCGAACGCGTCGGCTACACCTCGAAAGCGCCCAGGTGGGCCATCGCCTACAAGTATGCCGCAGAACGGGCCGAGACAAAACTCCACGCGATCACGATTCAGGTCGGACGCACCGGTGCGTTGACGCCCGTGGCCGAACTGGAGCCGGTCTTTCTCGCGGGCAGCACCATCAGCCGCGCCACGCTGCACAACGAAGACGAGTTGCGTCGGAAGGATATTCGCGTCGGCGACACGGTGACGATCGAGAAGGCCGGCGAGGTGATTCCGGCGGTCGTCGGGGTGGTTCTGGGCAAACGGGCCGGGCATGAGAAAGCTTTCGAGTTCCCTAAGACGTGCCCGGAATGCGGCGGCCCCGTTTCACGTTCGACCGGTCTGGCCGTGGGTAATCCGGGCGTTGTTTTGCGCTGTGTGAATCCGGACTGTCCGGCGCAGGTTCGCGGCCGGATCGAGCATTGGTGCGCGCGCGGCGCGCTGGACATCGAAGGCGCGGGGGAAGTGCTTGTGGAACAACTGGTGAAGAACAACCTGGTGCGCGACGTTGCAGATCTCTACTTGCTCAACCTCAATCAACTCGTCGCATTGGAGCGCATGGGTGAAAGATCCGCGCAGAATCTTCTCGAAGGCATTCAAGCGAGCAAAAGCCGCGATCTGTGGCGGCTGATCTTCGGCCTGGGCATCTTGCACGTCGGCGCGGGTGTAGCCAAAGCGCTCGGCCGCGGCTTTGCGACGCTCGATGATTTGCGCGCGGCTAGTTTAGAGCGCTTGAATGAAATCGAGGACGTCGGGAGCGTGATCGCGCAAAGCTTGCGGCAATGGTTCGATGAAAAAGGGAATCAGGATCTGATCGAACGGCTGCGGGCAGCGGGATTGACTTTGCAGTCGTCGCTCTACCGCCCGCGAGCGACTGAAGGCCGGTTCGCGGGGAAGACTTTTGTCCTCACGGGAACGTTGCCGTCGCTGACGCGCGAACAAGCCGCCGCGAAGATCGAAGCGCTCGGTGGCAAAGTCAGCGGCAGCGTGAGCAAGAAGACCGATTACGTTGTTGCGGGCGAGGAAGCGGGTTCCAAGTTGGCCAAGGCGCAGAAGCTCGGCGTGAGAATCTTGGACGAGCAGGAATTCTTGAACCTGTGCGGTGAATGAGCGGAGGGTCAGCGATTGCTGGCTGTCGCAGAGTCGAACCTTCCATGCTACTAGTACTCTGACAAAGAATTATCGATACATGCGTTGCGTTGAGTTTGGCCTGTGGCGAGGCGGGAGCGAGGGAGCATCCCCGCAGCGGGCTGTGACCGAACGAACAACGAAGCCACAGGCCAAACTCAACGCAACCCTCCGGGCGGCAGTTCTTTTTGCGCCAGACTTCGTTGCTCGCTCCTCACAGACCACCGACGGGTATGCTCGTCGCTCGCGCCTTGTCTGGCGCAAAAATCCCTTGCCGCGCATGTATCGATAATCCTTTGTCACAGTACTAGCACTACAGCAGTACTTTCCGTCGGAGCGCGGCCTTCAGGCCGCTTCATCGCTCATTCTCAGGAGAACGCCTGGATCAAGTCGCAGGCTGAAGCGGCATAAATGCCGCGCTCCGCATGGCAGGGCCTCCAGGGTCGCTGTAGAACTGGACGCGAATGCCATTTCAATCCCTACCCCTCCAGAATGCGCTTGACCGCGCGTCTCGTGTCTCTAATATGTTGTGGAACTAATAGGGAGGTTAATCAATGAATCCAACAAAACCTGTTCACAAAGTCCGCCTCGGCACGATCGAATCAGCGGTCTGGGAGAATAAGCTCAGCGAGGGAAAGCCGTATTACAAGGTCACCTTTTGCCGGAACTACAAGGACGGTGACGAGTGGAAAACAACCGAGAGCTTTGGGCGTGATGATCTGCTGGTCCTCGCAAAGGTTGCTGACCAAACGCACTCGTGGATCTTCGAACATCCGCCCGGCAAATAGCATTGCCGGTGGGAGTGCGCGGCCGCGTATTGTGCCGCGCAGCGCGAAATCCAAATCAACAGGAGGCCACGGAGAGAAAGGAGGCGAAAGATCAGAACTCACTAAAGGGCGATGTTGGTTCAGTCCAGATGTGGCAACTGAATTCCTTTCTTTGCCCTCTCCGTTTGCTCCGTTTCCTTCTGTTTTTCTGAACAGGAGGCAACGGAGCGAACGGAGAAGTCGGGGAATTGAATCGCTTACGGTCCCTGTCCTGATTCTTCTGTTTTTGTGAGGTCTGAAGATAACTGTGTCTTACTCGCGACCCTGAAGTGCTCACCCTGGTGGCAACCACTCGGAGATCGAGTTTCGGCTTCTGCCCGCCTCTGTTGCCTCCGCTACCTCCTGTTAAGGATAAGGACTGGCGCGAAGGGCTAGTGCCCTGTTCCGGGCGAGACCACGGTGCTTTCCACGTCCGCCGCTTTTGTGAGGCGAAGCCGCGAAACGCGCAGGCCGTCCATTTCCTCGACACGCAACGTGTGCGCTCCGAGCGCCAGCGCGTCGCCGACTTTGGGGAAACCGCCCAGGCGATGGGTCACGAAGCCGCTCGTCGTGGTGATCCCTTCCTCCGCGAGGTTGTCTCCGACCAGTTCCGACAATTCATGGAGCGGCAAAGTGCCGGCGAGGTCCCAGCTTTGCTCGCCCACTTTTTGCAGCAGCGGTTTTTCCTGATCGAATTCGTCTTGGATCTGGCCGACGAGTTCTTCGAGGATGTTCTCCAGCGTGATCATCCCGACCGTGCCGCCGTACTCGTCCACCACGATGGCCATGTGCAATCGTCGATCCAGAAACAGTTGCAGGAGTTTTTCGAGACGGGCGGTTTCCGGGACATAAATCAGCTTGCGCATCGAGGCGGCGAGTTCGCGTCCTTGCCGGGCCTTCAGCCGCAGGGCAAACAAGTCCTTGAAATGCACCACGCCCAGCGTTTTATCCAGATCGCCGCCTTCGCACAGCGGGAAGCGGGAGTAACGCGTCTTTTCCGCCACGTCCAGGCACTCTGCGATGCTGGCTCCCGTGTCTAGCGCGACGATCTCCTTTCTAGGCCGCATCACTTCGCGGGCGACGCGGCGCCCAAGGTCCAGCGCGTTGAGGACAATGTCGCGGCCGAGTTTGCTGCCCCCCGACCGAGCGTGCGAACCGGCGAACAGCAAGCGCAATTCCTCCTCCGAATGCCCATGCTCGGACTCGCCGGACAACTGCAAACCGAGCTGGCGGAGCATCCAGAGCGACGCGTGATTGAGCAGCCAGATGAACGGATAAGAAAGCCGATGAAACCATTCCAGCGGTTGCACGACCCAAAGTGAGGTTGGGAGCGGCTTCTGAATCGCCAGCCATTTCGGCGCTTGTTCGCCGGCGGTGATGTGCAGAAAAGTGATCACGGTGAAACCGACCACCACGGCGATGGAATGCCGGATCGCTTCCGATTCGATTTTCAGCCAGTCCAACGCAGGCGCGAGTAAGGTGGCAAAAACCGGCTCTCCCACCCAACCGAGCGCCAGACTGGCCAGCGTGATCCCCAACTGGCAGGCGCTCAGCGAAGCGTCCAGGTTGCGGATCACGCGCCGCGCAATTCGGGCGCGCCGTTGGCCTTTCGCGATCAGCGGATTGAGTTGCGTGTCCCGGACTTTGACGAGCGCGAATTCCGCCGCGACAAAGTAGCCGTTCAAGAAGACCAGCACCACCACGGCCAGCAGCTTCAAGGCAATCTCAACCGTCGTTTCGGTAATCATTTTTCGATCGGTCCCGTGCAGGAACCACAACGTTCGCGATCATACCAAGCCGCGAGACCGCGCAAAAGGCGCAAAATACCTTCGAATGCGAATCGTGCTGCCTCCTTATCCATCCGGTCCTGGTCCGATCGCTACACACCTACGAGGAAGAAGGCCGCCGCGGGGAAGGTGACACGTGAGCTCCGATCGAGAACTGTTGGCTTCTCAACTCCGTTGCGTTCTCAACTGCTTTCGCGTTGCCTGAAGTCTTTGGATGACGACGGAGGTGACGCGCGTCATCAGTACGTATCCGAGGTCATGGTCATCCTCGGATTGTTCGCGGAGCCGCGTGCCGTAGAAAAAGATGGCCCCGGTCGCTTCCGTGGCGCGCGCGTCGAAATGCCAGTAGTACGGCGGGAAAAGCCCTGACCATCTGAGCACGTCACCCGGGCCAATGGTTTGAATCACCACGGGCGGCTCCTCCGCAGAACGCGATTCGAGCGCGACCTGGCCGGATTCGATCAGGTAGAAACGGTTGGCGGGATCGCCTTCGCGGAAAATGAAGTCACCTGCTTCGAACTGCACGCGCATGGCGTTGTCAGCCAGGACTCGCAAATGATCTGGAGAAAGGTCGCGCAGAAACGGATGCTCAGCGATGGCGACGGCGAGAGCTCTGCTTGTGGCCAGAGCAATCTCTGCGTTGTGGCGTGCATCCGGGATTGCACTCATGTCGTGTCCAGAAGTTTCGAGTTTCGTTGGAGGTAGTCCGCGTTGCAGACGTTACCCAGACAACCGCGAATGGACGCCAAGTTACGCGAATGAAACAAGTCTAAACCGCCCGTGCCCCGGACGCGTATTCCCATTCGTGTCCATTGGCGGTTAGCGACCTGGTGAGAATCGCAGCGGTGGCACCGCATCAGTTCCACACAGCGAGTACACCTTGACCCGCGCGCGAACCACACTCGGCTTGCCATTTGTTCACTGTTTTTTGGCGGCCAAAAATGCCTGGATTCTCCCTCTCTTCCCTGCCAGGGGAGGAGAGGGCCGGCGAGAGAATTCCCGGAGGAGTTCGCGTTTTGAAACCCCGAACCGGAGCGCGGCGTTTACGCCGCTTCCGGTTCCGAAGTTCCGCTCGCTTTGGACGTTCAAGCGGCGTAAACGCCGCGCTCCTGACCACTGGTTCCTGGGGAGGAGGGCCGTCCTTATTGAGTTTCCCTCTCCTCAGTCCTCTCGATCGTGCCCCCTGATGCTCAGAAACACACACTCGAAGTCAGCAACCAATCTTTGTTCGACGAAAGCCAAAGGAGGTTTAGCGCCATTCCATCGAATCCCCCAGAATCGCACGCGGAATGAAGTTGCCTTTGTGAAGAAGCCACTCCCGCCTGGACTTCGACGGAGCCGTCTGCCCTTTCTCGGGCTGGGCATTGTCGCGCTACTCAGCGGAATCTGGGGCGGCTTGATTCGTCTGCCTTTGAATTTGCCCGTGCCGGCGGACAATGCCAATTGGATCACGTTTCCGTGCCGTTTGGTTGGTTTCGCTCTCATAGACAGCTCCGCTTTACGTTCATTTGAAACGTCTGCCGGGTGGCAGTCCTCGCCTACACCGCCCTTGGCAATTCTCGGCCATTTCTTGAGACCCAAGAAAGCAGCTTACGCGCACCAGGGCCGATTCCGGATTCGGGATTTCTCCAACGCGGAGTGAGCGAGTTCGACATCCTCCGCGACGTGGAAATCGAACATGCCCAAGCAGAGAAAATCCGCGCCATTCTGGAAAGCGTATTGAAACCCTTCGCGCGGGTGAATCGCGCCCGCTCCGAGCACCTTGTAAGCAATCCAGGGCACTTCGACTTCCTGCATGAAGGCCATCGTCTCTTGCGGCGTTTCCTCCCACACACTGTCGAGCCGATTCGGCGGGCCGGCGGACCAGTATTGCTTGATGTTGAAAGTCTTCATGTAGAAGTCGGGTTTGACGCCGGCTTTCTCACAGGCCATCGGCACTTGCAGCGAATGACCCGCGACCCCGGCAATCACTTGCTGTCCCTTGATCAACTGAACCGCTTTGGCCAGCACATCGACTTTGTTCCTTTTAACCAAATCATCTCCAATGCCGCCATGCGTGAAGGCACCGACCGCGCCGTTGTCCACGGCCTGCCGAATCTGGCTGGCCATGTCTCTCTCCGAAATTTCAATCTGCGCGATACATTGGATTTTGCCGTCTCGTTCCTTCCAGTACGCTTTGAGAAGCCGCAACGTCTCGTGGTCCAGGCGGAGAATCGCGGTGTTAATCCCGTGCTCTTCGCACGACGCAAGGGTCTCAAACACCTTCGCATCGATGAAGTATCGCTTCATCAGATTTGACACATAAATCAGATCGCGGCTGTGGGCAAAACCCGCGATCTGATTGCCGCCGCAGATGATGCGGCTGATCGAGACCGGGCCGATCTTGCCCAGGGGAAGTTTTCGCGATGAACGAATGGAAGTCGATGGGTTGGCTTCTTGCCCTTGTTGCGCCAGCAGCGCGCGCTCCCCGAAGCTGGCCACCAACCCGGTCGCGGAGGACACAACGATCGATCCTTTCAAGAACCGGCGACGATTGATTTTTCGGGTCATAGTAACCTCATCCAGATCGATACCTTGTCCACACTGTCACTCTTTCCAGACGAGAATCTCCTGGGGGAGAGGGTTAGGGTGAGGGGCGAGCCACCTTTTCAATGAATAGATACGGCTTAGCTTAGGAGTGGTCCGCTCAGGGAACCTGGTTGAGTTCCGTGGGCATGTTGACTGAGGAGTTGCGGCAGACCGGCTCCAGGGCGAGCGCCGCTTCAGAGGGCGAAACGGCGTTCTTCTTCAGTCAGTCCTTAGACTGATGGGGTCTGCGCCGGTAGCGGGTCGTGACGCGGTGGCGGGGTTTCAAAAAGATGCCGCAGAAGCTGGCGGGGCGAGTGTGTGTGTAAAACCTCGGCATTCCGCCAAATATCCCAAACACCGGAATCCAGAGGGCGCCCCGGGGGATGCGCGGCTGATAAAGCAAAGCGACCAGCGACAGGAGCACTAACGCCACGGCCAGCGGCAACCACGTCCCGCGCACCAACTCGCCGACGAACGACGCCAGGGCCGAGAGCGCGTACTCACGCTGGATAACCTCCTGAACCTGGTTCCAGAGGAATTCCTGAAGCTGGATAAGTTCAACCGGGACGTTCATGCAATATCCCTGAATTCGATGGTCCCTGCATATGCCGTGCGTCCGTCCCTGTCAACAGCAATTCTCGCCCGCTCGCCCGCTCTCCACGGATGATTCAAGAATCCGACCAAACGAGAGCGGGCAGCTTGCTCGCGAGTTTTTTAGGAATCTCGCTGCACCACCGCGCGGGCAGGCTGCCCGCGCTCTTCTTCAATCAGCCGTGCCCGCTCTCAGTAAGTCGTTTCCGTCTTTCGCGGGCTTATGTAGGTATACCATGTCAAATCCGGATCGCCTTTCCGGGTGGGAACGTTGACGCGCGACGTGAGCGTGACCCTGGCCATCGTGCCATTCATGGTTGGACCAACCCACTTGTGGATTTCAGAATGTCCGTCCGCGAAGGCGAAACCGCTCGCCCCATTGTGATAGGTCGCCGGGATATCCACGAGGTTCACCGAACTGTCGGGCGGGAAACAACCGGCGTCGTTGATGCCGTCAGGATGCTCGTCCACGTACACCCAGGTCAATTGGGACGGCCGTTCCGCGCCGCTGCGCGATGCGCTGGCGGTTTGTCTGAGCACGCTGGGCCGGAGCGGCGAAGCCGTGCGCGAACTCCAAGCCGCGTGCCGCCTCTCACCGAAGGACGCGCTGTACCGATACAAGCTGGGACTGGCGCTCAACGAGGCGGGCCAGTTGGCCGAATCGGTCGGCGCGCTCGAAGAATCCGTGAAACTCGACCCTCCAATGGCTCAGGCCTGGTACAATCTGGGCCTGGCTTACTCCGCTTCCCGGCGCGACCAGGAAGCTATGCAAGCTTTGACCCGCGCCGAATCGGTCGACTCCTCATCCGCCCGCATCCCGTACGCGCGCGCTACGATTCTCGCGCGCCTTGGCCGGATCGACGAGGCGCGCCAGGCCGCGGCGCGGGCTTTGGAAATCCAGCGCGACCACCGCGACGCGGCTAATTTGCTGGAGCAGCTTTCGCGGTCGGAACCTCCGCCGTAACGGTTCAGTTCTTGATCGGGGACCACACGCGCCTCGCGTGTCCTGACCGGCGCCTCGCCGGTCAGAGCCGTCCGAAGAACACGTCACTGGACGGTCGCTCCACCGGAACGGTCGTCTTGGCCGCCCTTTCAACTTCCGCTCGACGCTGGCAACTGCTACAACCATCGGCATGGCTCCCGAACTACGCATCGGTTTCCTCGGCGCAGGCAAGATGGCGACCGCGCTGGCCAGGGGTTTTGTGACGGCGGGCTTGACCGGACCTGATGGTATCCTCGCCAGTGACCCCGTTGAACAGGCGAGGAATGACTTCAACAAGGGCGTCGGCGCCCGAACCACCGCGAGCAATCCGGAAATCCTCAAGTTCGCTCCCGTGATCGTTCTTGCGGTCAAGCCCGATCAAGTTGAATCCGTGTTGTCCGATGTGCGCGGTTCGATGGGCAAACAACACCTATTCATTTCCATCGCCGCGGGGGTGCCGATTGCGAAGCTGCAGAACGTCCTCGGCGCGGAAGCTCGAATCATTCGTGTCATGCCGAATACCCCCGCGCTGGTGGGCGCTTCAGCGACCGCATTCGCGCTGGGTTCAGCCGCGCAGCCCCAGGATGCGGAGCTTGCCCGGAGACTTTTTTCTTCCGTTGGGCTGGCTTATCCAGTGAAGGAGCCGCTGCTCGACGCGGTGACCGGTTTGAGCGGCAGCGGACCCGCTTACGTTTACTTGCTGATCGAAGCGCTGAGCGACGGCGGCGTGGCTTGCGGATTGCCCCGCGACGTCGCGACGAAGCTGGCGGCGCAAACTGTCTTCGGCGCAGCGAAAATGGTTCTGGACACGGGCGGGCATCCCGGCGCGTTGAAGGACATGGTCACCAGTCCTGGCGGAACCACGATCGAAGGGCTTCATGAGTTGGAGCGGGCCGGGGTGCGCGGCGCATTCATCACTGCCGTTCGGGCCGCCACGGAAAAATCAAAGCGGCTGGGGGCGGGTTGACACGGCGTGAGCCGTTAAAGCGTTACAACGTGAAAGCGCACAATCTGTTCTGGCACGGCATCGATTGGCGTTCATTCGCGTTCATGGGCGGTTTCCGAGTGAATGGCTAAGCGCATGAGCTTTCCTTCCCCAACTGAGAAGCAGGCGCGGATTCTTTGGCTCTCGATCACCGCGCTGGCGATCGGTGTCCTTCTGGCGTTGATCGGGCTTTTGCTTTGGGGGTTCGGCTGGGTCCTCCGGGAATTGTCAGATGTTTTGTTGCCCCTCGCCATCGCCGGCGTCATCGCGTATTTGCTAGATCCGGTGGTGGATTTTTTTGAGAGCAAGAAGATTCCCCGGACGCGTGCAATCCTGCTGGTTTTTTTCATCTGCGTGATGCTGTTCTTGATCCTGGCCGCGGCGATTGTGCCGCAATTGATCCGTGAAACTGAAAACTTGGTCAGGCAGTTGCCGACCTACAGAGACCAACTGCAAGACAAGTTCAAGAAGTGGGTCGAGCGAGAGCCGCTCGGCATTAAAATCCCGGTCTCGTGGAGAACTTTGCTCGGGCAAACCAACTCTCAGACCGAACTGACGGAGACGAATAAGACCGAGACCCCCTCTCCGCCGGGATCGACCAACCAGCTTGCGGGCGCCGGCACGAATGCCGGCTCCAAAGGCATCCTGGAAAGCGAAACGTTCAAGGAGGTCGTCTCCTGGGTGACAGGCGCGTTGCCCGGAATCGGCAAATGGTTCAGGGATCAACTCACGAAAGTGGCCTCGTGGATCGGCCTCCTGGTCGGGTTGTCGCTGGTTCCGGTCTATGCCTTCTACTTCCTCGTGGAAAAGCGGGGCATCCAGCGCAAGTGGACCGATTACTTGCCGGTGCGGGATTCCTGGCTCAAGGACGAACTGGTCTTCGTGCTGAAGTCCATCAACGATTATTTGATTCTCTTTTTCCGCGGGCAGGTGCTGGTGGCGCTGTGTGACGGCGCCCTGCTGACGATCGGATTCCTGATCATCGGCTTGAATTACGCCTTTCTGCTCGGAATGTTCGCCGGGTTGCTCAGCATTGTTCCTTATCTGGGCGTGCTCATGAGTTTGATGCCCGCGCTCTTGCTGGCGGCAGTCCAGTTTGGCGATTGGCTGCATCCTGTCCTGGTCTTGGCGATCTTCGGGCTGGTGCAATTGGCCGAGGGATTGGTGATCTCGCCCAAGATCATGGGCGACCGCGTCGGCCTGCATCCGCTGACCATCATCATCGCCGTCATGGTCGGCACGACGCTGATGGGCGGCATCACCGGCGGCATCCTGGCCATCCCACTGACGGCGGCGTTGCGCGTGCTCATGTTTCGCTACGTGTGGAAGCGACCGGGGAGTTTGCTCGTGCAGCCCTGATAGCCGTGAGGGCGCATCTCCGAATGAGCACGGTGCAGGTGGCGTTGTAGCGCAGATTTGCAATCTGCTGTATCGCGGAATTGCATTCCGCAAGGCACCGGCAAATTCCCGCGCCTTGGAATTTCCGAAGCCCGCCGATTTCAAATCGGCGATACGGCCCAGCGCGGCGAAGCCGCAACCAAAGGAGCGCGGACAGCCATGTCCGCGAGTCGTCCGCAGATGCAAGCAGCGCGCGGACAAGGCTGTCCGCGCTCCGAGAATCGTCGCGGCTGGCGGCGATTCTGAGCGATACTGATAGAGTGCAACTCTGCGCTACGCCTTCGGGCCGCGCCGAAATTGTGTCCTCATTCGGAGATGCGCCCCAGCCGTGACGGACTTTCAATTCACGGTTGGCAGAGCCGCGTTACTCTGGCTAACTCTCACTTCGTATGTCAGCCGACAGCCCGTGGAAATTGCGCAAGGGGAGGATCGAATTCGTCCTCGTGGCCGTGCCGGAAACCGACGCCCAGCGCGTCATTGCCGAAGCCTTCGATCTCACCCTCGAGCACGAAGCGGAGGTGGACTTGATCAATTCTGTGATCGTGATCACGTTTGGGACTCTGGACGCGGAGGCGTCCCCCAAGGGAAAACGTTTCGCGCTCATCGAGCGCGTTGCGGGAAAGGTTCGGCGCCAAAATCAAGATGGTTCACGGTGCCGCCATCGGGCATTCGGGTTACGTCGGCGGAAAAGGCGGCGGCCGGTTCAGTTACTTCCTCCCCGGCTTGAAGGAGGCGACCGCACGGCTCGACGATTTGCAGGCAGGGGAGATTCTGGATTTCATTCCGACGTCGCCGCCGTGAGATGCGTTTCGGTTTACTAAGAGTTAAATGAGTTAAATCGTTAAGATGGTTAAAGAGTTGCATCGTTACAAACCCCCGTCTTTTGACCATTTAACCTATTTAACCCTTTTAACGATTTAACCAACCAATTCATGGACACCCCGCCTTTGATGGAGCTGACGGCTGTCGAGCTGGCGCGCTTTCTCGACAAGCAGGGCCATGCGAACAAGGCGGTCTCGATCCTCACCGATTTGCTCTCGCGCGACGCGCGCTCAGCTTCGCCCAAAAGTTTGTCAGCGCTGGCCCGTCTGGCTTACGCGAACAAACAATGGCGCGAAGCCGGCGTGCTCTGGCGCATGCTTGCGGATTCTCCGGCCTGCGACTGCGAGGCGCTAGCCAAATGCGCCCATTGCTTGATCGAGCAAGGCCAGTCGTCCGAGGCCGCCCCCTTCATCGCCAAGCTGGCCGCGCGTCTTGGGATGGAACGGGACCGCTGGCCGGCGGAAAAGAGCGACGAGTTGCTGGCGGTTCTTTACGAACAGATTTGCCTTCACGTTTTGGGCGATGACCTGCCGAAGGCGGAGAGCGCCTTGCAACTTGCGGCGCGGTTTCCGAGTTACGCCGCCAAGATCAGTGGCTGTGCGGAAACGGAGCCTTCCAAGGACCTCAGCGACCAGGAAATTCTTCGCCGACTCGACACAGCGGCTCGCGAGTGGGAAGCGCGAGGAAGCACTGTTCCCTTTCTCGCGCAGCGGTGCGGGACCTTGCGCGCTGAAAAGTCCGCTGGCGTCGCCCAGGGGAAAAAAATCCTGCTGATCATGAGGAAGTTTTTCCTCGACCGCGCGGATTCTCGCGAGCATGAGCTGAGCGTGTTTTTCCAAACGTCGGCCAGGGCGGTCGGCCTGGAGGTTCTGTTCTTCCCGTCGGAGCCGCTTACGAATCCGAAGGGCGCACCGCCTGAACGGCAATACGCCGAATTGGACCGGCTGGCCAGGCTGATCCTTTCCGCCAGACCGGACGCGGTGATCTTTGATGAGCTTTGCAATCAAAATCCAGGCGGCGAGTACTCGGGACCGGAAGTGTTCCGAAACGTGTTGTCCGCGCTCAAGGCCCGGCATCCTTTCAAGCTCGTGGGCTTCTATCCGGATTCCTGGATGCCCGATTGCTTGGCCACGATCGAGTACGTGCGGCTATTCGCCGATGTGATCTGGCACTTGAATCATTATCCGCCGCGAGACCGAAACGATGGAGGCGGCGCAAAGATGTTTTGGGCGCCAATTCCGTATCCGGAGGCTCTCTTTCAACTCGGCCCCGTCGGCAAGGACATCGCCACTGCGTTTGTCGGCGGCCTTTATCGCTACAACTTTCCGCGCGGGCTCTGGCTGGCTTTGATCAAGTCCAGGGGCGTTCCGTGCCAGCTCTTCTTATCCAGACACACGGCCGCCGATTCAAAGGCGGGCGCCAGCGCCGAGGAGTATGCGGCTTTCATGAGCCGCCTGAGAATCAGCGTCAATTTCTCCGCGCGCACCGCCTCACGGAAAATCATGACGGGGCGCGCGTGGGAATCGATCCTCTCGAAAAGTTTGCTGCTGGAGGAAGACAACGCCGAGATCACGCGGTTCTTCGTCCCTTTCGTCCATTACATCCCGTTTGGAAATATCGAAGAACTGAGCGCCTATGTGAGTTTCTTCCAGAGAAAAGAAGATGCGCGGCGGTCGATCGCGGAACGAGCCTTCACCTGGTTTCAGCGCTGTTACTCCAAGGAACGAATCTGGGGCGACTTGATTTCGCTGTAAACCCGGCATCTCCTCAGAATGGGAGCGCACGCGCCCTCGCGTGTCCTGACCGGCGCCTCGCCGGTCAGAGTCGTCTTGAAACACGGTCACTTGACGGAATCTCCACCGGTATAGTCGATGTGGGCGAGGGCGCCGCCCGGGCGCCGACCCCGGCACGCGGAGCGCGTGCGCTGCCCAGCTCAGCGGCTACGACGCAAGCGCCGCGAGTTTTTCTTCGAGATCGTGCGCCATCATCGGTTCGATGATGCAGTCGATGTCGCCGTCGATGAACATGGGGAGGTTGTAAAGCGTCAGTTCGATGCGGTGATCGGTCACGCGGTTCTGGGGGAAATTGTAGGTGCGGATACGCTCGTTGCGTTCGCCCGTTCCAACTTGCGCTTTGCGTTGCGCCGCGTATTTCGCGTTTTCTTCGGCCACCTTTTGCTCCAGCAGCCGCGACCTCAGAATCGTCAGCGCGCGCGCCTTGTTCTTTTGTTGCGAACGCTGGTCCGCGCAACGCACGATCAGCCCGGAAGGCTTGTGCACGATCTGGACTGCAGAATCCGTCGTGTTCACGCCCTGGCCGCCCGGACCGGAAGCACGGCACACGCTGATGTCCAGATCCTCCGGCCTCAGCTCGATATCGACCTCTTGAGCTTCCGGCAGCACTGCCACCGTGGCGGTGCTCGTGTGAATGCGGCCTTGCGCTTCGGTCGCGGGCACGCGCTGGACGCGGTGCACACCGCTTTCGTATTTCAAACGGCGATAGACCTCGGTGCCGCTGACACTGAAGATTGCTTCCTTGAACCCGCCGAGGTCCGACGGGCTGGAATCGAGAGTCTCGATTTTCCAGCCGCAGCGTTCCGCGTAACGCGTGTACATGCGATAAAGGTCGGCCGCAAAAAGCGCCGACTCAGCTCCGCCGGCTCCGGCGCGGATTTCGATGATGGTATTTCGGGAATCGGCCGGGTCAGGCGGAACCACGCCGCGTTGAACTTCCCGGGTCAGGCGTTTCTCGTCCGCTTCCAGGCGCGCCATTTCCTCCCGGGCCAGCGCCGCCAGCTCTGAATTCGCCGGCTCCGACTTCAGCAAACCGCGATTCTCTTCCAAGTCCACCAAGACCTTGAGATACGACTGGCCATGGCCGATCAGTTCCTTTAGCCGGGCGTACTCGCGAGACAATTCCTGCGCGCGCTGCGGATTATCAAACGCTTTCGGGTCGCTCAGCGCGGTCTCAATCTCCGTGAAGCGGCGGGAACACTTCTCAATGTGGGGACGCAAATCCATGGCCGGGGATGAAGCAATTATTCCACCGCGAAGGCACGCCAATGCAAAGGCTCGGAATACAGGACAACGCGCGGCTCTATCGTTGATTCGCGTCGCTTCGCGTCCACTCGCGGTTTTTCACTCCTGCAAGTCACGAAAAAACAGACCGCCCGCCGCGTCGAAAACACGGCGGGCGGAAGTGGGGGCCAGTCGCTACTTCTTCTTCTTGGACGTCGCGGCGGCGGCGGCCTGAGCGGCCTGCGTCTTGGCCATGCGCTGCTGGAACTTGTCCACGCGGCCGGCCGTATCGACGAATTTCTGCGTGCCGGTGTAGAACGGATGGCACGCGTTGCAAATGCCGAGCAGGATGACGGGGCGAGTCGAGCGCGTTTTGAACGTGTTGCCGCACGCGCACCGGACTTCCGCTTCCTGATACTTCGGATGTAGATCAGCTTTCATAACAAAGGGCGCAAAGCCTAACAATCGGTCGCCGCTTGACAAGCGGGAAATGCGAAACCCACACTCGCTCGAATGAATCCCAGCGTCGCCCTCGTCACCCTCGCGATCGGCGAGTCGATTCAAGCCTACTGGAACGAGTACTGTAAATGGAACTGGACTGAATACGCGCGGGTGCACGGCTTTGACTTGCACGTGATTACAGAGCCGATGGATCGATCCGACCGCGCCGCGCGGCGGTCCCCGGCCTGGCAGAAATGTCTGGTGCTCGGCCATCCGGAACTCCAGCGCTATCGCCAGGTCGTGCTGCTCGATGCGGATGTAGCGATCAATCCTCAACGATCTCCGGCGATCACAGCTTACGTTCCAGAGGACAAAGTGGGCGGGGTCATTTCAGGAGCATACATCCACGACGATTTGAAGATGATCTTTTTGGAGCGGCTGCGGGGAAAGACCTTCGCGTTTTGTCCCGATTTGTCCGATTGGCAAACCGAACAACGACGTTTCTACGAGGCATGCGGGCTGCGTCCCGATTTTTCCGAAGTTATTCAAACGGGAGTTCTCGTCACCAGCCCCTTGCACCATCGGGAATTATTCGAGAGCGTTTATGCTCGCGACTATGCGGCCCGCGGGCGTGACTACGAACAAGTGCCGCTCTCGCACGAAATCCTTCGGCGTGGTTTGTTTTGCCGTCTGAACTCGCGGTTCAACACCGTCCTTTACGAGCGCCTCGCCGTTCATTATCCGTATCTGCTGAACAAACAGCTTCCCCATTACGACCCGCTCGCGCGAATCGCGGTCTTTGTGGAATGGAGCAACTCGTTTTTCCTGCATTTCGCGTACGAGCGGGATTTCGCGCGGTTTCTGCCCAAGGAAGCCGATCATCGGAAATAATGCATCGCGTATTCATGTTGCATATGCAACATAAATACGGCAGCGAACTTTCCCGACTTGCGATGGCCGGATCATTGGGCTTGCGGCTTGAGAACGAACCAGGAAGGAAATTCACTGTCGGGTTCTGCGGAAATGAACAAGCGCAAACGCGAGGCTTCGACGAACTCCCGGACGGCGCTTCGCACACCGAAGACGCCTACCGCATGGGCTCCATCGGGAATGTAATCGTGTCCCCCCAGAATCCCGCCCGCCTTGATCTTCGGATACCACAACCGGATGTCCTCGCGAACGCCCTGCAGACTGTGATCGCCATCCAGGTAACAAAAATCCAGCGCTTGATCGCGAACCAACCCCGACGCTTCCTTCGAGGTCATCCTCCAGATCACGGACCGGTGCTGAAATGGCATGAGCCGCTGGATCGCGGTGCGATAAAACTCGTCATGGTGGGCCTGCGAAACGTTCGCGACGTCGGCGTAGTCCGCGGCTCGAAATTCCCGCCACGGATCCACCGAGTAAAGCAAGCCGCCTCTCCACTGGCGCAGGAGCAATTCCGAAAAGTTTCCCCGCTGCACGCCGATCTCCGTTCCGGCGCCGGTCAGCCCCAGTTGGTTCAAGAGATGCGGGAGCAGCTCGCGGCGCGGCAATTGGGGAGCGGCCATTTGAATGACCGAAACGTCCCGCGTTTGCGCCTGGCGAACTCTATGGATCTCCGCGGCCAAAACTTCCAATTCCCGGTTTTCGCGCTCGATGGTTTTCAATCTCTCCGTGGCCGGGCGGAGTTGCGCATTCTGAGCCAGCGCCTGGTTCAAGCAATTCACCGCGTCCTCCAGATGCGCCCAGCGGAAGTAGAGATCACCCAGACTGAGAAAGGCATCCGGGAATTGAGGTTGCAGGGCGATGGCGCGGCGCAGAAAGGCGGCTGCTTCCTCAAAGCGATTCAGGATTGTCAACACCCCTCCGACGTCATGATGAGTGCTGGCCGACTGCGGGTTGGCTTGCAACGCTTTCAAGTAAGACTGCAGAGCCGCGGCCACGTTGCCTTGTTGCCGCAGAACGCTTCCGAGCAAACAGAGCGCACCCACGCGCAGAGGATCGAGATTCAACACCTGCCGGCAAAGCGCCTCCGCTTCCGCCAGTCTTCCGCTCTGCTGACATTCCGACGCCCGGGCCAGTCCGTTATGAATTTGATTCTTCAGGCGTCCAGTTTTACTTCCCCGCACAGGTGCACTTCCAGACCCAGTTCGGCGAGCGCGGCCGCTTTGATCCGGCAGGCGCGGTGGGCCAGTTTTTCGTTCGGCGCATAGACGACCTGAATGTGATTGGACTTGTGCCGCGCCATCATCTGGTCGCGCGTGATGCCGTTGAGCACGGCGTGCATGATCGGCCATTGCGGGGTGGTCTCGCGCCAGCGGCGTTCCGTCTCTTTTTGAGGGAGATCGACAACTTTCGCCACGCCCAGATCACAATGAAGCTGGCCTTGCATGACAAACACGCGGCTCCAGACAATGAATCCTGGTTTGGAAACGCCTTTGACGGTGCCGCCGCCGAGGCGGAAGTACATCGACGGCTGGCGCTCGCTGCTCGCCCCTTTGTATCCGCCGATGAAATGGGCGGGCGGCGCGGCGCCGGAAATCAGGAAAACCCAGATGTAGTCGTCGATCCCATCGTTCTTGTAATGCTGGCCCCATCGCAAATCGTGAAGCGTGTTCTCCGGCGGAAATCCCAACTCCCGCCACAATCGATACGTGACCAATCCGTCCAACCCGGCGCACTCATCGACTTCGTTGAAATGGGGAACCGCCTCGCCCTCAAACAAGATTCGGCTGGTCCTTGCGCTGCGAACAGGCGGTCGGTCCACGTTGTTCAGCAATCCCTCGGCCAAATCGCTCGCCGGCGCCAGGTCCTTCAAGCCTTGCTGATATTGAATGCCAACCGTCGCGCAGCCAAATTCGTCGGCCAGACGGACAGACGCGACGTACATTTTGCACTGCTGCAGGATTTGGTTCTCGGTCAATTCTGTCGCTTCATCGTGGCCGAGCACGAACCTCATCCCGGTTTTTCTGAGCCAGGCATAAACAGCCTTGGCCTCCGCGTCGGGCACGAATTGCATGGCGGCGTAGAGCGCGGACTGGCTCAGCCGCTCCTTGAACACGCCGGTGGGATTCAGAAGCTCATCGGGAATGATCGCGTTGTGCATCCCCATGCACCCTTCGTCGAAGACCCCCATGATGGCCTTGCGGTGCTTGAACTCGCGCGCGAAGCGGCGGCCGAATTGTTCGTCCGCTCGGGGCAGCTTCAGGAGAGCCAGATCGCGGACGTGGCTTTGATCGTGCGTGATCACGCCTTCGCTCAACCACTGCTGCAAGCCTTGCTTGAAGAAGCGATCGGCAAAGTTTTCACTCCAGAGCGTGCTGTATTTCACGCCCATTTTCGTCAGCGAACCGTTCAGGTTCAGCAAGCCAACCAATCCCGGCCAGGTTCCGCTCCAGTTGGCGACAGTGAGGATCGGCCCGCGGTGTGTGGAAAGTCCGGGAAGGATATGCTGGCTGTACTGCCAGACGGCTTCGGCGACGATCAACGGCGCGCCCGGATCGAGCGAGCGGAAAACCTCCAGTCCCATCTTCTGGGAATCGATAAAGCCGTGTCTTTTCTCCCCATCGTAAGGATGAGCGCGAACGACCGACCAGCCCTCGGCCCGTAAAGCTTTGGCCAGGGCGGATTCCATCCTGGCCTGTTCGGGCCAGCATTTTTGATTGGCCGACAAACGCAGGTCGCCACTGGACACGACATAGGCCTTGCGTGGGTTGAGGGAAACAGGTTGCTTCATGCCGGAATTTTTCCAAAAAACTACCTGGAGGACCGGGGCGTTCAAACGCAAAATGCGTCGGACTGTAGCGGGGAGTTGTACTCTATCAGTATCTCTCGTGCAGCGGATTGGCACGGGCGTCTCGCCCGTGTGGTTCCGGGAAGGGAAATGCCAAGTGCTGCGGTTCGATTAGTCCGCAATGACCCCAGGTTAGGTTGGGAGTGATGGAGTGACGGAGTTTCGGCGTCCCGGAGGATGTCCTTAGGAGATTCTCGGCGGAGGTTCCGCCACCCGTCACTCCGTCACGCCGTCTTGCGGCGTCAGGAGAGCTTCACAGATCAGCGTGGCGTTGACGCAGCATGGCGTTAAAACGCGCCTCTTTCTGTTTCTTCCGGAGAGAATCGCTCGGCTTCTGAAAATGGCGCCGCTTTTTGAGTTCGTCGAAGAGCCGCTCTCGGCCGAGCGCTTTCTTAAGCCGCCGCAGTGCCTTGCCAACGTCGTCGCCTCTTCGGAGTTTGATTTCAGTCATAATAATAGTCTAAAGCCGGAACGATCCGGGTCTGTTGGGTGCCGTGTGGGAACCGTGACGATTAGATCGTTCGAGAAAGACTCCAGCCTCCCCTCAATGGCGCGGCAAGGCAAGGACTATCTTCCACCAAAGTTTAGACACTGGCCGGCTCCGGATGGACCCAGGGGGAACGGTAAGTCCGACGCAAAAGGCGGTTGGCTTCTTCGTCGCCCACCACCTGGCCCTTCGCGGCGTCCCACGTCAGCGTGCGGCCCAGCTTCAAGGAATGATTGGCCAGAATGCAAGAGGCGCTCGAAATGAACCCCTGCTCAATGTCCGCGACCGGTTTGCTGCGTTTGGCGATGGCCGACAAGAAATCCTTCATGTGCCAGCGGATCGCTGACGCGCAATGTTTTTCCAGATCTTTCTCGGTCTGGTCTTCAGGATAGTTGTCGTATTCGTAGAGCGGTTCGCCTTTGGCGGCCGGCTCCTTTTTGCCCCGAGGGAAGAACTCGTATTTGAACACGCTGGCTTTGAGCGTTCCCTTCTCGCCGTAAAACGTCGCCGCCCAGGGATAGTCCGGATCGGGCGTTTCACCCCACGTGCGGTGTTTCCAAACTACCTGCAGGTCCCCGAAGTCGAACGTCGCGGTTTGCGTGTCGGTCGTGTTGGCGTTGCTCTCTTTCTCGACCAGGATGCCGCCCGTGGAACTGATCCGTTGCGGCCAGCCCAAATCGAGCATCCAACGCACCATGTCGAGCATGTGGATGCACATGTCTCCCACGATGCCGTTGCCGTATTCCATGAAGGCGCGCCAGCCGCGCGGATGGGTCCGGCGGTTGAAGGGCCGCATCGGAGCCGGGCCGGTCCACATCTCGTAATCAAGGTAATCGGGAACGGGCACGTCCGGCGTTCGGTCCGCGCGCCCCATGCCCCAGTAGCAGCAGATGTCCACATGCGCGATTTTCCCCAGCTTGCCTTCCTTGAGGATTCGGTCCCTGGCCTCGATCAAATGCGGCGTGCTGCGGCGTTGCGTGTTCACTTGCACGACACGGTTGTGTTTGCGCGCGGCAGCGAGCATGGCCTGGCCTTCGACCACATCGACGCTGATCGGTTTCTGCACCCAGACATCCGCGCCCGCTTGAACGGCCGCGATCATCGGCAACGCGTGCCAGTGGTCCGGCGTCTCCACCAGCACGATGTCGAGGTCCTTCTCTTTGAGCATCTCGCGGTAGTCGCCGTACGTGCGCGGCTTCTTCTTCGAAGCCTGCCGGGCGGCCACCATGTCCGCGGCCTCCGCCAGCAGGCGCTTATCGACGTCGCAAAGCGAGACGACTTCAACGGGGGCGACTTGAATCAACCGGAACAAATCGCACTTGCCGTACCAGCCCGTGCCAATGAGTCCGACGCGTTTCTTTTGATCGGCGAATTCTGCGGCGTAGTTGGGAAGAGTGGACAAGGCCAAACCTGCCGCACCAGCTTTGAGGAAATTTCGACGGTTCATGGGTTCCTTGTAGGCTCGATTCGCTGTCCTGACAAGAATCGCCTTTCCATGAACCGTCGGTACGTAGTCCCGCCTTTAGGCGGTTTCGACGCCCCCGACCGGCTAAAGCCGGGACTACGTAACAGGGCGCGGTTCATGGGCCGTGAGCATGGTTCGAGAACCAAGGAAACTTCCCATGAACCGCCAGGTTTTGGAGTGCGCCAGCCCTTTGGCGCTTTCGATTCGCCGAGCGGGTTCTAAAAGCGGCAGGGGACTGCCGCACTCCACGACGCTGCCGCGCGGAAGCCACCTCCTCTCGGGTTGCGCGTCCATCGTCAGACGTGGAGCTTCCCTTGAATCTCCCCACTAATTTAGGGTGGCGAATTCTCACTACTCGCTCCACGCCCCGCAACTTGGAATCACTCCCGGTTCGGTTTGAGCAGAACACGAACGACTCCGTACACGAGAAAAACCGGGACCTGGAAACGAGCTTCGCCCTCGCCTTGCTCGAACTCCAAAACCTCGGCGTCTGGTTTCTCCGGTGTGACGAATTCCAATTGCGCTGCCAGAGTCCCCGCCGGCAAACGATAGCGCGCGCGGAATCCAGGCGCAGCGACAGGTTTTTCGTCCTGAATTCCGCGGCCCGGACTTCGCGTTGGCGCCGGCTCCACGCGATTGTAATTCACGAAGTGGAGATCGATTTCTTCGCCCGTGGCAGGACGACTGGCCGACACGCGGACGGTCGGGGGGGCTTCAAAACGGCTTAATGATTCTCGCAACTGCGCCAGAGCCGCGTCCAGGTCCAGACGCAAATCACTTGGATCGAACACGGCCGCGTAATGGCCTTTGCTTCCGGTGTCCTTGAGGTCGTTGGGCACGACGTCGAAAAGCGCGTGTGCACGGAGCAACTGGAGGCCGATTTCCTTGAATCGTTCGACGGCAGTTACGTCGCCCCGGTGCACGTGAGATCTCGGAAACAACAGCCGCAGCTCAGCGTGCGGGCGGCTGGCGCGATAAAGCGCATCGTAGCGCCGCAGAAAACTGTAATACCGCACGATTTCCTGGCGGGCCAGCGGATCGGTGAAGCGGGTGTAGAATCCCATCGGCGCGCCGCCGTTGGCGGCCAGCTCCGCGATGGCAACGCGGATGCGTGTGCTCTCGTATTTGCCGAGCGTAAACGGTTTGTCGTCGAACGCGCCCCGGATGTAACGCGCTTGCAGAGTCGCTTCGCCAAGAATGCCCGCGGCCAGATCGGTGAAGTTGGCCGCGTCGCCCGTGCTGTACCAGAGGTAATCTTCGCCACGGCCCCAGGTTTCCGAGGGGAGCAGACAGCGTTCGTCACCGCTGATTTGGCTAAAACTCCCCAGATGATTCCACTGGGCCACGATGAGGTCCGGTTTGAGCGAACGCCCGAACTGGACGAACACTTCATCAAACGCGCGTTTGTTCGCGAGTTGGGAAAATGCGAGCATCTCGCGGCGCAACGGCGTGGCCTTCGCCGGGTCGTGCCAGCCGACGATTTCGTCGAAGCGATGCTGCGCCAGGCCGCGAATTTGAAAGCGCTGCTCCAGTTCCGCCGGAGAGAATCGCTCGCGCAGATGATTCTTGAATCCCCGGACGCAGTGTTCGCAATGGCAGTCGTGACGATAGAAATAATTGACGATGAAACCATCGACCCCTTGCCGGATGCCGAAACGCGTCCACGCCTTCAGGACTTCAAGCCACGCTGGATTATTCAAGCACGCCCAGTATTCACGCATGCCGCCGATGCCGTAGTTCTGATTTGAGATCGGCTGGCCGTCCCGGTCTCTCTCCAGCAACTCCAGCGGATTCTCGACCGGTTTGGGTCCGAGCTTTTCCGGGTCCCATTGCTCGCGATAAAACCGAAAGAAGCCGCGCGGGCCTTTGGGACTGTCCGGATCGCCCACCAGGAACTTCACGTTCATGTGGCCGACGACTTTCGCGCCGCGCCGATGCAACTCCGCGTTCAAGCGCGCGAACCACTCCGCGCATTCCAGATGGCCTTGCACGGGAAAGTGCGCGGGATACCCCTTGCCAAACGGCGTGTCGGCCAGGCTCCAGAAGTGAGCGCCATAAAAGCCAACCTGCGCGATGTCGGGTTTCACTTCCTCGATAAATGGCAAATAGCCGGGATCGGCGTAGTCAGACCAATGTGCGACCAGGCGGGTGAACTCAAGGCGCCCAGCGGCCAGCGCGGGGAGAGGCAACAAAACCAGGCCCAGCGTCAATCGGTGCAGCTTTCGGAAACCATGCATGAATTCTTCTTGATGGCAAATGGGAGAGACAGCGTGGAACGATTTCGGTATGAAAGGCTCGCCCTCACCCCAGCCCTCTCCTGGAGGAGAGGGAGAGGGTGAGGACGATTGACGTTTTCAAGGAATAGATACGGCTCAGAGATCTTCCGACGCCATCTTGTCTCCGTCCATAGCGTAGATGCCAACCAGGTAGCCGTTCTCTCGCATCTCACCGACGCGGAGTTTGCCGAAAATGGTGACGGGTTGATCCATGACGGGTTTGACGCCTTTATTCGTCATCTTGACGCTGACCCACTCGTTGATCTTGGGCACGGTCCCATAGCAGCACATCGATTGATCGCGCATGATGAGCATCTCGGTGACGAGTCCGCTTTCCACGCGGAGCGGAAGCATGAAGCCTTTGAGCGCCACCTTCGTTTGATCGAGCGCTTTCACACCCGCCGGGATCTGTTCTTCGGATTTGGGAGGGGTCGCGACTTGATTCGTCGAAGGCCGGTCATCTGGGATCACGAAATTGAAGGAAGATAGTTTGTCGAACGCTACGGGCACAAATTCCTCAACGGCCGAATTCGAGGCCAGGGATTCCTTCGCCGAGGTTTCCCGCTCGGATTTGGCGAGGCTCGTCCCTTCCGTCCCGTTGGTCTGGCCTGGACTTGTCGAGACTCGTGGGGTCGAGTCAGTCGCGGTGGCCGTCGATGCAGGCTTCCCCGCATTGATCGGCTCGCCTCGGATGTCCGCCGGCGCGGTGTCTTCCGAGGAGCGGCTCGACGCGGAGCATCCGGCGAGGAGGCACGCCAACCCACCCGCCAGCGCCCATCCCATCTGCGTCGAATTGAGTTTCATGTTTCGAGCACTCACAACGTTCTGACCATCTTCTTTTACCCTGAGCAATCACCTGATTCAACCGCGATCACGCAATAGCGGGCATCATTTGTCCGCCATCACACTGGTGGGGACGGATTCGAATGGCGCTTAGATAAGGCGTCGAATTTCTAGGCTGATTCAAGCAATGAATACTCGTGCCGCAACTGCAATTTGTCCCGGAGGGACTTCTGAAAATAGCCCAGTGTTTCAACACTGGGTTAGCGGAGTCGGAGCGTCGAGTCCCGGAGGGACGGCTGAACGCGGGGTGGTCAAATGAGTCAGTCGTCCCTCCGGGACTCGTTCTCTGGTTTGTCCCCACCCAGCTTGAAACGCTGTATCTGTTTAGCGCGGCGCGGGGCCATCTTGGCCGCAGCAGATTCGACTCCTCTCAACGTGTTGGACTTCCTCCGGAGTTAATGGCGAGTCGTTGCCGCTGCGGCCTGGAAGGCCGTGCGCCGCTAGACAAATACGAAACGCTGGGCCATTATCCTCTGTCCCTCCGGGACAACGACAACACGTTTCGCTGGAAATCACCGCACCGGAGAAGCCTGTCCAGTAAGTTTTGCGCCTTATCTAAGCGCCATTCGGGACGGATTCCACTCCGTCCCACGCCAGACCGTGAGTTGGACATCGCGCCGAGAAAGCGAACGATGGAAACACGGGGGCGCAGGTTTTCTCGTCGTCCAGGCCCGGTTGTTCACCCAACCAGCAGCACGCGGTCCCCTACGAAATCGGCGCCAGATTCTCCGCGACGTCCGTTCGATACGCCTTCGCAGCCGGGACAATCCCGGACAATGCGCTCAGTCCGATCAATCCCAGCGGCGCCCAGAGCATGACGGCGTGAAACGTGAGCGCATTCAACACGATGCCGGTTTGCGCGCGCACAATTGAAGCGACCGCCGTCAGGATCACCGCGTAAACTCCAAACCCAATCCCCATGCCCAGCGCGGCAATGGTCGCGGCCTCGAGAATGATCGCGGAAAACACCGTGCGCCGATGCGCCCCCAGCGCGCGCAGGATGGCGATTTCCCGGCGGCGTTCGTTCATCGAATTGTAGAGGCTGGCGAGAATCGAACCGGTGGCGACGAGCGCGATCAGATAGGCCACGAGTTCCAGCACCTGATCGAACCAGGCAATCTTTCCAAAAAGCTGCGCCATGATTTGCCCGATAGGCCACGCGAAGGTGAGCCGATTTCCTTCCTTGTTGTAAAGCAGGCTGAGGCGTTGTCCCGCAATCGCGCTGCCCGCTTTGAGCTTGATGAGCACGGCGCTGATGTCCGTGGCCGCCGCCGGATCGTGTCCGCTCATTTTTTGGAGGCCTTCCAGCGGAATCCAGATCACCCGGTCCGCCGGCGTGTTCGTCGGTTCCAGGACGCCCACGACCAGGTAGGTTTCCGCGTGCTCCTTTTCCTCGTCAAACAGAAGGCCATGGAAGGGATGGATCAGGTCGCCGCGCTTCAAGCCGAGCTTCTGCGCGACGAGACTTCCGACCACCGCCTCGCGCGCGGCGGGATCGAAGATTCGTCCTGGCCCGCGCGGGGTGCAACTTTTACCCGGCGCATATTCTGCCTTCGTGAAGAACTCCAAGGTCGTTCCCACGAGGCGGTAGCCGCGATAATTGTCGCCCATCGCGATCGGCACAGATAATTCGACGTTGGGATTCTTTTGCATCTCCAGGAAATCCTGCCACGCCAGATTGCCGGGCGACTCTTCGAGGTGAAAGATCGCGTTGAGCACCAATTGAAGCTTGGCCGAGCGTGCGCCGAGGACGGCGTCAAAGCCGCCGCTCATGCCCGTGAACGCGGCGTGCGATTGTTCGCGCACGACCCAGACGGACATCAACAATCCGCCCGCCAGCGCGATAGAGAAAGCCGTAAGCGCCGTGGAGAATGCGTGATGGCGAAGGCTTTTATGGATGATCAACCACAAGGTCATTGGTTCATGGGAAGCCTCCATCCGCTTTGCGCATGCATTGGGACCATGAACCGGTGTCAGCAACCCTCACCCCATCCCCCTCCCATCGGATATGAGAGGGTGTCCGAAGGACGGGTGAGGGTCGGTTCATGGAGAGCTGCCACGATCTCATTTCTCTGGCGGTCTGGAATTGTTCAGGCTCTCGAAATCCTGAACTTCCCCGAACTGGCCGAGCGTTTCGCGGTCGTGGCTGACCAGGAGCAACGCGGCGGCGTTCTCGCGGCAGGTTTCGCGGATCAACGTCAACACCTCCCGCGCATTCGTGGAATCCAGATTCCCGGTGGGTTCATCCGCCAAAACCAGTTTGGGCTGGTTCGCCAGCGCGCGCGCCACCGCGACCCGCTGCTGTTGGCCGGTGGAAAGCTGGCGCGGATAATGGTTCAGATGATCCCGCAACCCCACGCGGTCCAAAAGTCGCCGCGCCTGTTCGCAGTCCGCTCCCCGCCCGAACGACATGCCGAGCAGCACGTTTTCCATGGAGGTGTAACCCTGGAGCAAATTGAACGTTTGAAAAATGTAGCCAAGCGTCGTGGCTCGAAGCCGGTCCCGCTCCGGTTCAGGCTGGCGTGACATCTCGCAGCCCGCTACGGCGACACGGCCTGAATCCGGTTTCAGGATGCCGGCGATCAAGTTCAGGAAGGTCGTCTTTCCGGAACCGCTTTCGCCTCGGAGCGCAACGTGCGCGGCTTCCTCCAGGGCAAAGGCGCGGATGTTGACCACGTCGTGGGGCGTTCCATCGGGTCGAAGAAACGACTTCCGAAGGTCTGAGATTTCCAGGACGCGCATCGTTTGTTGCGGGCCAGCATCGGCGAAGCGTTGTCCTTCCGTCAAAATGTTTTCGTGATGTAAGGACGCGTTCCGCCGCGTTCCTGAATCTTCTGAGAACAGCCCAGTGTTTCAACACTGGGTTGGCGGATTCGGAGCGTCGAGTCCCGGAGGGACGGTTGAACGCGGCTGTTGGGGTCAAATGGGTCAGCCGTCCCTCCGGGACTCGTTCTCTGGTTTGTCCCAACCCAGCGTTGAAACGCTGGGCTATTATCCTCTGTCCCTCCGGGACAAAGACAACACGTTTTCGCTGGAAATCACCGCACCGCAGAAGCCTCTCCAGTAAAGTTTTGCGCCTTATCTAAGCCGTAACTATTCAGTGCGATGAAAGGCTCGCCCTCACCCCGGCCCTCTCCTCCAGGGAGAGGGAGTAACTTTTACCGCCCGCGGACTCATCACTGTTTTAGTGACCGTTTCCCGGTGCGGGAAAGAGCGATTCCCTCTCCTGGGGGAGAGGGTTAGGGTGAGGGCGAGTCACCTTTTCAATGAATAGATACGGCTAAGCGCCATTCGGGACGGAGTGGAATCCGTCTGCGCCCCTTGGGTTGCTTTACTCGATCCGATGCCAATAATCACCGGCTCGTGACGAAGAGACTCAAAATCGGAAACTGGTCAAATGCCGTTGAAAGCAGCGCGCTGGTAGTAGGGCTGATGATTCTCGTGGCGGCGGTGGACCACTTCCTGAAGCTGGGGCTCAACGCGCTGGGAATCATCCCGCGCACGCTGCCCGGTTTGCTCGGTATTTTCTTCAGCCCGCTGCTTCACCTCGACCGAGCGCACTTGCTGGCCAACGCGTTTCCCCTCTTCGTCCTGCTCATCCTTCTGTTTTGGGACCGGAAGTATCACCCGGTCGAGACGCTGGCAGTCGTCTGGCTCGCGAGCGGACTGGGCACGTGGCTGATCGGCCGCGGCCAGTCGATTCACATTGGCGCCAGCGGGATCATTTATGGGTTGGCGGTTTATCTCATCGCGGCGGCATTCTGGATGAAGCGCTGGCGTGCGGCGTTCGTGGCGTTTTTTGTCTTCGTGATTTACGGGGGGATTTTCTACGGCGTCCTGCCTCAGCAAGGCCAGGTGTCCTGGGAAGGCCATCTGGCGGGCGCGATTGCCGGTTGGTGGACGGCGAGGCGGAATCATGGCTGAGATGCGCTCCTTTCCGTAACGAGGTGACGTTGGCATCGTTAAAATGGTTAAATGGGTTAAAACGTTAAATCCATGATGCTGTCTGAAAGCGCAAGGTTCTCTCGCGCAAGGTTCGATTTGGGACGGAGTGGAATCCGTCCTTACCGGGCGTTGAGGCAAAGACCCGGTTCCTCGGACTTCGAACTTTTGCACGCTTGACGCTCCGGGGCGGGCGGTTTACATCCACGGCTCATTTGCGTTCACTTTGGCAATAGAAAGGGAAGTTTATGGCACTCAAAGTTGCAATTAATGGATTTGGCCGGATCGGGCGCATGGCGTTTCGAGCCATGCTGGAACAAGGGTTGGTCGGCAAGGGCAAAGCAGTCGAGGTCGTCGCTGCAGGCGATATCGTCCCGGCGGACAATCTCGCGTACTTGCTGAAGTACGACTCCACCCAGGGCCGCTTCCAGGGCGAAGTCAGCTCCAAAAAGTCTTTTCCGGACCGGGTCGAGGACGACGTGCTGGTCGTCAACGGCATGGAAATCCAGGTCGTCAGCGCCAAAGATCCTTCCGGTCTGCCGTGGAAACAACTTGGCGTGGAGGTCGTGATCGAATCGACCGGTTTGTTCACCGAAGCGGAGAAGGCCAAAGGGCATCTCGCCGCCGGCGCGAAGAAAGTCATCATCTCCGCCCCGGCCAAGAACGAAGACCTCACCATCGTGATGGGGGTCAACCACGACAAATACGATCCCCAGAAGCACCACATCATCTCGAACGCCTCGTGCACCACGAATTGCTTGGCGCCGCTCGTGCACGTGTTGCTCAAAGAAGGCTTCGGCATCGAAGAAGGTTTGATGACGACGATTCACGCCTACACGGCGACGCAGAAAACGGTGGACGGTCCGAGCAAGAAAGATTGGAAAGGCGGACGCACGGCGGCGATCAACATTATTCCTTCGACCACTGGCGCGGCGCGGGCCGTGGGGTTGGTTTGCCCCGAAGTCAAAGGCAAGCTCACGGGCATGGCGTTTCGCGTGCCCACGCCGACCGTATCCTGCGTCGATCTGACGGTTCGCACAGTCAAAGAGACCAGCTATCAGGAAATCTCGGCCGCGATGAAGAAGGCCGGCGAGACTTACCTCAAAGGGATTCTTGATTACACCAGCGACGAAGTCGTGAGCACCGATTTCATCCATTGTCCTGCCTCCTCGATTTACGACTCCGGTTCCGGCATCGAACTGAACAAGCGGTTCTTCAAGCTCGTCAGTTGGTACGACAACGAGTGGGGCTACAGTTGCCGCGTGGGCGATTTGCTGAAATACATCGTGAGCAAAGGCGTTTAGTCCGCCGTGGCGCTTTCCATGTCTTCGGCTCATTCAACCCGAAAACCGAAGTTGGATGAGGAGCGCACCCGCCTCGGGTGCAGTTTCCGCGCCTCGCGGAAAACCATCGCGGTGTGAAAAAGTGTGGAGGACACAGTTCCGCAGCAAGCGCGATCCGCCTGGACGCGAGGCGCGTCCAACGACACGCGAGGGCGCGTGTGCTCCCCAACTTCGCGTTTCGGGTTCTCGCCGAAGTGATCCATCCTCTCTCGCCCGGGCGAAGAGGACAGGGTGAGATTTTCCGACACAAGATTTCGCGCATTGAACCCATCAACGATTGGAGCATGCGCCGGCGCGACAGCGTCTTGGAGTGCGGCAGTCCTCTGCCGCTTTCTGATGTTGTGGTGCAAAGTGGCAGAAGACTGCCGCACTCCAAAACCCGGCTCTGGTTTATCCGGAGGGTGAGCCGCTAGACAAACCCGATCCACCCGAATAGGCGACGCTTCACCCTCACCCTGTCCCTCTACTCAAAGGAGAGGGAATCTCGATTTCGCACTGCAGACCATGCGCATCATCGGTGGAACAGCAGCAGGTTTGTTGCTCAAAGTGCCGAAGGGCTTTGAGGTGCGGCCCACGCCTGATCTCGTCAAACAGGCTTTGTTCAATAGCCTGGGCGAGCGCGTCATCGGCGCGCGGGTGCTGGAATTGTTCGCCGGAACGGGCGCGCTCGGTTTGGAGTGCCTGAGCCGTGGCGCGGCGCATCTGACATGCGTCGAAAAAGCCAGCCGGCACGCGCGTTGGATCGAGGAGAACTTGCGGTCCACCCGGCTCGACGGAGAGAGATTTGAACTTCGGGTTCAGGACGCGTTCGCCGCCATGACCCAGCTTGCTGGAGCCGCGCGCCAGTTTGACCTGATTGTGGCGGACCCGCCTTACGGCGAGAAGAACGTGGGCCATCGCTCGACTTCGTTCGCGCAGCAGCTTCTCGACGACGCGCGACTCCCGCGTCTGCTGGTCCCCGAAGGCCTGTTCATCCTTGGCCACGCCCGGCGCGATACCCTGAGCATTCCCGGCGAATGGCAGGAGACCAAAATGCTCAAGCACGGCGATTCCATCATCCGGTTCCTGAGCCGCCGCCGTGAGTAGCCTGGGATATGCTCGACCGCAGGCGCTGGGCCATGGCTTCAGACGCTAACCCCAAGGACGCCCGGACGAAGTCATGGATTTCGGAGGTCGGTTTCGTGGCATCCACTTTGACCACCAATTCTCTTTGCCGCAGGAGGTCGATAACGGGCTCCGTCTTGGTGTGGAATTCCCGGAGCCGCTCCTCGATCGCGCCGGGACTTTCGCTGTTCCGGCTGGCGAGCTCTGAACCGCATACCTCGCAAACCGCATCTGATCGCGGCTGCGCGTAGATCAAGTTGGGATCGAACCCGCACGCTTCGCAAATCCGAAACCGCGTCAGCCTTTCGGTCAGAACCGAGTCGGCGACCTCCAGCAGGATCACGCCGTCGAGGTCATAGGATTCCAGGAAGAAATCCGCCTGGGACTGGCTGGCCGGATAGCCGTCCAGGACAAAGCCGAAGTTCCAGTCATGTTGCTCCAGCCGTGTCTTCATCACTTCGGCGACGATGTCGTCCGGCACGAGGCGGCCCGAATCGATATAGCGCTGAATCTTGGCCCCGAGTTTCGTGTGGTTCTTGATATTCTAGCGGAAGAGGTTCCCGACCGAGATGCGCACCAGTCCGTAAGCTTTCGCCAGGAGCGTGGCTTGAGTGCTCTTGCCCGCGCCCGGCGGGCCAATAATGCTGTATTTGTTCATGCAATGCTTTCTGGTCCGGGTTACAGACGCACCATCAGAACCCAGAAAATGATGAGGGTCACAACGACAATCAAGATGATGCCGGTGAACGACACCGTGAGCATGCGTTTGAATCGCTTCTTCTCATTCAGTTTCGCCTCCATTTTGTCCTGCCACATCTTCTCCAGCACTTGATGGGTCTTCTGAACCTCGATGTTCGACATGATATGCGTCCGCTCCTCCTCCACGTCCTGCTTCGCCTCCCCGGCGACGCGTGTCATCGTCTCCAGCGCGCTGTCGAGCAGGTTCTTGATTCCCGCCTGGCACTCGGCCACTTGCTCGTGCTCGAATTGAAAATTGACTTCGCCGGCAAAACACTTGTCGCAGGCGTAGGCGAGCGCCGTGCCGGGCAGAGCCTGCAGGCCGTGCAAATACTGGACGATGCGCGAAAAGGCCTGAGTTTGCGCCTGCAGCAGCCCATGATGCTGGCGCGCGAGTTCATCCTCGGTCGCCCATTTCTTCGGACGGTCGGCCTCCGGTTCAGCCGCCGGCGCGGCCTCGGCGCTCCCTGCAGGCGCGGTCGCTCCCTTCTCCAGCGCATCCCGGATCGTTCCGATGTTTTTGTGAATGGTTTCGATTTTCTTGGCCGCCCCAACGTAACTGCCGAGGATGTCGTCCAATGACTTGAAGGCGGTGTCGCGAATCCGCTTGGCCAGGCCAGGAACCGGCGCTTCGCGCACGGTAGAAATGCGGGACGAGGTGCGGATGATCTGGACGAGGTTCTGGCAGCAATCATCCGTCATTTTGTTGGCCAGATGGAAAAATCTCCGAAAAAATCAGCGCGGGTCGTCGTCTTCACAGTCAGGGTCGAGTCTGAAGTCGATTGAAACGCCTGGAGGAATTCATGGAGGCTCGAAACGACGGCCCGGCCCATCGCCTCGTAAACCATCAACTCTGGAAAATCCTCTCTGGAACGCCGCGACACACTGCCCGGACCGGGCGGCGCGGCCCTCGTCAACGGGTCGGAAGCCGCGTCAAATTTCGTCGGCGAGCTCGGCATGATCGTACTAAAACCCAGGCTCGCGTCGATCGCTCACTCCATCCTGAACGACGGCGCCATGATCAATCACGGCAGACGCGATTGCGGCAATTCCTTGACGTAAATATTCTTGAACTGGAGGAGACTCGGCGGACTGATCCATTGGCCATTGCGCTTTCCGCCGTGGTGCTGCAGCCCGATCGGTCCCTTCGCAGCGATGCCGGGGAGCTGGGCGTTCTCGATAACCGTCTTCCCGTTCAGCACGACGGTAACCCGGTCGCCTCGGCACGTGATCACGTACCGATTCCATTCTCCGACGGGTTTGTCGGCCTGGGTGCGGGGCGTCACCGCCGCGCGAATGTGCGCGGGCTGTTTCGGATCGTTGCGATATCCGTAAAACTCGCCCGACCCGATCGGTCAGCGCCAGATATTCACCTGATTTTTCCCCGAACCGCGCAGCAAGATTCCTGAATCCGAATCTGGAAGCGACAGACGCAGAGCTTTCCCGGTGACATCGCGCGCGTGCGTGCCATCCGGCAAAATATACGGAACGTTGGGATTGACGTAAGGCGTTTCCTTGATCCGCCAATCGACGCGCAGAATGAAATGCCCAAACTCGCGCTCGGTCCAGAGGCTCTTGTCCCCTTTGGCTTCGCTCTCGGCGTCGTAGTCGATGACGCCCTCAACGATTTTCCAATGCCCGCCGTCACCTGCGGACACTTTCCAACCCGAGAAACCGCGACCGTCGAACAGCGAAACGAATCCGGACGGAGGAGTGTCTTCTGCGCCGCAAAGGCGCGCTACGTTCAAGGAGATTGCCACAGCGACGCATCCGAAGGGAGTGAGAGATTTCATAGCTTTCTGCCTTTTCCCTCCGGGTCAGGAGGGGTGGAACTGCAATTGGTGCCGATGGAGGGGGTCGAACCCACACACTCTTGCGAGTACCAGATTTTGAGTCTAGCGCGTCTGCCAATTCCGCCACATCGGCAACCTGACTGCGCTGTAGTCTACTGAAGGCCGAAACGACTTCAACCAGTTTATCCTCGCCAGGAGAATCCTCGTAGAAGCCGCACCCCTGTTGCGACGAATTGCAGAACAAGCCGAAAGGCAATGGAGGTTGCTTGAGCGGATTGCGGCCGGTATGGCCCAAGACATTACGATGACCCGATGGCGAATCTCCGCGCCTTGTGCCCGTGAAGCACTTCATGCAAACGCGGCTGGGAATGCGCGGGCTTCGACGCTATTCCTCGCTCTGGCTGCGGCGCTCTGCGTTTGCGGGTCCCAAGAGGATTCCGCCACCGGGACGCGGGAGTCGCCGGCCCGGAACAGCCAGTCTGTGCCGGCCAATCGGGCCGATTCAAAGCCTGTTCCCGCCGTTCAATCGCGTTCGTCCGATGCTGCGCCCCAGGCGAGCCTCAACTTTCCTTTTCCTTCCGCAAGCCGCGGGCCTGCGCCTGCGCAGGATCAGGCGTCCAGCGTTAAACTGCCTGTTTACGAATTGCTCATGGATCCGAAAAGCCTGGCGGACCTGGAGCGATCCGCGTTCTCAAACACGACCCAGCCCGCGCGCCTCCTGGTTGAAGGCGAGGCGTACGATCGAGTTCGAGTGCGGTATCGCGGCGCCTGGGCGCGCAGTTGGCTAAAAAAACCGCACTCGAACTCGATCGTACGCCTCG
>Ga0233424_10000725_pt1 | contig 37470 bp, 34 predicted proteins | sample Watercolumn_Towu_FD_181011 | JGI IMG/M metagenome (GOLD analysis project Ga0233424, IMG submission 181011) | Freshwater microbial communities from Lake Towuti, South Sulawesi, Indonesia - Watercolumn_Towuti2014_125_MG | ecosystem: Environmental > Aquatic > Freshwater > Lake | place: Indonesia...
CAGCCTGCGCCGTCACCAGTTCCCGCCACGGCGAGTTCGGCGCCAGTACCCCAAAGTAGCGGTGCCGATGCTTGCGCGGTGGCGGTACCAATAACGCAATCCGATCCAGAAACTCGCTTGCGCTCAACAGCTCGCCGATAAAGGCAACGGCCAGTATGCCTATGTGGATGATTTGGATGAAGCCCAAAAACTGTTCGTAGAAGATTTGACCTCGACCCTGCAAGTGATTGCCCTCGATGCCAAAGTGCAAGTGGATTTCAACCCCGAAGTTGTCGCCCGCTATCGGTTGATTGGCTATGAAAATCGCGGCGTCGCCGACCAAGACTTCCGCAATGACGCTGTGGACGCGGGCGAGATTGGGGCCGGCCACACTGCCACCGCCCTCTATGCGGTGCAATTCCAACCCGGCGCTACTCAGGGTCGCATTGCTACCGTGCAGTTGCGGTGGGAAGACCCACAGAGCCACGCCGTCACCGAAATCAACGGCAACTTCAACGCCTGGGATGTCGCCGCCAATTTTGAAAACGCCTCCCCCCGCTATCAACTGGCCGTGACCGTGATGCAATATGCCGAACTACTCCGCCACAGCCCGTGGGCGCAAGGCACGTCGTTCAATCAACTGCTCGGTCACGCCGCGCGCCTCGCCGAGGCCCTGCCCCAAGATGCCGATGTGGGTGAGTTTGCGTATTTGGTGTCGCTGGCGAATAAGGTAGCGGGAAACTAAACGCGTGATATTTCTGTGATGCGCCGAGCGTGGGGAGACTCGGCGCTTTTTATATTCTGCCAACTTCTGATATATACTCAGCATGGGCACAAAGTGCGGTTTTTTTAATCCACGAATGAACACGAATGGACACGAATGGACACGAATTATTCGTGAAAATTCGTGTCCATTCGTGGACGAAAAGCGCAATCTATGACCGAGCGCAGTATAGATATGGCTCAATAATTGAGCGTGATCAACAAATTGGCGTATGCATCCACCCGGACGTGAGTGTGCGGCCCAATCACCGCCGTCGAATCGCGCTCTTCCACAATCGCAGGGCCATCAAACCTCATTCCCGCGGAGAGCGCATACCGGTCGTAAACGGGCGTATCCACAAAGCCCCCTAACTCTTCGTGAAAGACGCGGCGGTGACCTTTGATGGGATTCACGTTCACTGAATCAATCGCCTTAAGCCCGACGGTGGGACGTGGGCCAGTGGCTTTGAGGCGACAGGTGACAATTTCAACGTCGAGGTGGCGATGGGCGTGGCCATACAAACTTTCGTAATAGGCATAAAAACCAGGCTGAAGTTCGTCCTTCAGGCTCACAGTGGCTAAATGCGGGTAAGGCAATGGGATGGTGATTTCATGCCCTTGCCCCACATGCCGGACATCGGCTTCGCGGATGAAGCGCATCTCGACGGCAGGCACGCCGGCTTCGACCAACGTGGCGCGGCCTTCGGCTTCCATCTCTCCGAAAATTGCGTCCAACTCCGGCAAGTGGTCTTGGGTCAGACGGGCGACATGGGTGCGTGCAAAATCGAAGGCTTTGGGCGCTGTGAGGAAGCCCCAGGCCGATACCACGCCCGCCCCAACGGGACAGATATACCCCTTCATCTTTAATGCCCGCGCAATTTGGTGAACGTGAATGGGGCCTGCGCCGCCAAAGGCGATGAGCATCAGCTGTCGGGCGTCGGCCCCGCGCTCGGCGATGTGGACGCGGGTGGCGCTAATCATGTTTTCGTTAACCGCGCGGAAAATACCGTGCGCCGCGTCCGTCACCGTCATTTGCATTGGCTCGGCAATCGCCCGCTTCACGGCTGTTTCAGCGGCAGATGTCTCCAGCTTCATGCGCCCGCCCAAAAAATAATCGGGGTTGAGGTAGCCGAGCAGGAGCGCGGCGTCGGTGACGGTGGGAGACGCGCCACCAAAGCCATAGCAGGCCGGGCCAGGGTCCGCGCCCGCCGATTGTGGGCCGACCTTAATCAGACCTAATGCATCCACGCGCGCGATGCTACCACCGCCCGCACCAATCTCAATCAGCTCAATCGTTGGCACGCGCACGGGCAAGCCGCTCCCTTGCTTGAAGCGATGGACGCGCGCAATTTCAAATTCACTCGACACACTGGGCTGGCCGTCTTTGATGAGGCAAATTTTAGCGGTGGTACCCCCGACATCCAACGAAACCAAATCACGCTCGCCCACAATCTCCCCGTAGCGCACGGCCGCCAACGCGCCGCCCGCCGGGCCAGATTCCACCAGGCGAATGGGAAACCGCGCGCCCGTATCGGTGGTGGTGATGCCACCGCTGGAGAGCATCAGATATAGCTGATGCCTAAAGCCAGCGGTTTGTAAATCGGCAGTGAGTTGTGCCAGATACCGTTCGGTCAGGGGTTGCACATACGCGTTGCACACCGTGGTCGACAGGCGCTCATACTCGCGCATCTCCGGTGAGACATCGCTGGAGAGTGAGATAGCCATTTGCGGGAAATTAGCCCGCAACCACTCGCCCACCCGGCGTTCATGGTGGGGATGTGCGAAGGCGTTCATCAAGCATACAGCGATGGCCCGAATGTTTTCTTGAAGTGACGGTTTCAAAGTTTCCAATTCGTTCGGGGCCAGCGGAGTGATGACCTCGCCCTGCCAATTGACCCGTTCGGTCACTTCCAGCCGCAGTGGGCGCGGCACTAACGGCTCCGGCAGAACAATCAATAGGTCGTAAATGTCATAGCGCATCTCGCGTCGCATCTCCAAGATGTCGCGGAAGCCTCGGGTGCAAATGAGCGCGGTCGTGGCCCCTTTGCGTTCGATGAGGGCGTTGGTGATGAGAGTCGTTCCGTGAATAATGGTCTCCACCTGCTGACTGTCGGCCCTGACTTGTTCCAACAACGCCTGCCAGCCTTCCAGCACAGCCTGAGAGGGATTGTGTGGGGTCGTGAGGGTCTTATAATTGACTAGACGGCCTGTGTGCGCTTCTACCATCACAAAATCGGTAAACGTGCCGCCAATATCAACGCCAATTGAGTATCGTTGTTGGGTCATAGTCTTTTTTCAAATTTAACCAGAGGGACAGTCTACAATTCTATCCATTGACTCACGCGGTCAGTCAAACGCTCGCCGCCCTGTGGCGTGACGAGGATATTGTCTTCAATTGAAATGGGGGGCAGGGTTGGGTCATGAGGGGCGATGAGCGGGTGCAGGGAAATGACCATGTTTTCTTCGAGCACCACATCCTGACCCGGAACAAGCGGCGGCTCAAACGCATCCAATCCAATACCGTGGGCATGAAAGCCAATCGGTTGGGCGGCCTGATAGCCATGCTTTTGATACTCATTGTCAATGAACACCAGCAGGTCGTGTGAGGGCAAGCCGGGTTTCAGAAGCGCCACACAGCGCTCATAAACTTCTGCCTGAATGTCGAAAATTCGGCGGGCGGTTTGGGGCGGAGGGCCGAAACTGTAATGACGGCTGAGTTCTAACCAATAGCCCTGCGGCCCGGCAAATTCCAAATCAAAGGTGATGATGTCGTCCGGCTGAATTACAGATTCATTGGGCACACGAATCATCTTCAACCCACCACTGCGCCCTGGATGAGCAATGCCATCAAGGCAGCCCAGCGCCCGCGCGACCTTGTGCGCTTCGGCCACGGCTTGGCGCTCGGCCACGCCCGGCCGGAGCATCGCTTCCATCGCGCGATAGGCCCGCTTCACGATGTCGCTCGTCTCGCGCAAATAGCCGATTTCTTCTTGGCTCTTGATGACGCGCACTTGGTCAAAGAGCGGAGTTGCATCGTGCCAGTGTGCTTCGGGCAGGGCGGTTTGTAGTTGCTCCCAATCTTTAACCGTGATGACATCGTCTTTGCCAACCAATCCCAGCTGACCACGACTGAGGCCCATATCGCTCAGGGCTTGGGCAATCCCTAGGGCTTGATTCAAATTGGCGCGGTTGTCTTTTATCCATCCGGCGGCCTCGGCCCAGGCAATGCTCCGAGATTGAAACAGAATAGGCTCGTGCTTGAGCGGCAACAACACAAAGCCGCGCCCCGCCCACATGAATAAAGCGGAGACATACTGCAACCGCCCGCGTTGAAATTCATCGCCCCGCGCGCAGATGACGAGGGCGTCAAGACCGGCGTGGGTCATGGCGGCGCGGAGCGCGGTATAGCGCCGTTGGCGTTCTAGAAGAGATGTCATAGGTGTTAGGCGGTATGAGGTGATGTGCCAGGGTCGAAGTTGTAATCGCGCGCCGCGCCCTGAGGGGTGATGTATCCCATCGCCAAATCGCGCAAGATAGCTTCGGGCTGGCGTTCGGCTACGGGACCAAAGCCGCCACCGCCCGCAATATGCAGTTCCACAACATCACCGGGTTGCAGATGAATGGGCGGAAACAGCAAGCGCTTTTCACCGTTGATGTAGACCTCGCCAATCTGGCCGGGCTGGCCACCGTCCAGGCCCATCGGCAGAGTTGTGATGCGGTCAGGCGTTAGGTTGAAAATCATCGGTTGCGTGCCCACATGCTGGAAGACAATCACTTGGCCTGGCCCACCGCGCTGGCGGCCCGGCCCGGCGCTATCGGGCCGCAATTCTTTTTTGAGAAAGAGAATGGGGGCTTGGGTTTCCAGCACCTCACAGGGGGTGATGGTGCTGTTTTCAGGATACGCCACCGGCACCATCCCATCCATCGTGGGCAACGCCCCGCGTCCGCCGTGCGGGAGCATATCCACCAAAAAGTTGCCATGCACGTCATCCTGGCCCATCAGCACCCAGGGCCAAATGGCGCCGTTGCTGGCTTGAGCGCGCTCGCCAAAGATGGGCCACAGTGCACCGAACAACAATTGATTGGTGTTGTTGATGGTCTTAGCTCGCGCTTTCACGGCCACCGGAATTTGGGCATTGAGGATACAGCCTTCAGGGGCATGAACATGAATAGGGCGGAACAACGCCTCGTTATTGGGGATGTCGGGGGCGAGGGCGCACTTGAACGCATACATCGAGGACGCTAACGTGCTGTTGTACGATGAGTTGATGGACGCTTTGCGCGTTTGGGGCGAAGTGCCAGTGTAGTCAATGTAAATGTCGGAGCCTTTGACTTCAATCTTGGTATGCAGATGAACAATGTCAATGTACCCGTCAATATCCAACCCGTACTCATACACGCCATCGGGGAGGGCGGCGATGCGTTGGCGCATGACATCTTCGGAGCGCGAGTGGATGGCATAGGCGAGGTCTTCAATATCCTCCAACCCATAGTCGGCCATGAACTCCTTGAAGCGTTCGGCGGCGATTTTGGCCGCGCCGGCCATGGCGCGCAAATCGCCCAACAACAAATCCGGGCGCCGACAATTTTCACCGATGATGTCAAAGGCAAGGGTGTTCTCTTGCCCCACCTCATATAACTTGAACGGCGGCATTCGCAAACCCTCACTGAAGACATCGTAGCCCTCAATCTCCGCCGGGTGGCCGCCGACATCGGACATGTGCGAGACCGTGCCCATGCCAGCTACGAGTTTGCCCTTCCAAAAAACGGGCGTGAGCAAAATGTAATCGGGCAAATGGCCGGTGCCAAGCCACGGGTCGTTGGTGGCGACGACATCCCCCTCTTGCAATTTCTCCGGCGGGAAGCGTTGAAGCAACACCTTGGCGGTGCGGGGATAAACCGCTGAAAACGTCGCCGTACTAAACACCGATTGACACAACGAGCGGCCCACCGCATCGGTGAGAATGCAGGCAAAGTCGCGACTCTCACGCAGGATGGTGGAGAACGTAGTGCGCGAGATGATGAGGTCAAACTCATTCATGATGGAGATGAGCCGTTGCCAGAGGGTGTCGAGGGTGATGGGGTCAAAGGTTGGGCGAGTCTTGTCAATCATAGGAGATGAGTCCACGAAGGCACAGGAAGGAACACGAAGCGGAAAACCCTAAGGGTCTTAAAGACCCTTAGGGTTTAGAGAATCAATCCTTTCCAATCACTGCGTTTTTCGTAAGCGCGCGCCACTTGTAGTATCAATGCCTCGGACATGGGCGGCCCAGCGATTTGCAATCCTAAAGGCAAGCTGTCTTTGCCCAAGCCACAAGGAACGGAAATAGCGGGCAGGCCAACTAAGTCGTGCGGCCCGGTTCGCCGGGCTTCCGCCGCGCCCTGCCCAGCGGCGACGGTTGGGTCTTCGGCCAATGCTTCCCAGGCCACCGTGGGGTTGACGAGGACATCTACCTCACGGAAGGCTTCCAGAAATTCGTTGAGCAAGCGGCGGCGATATTGCTGAACGCGGACGTAATCTACTGCCGGGATGAGCGCGCCCTGTTCCAACTGCTCACGCGTCGCCTCGGCGTAGTCTTCGGGCCGTGTCCGCAACCATTCTTGATGAATGACTGTGGCTTCGGGCATCACGGCGAAGAGCAAAGCCGCGTCGGCTTGGGCCAAGCTGGGGAGGTGAACGGGCTGAACGTGCATTCCGGCCTTCTCCAATTCGGCGATGGCGGCGCGAGTCACATCGGCCACCCCGGGATGCAGGTCATCGCCAGAGTGTTGCTCCAATACACCGAGTCGCAAACCGCTCACGGCCTCATTGAGCATGGCACGATAATCCGGGACAGGCTCATTGGCAGAAGAGGGGTCAAGCGGGTCATAACCTGCGATGGCTTGCAGGACGATGGCCGCATCTTCCACGGTACGCGTGATTGGCCCCACATGGTCGAGTGACCATGAGAGCGGGAACGCGCCGCGCTTGCTCACCCGGCCATAGGTGGGCTTGAGGCCCACCACACCGCAATACGAAGCTGGAATCCGAATCGAGCCGCCAGTGTCTGTGCCCAGCGAGGCCCAGCCCATCCCCGCCGCCACCGACGCCGCCGAACCACTGCTCGACCCGCCACTCGTCCGCGTCACATCCCACGGATTGTTGCACTGGCCGTAATCGGGATGAACGATGCCGTAAGCGAATTCCAAGAGATTGCATTTGCCGAGGAGCACCGCGCCTGCTTCCTCCAAACGGACGGCGACAGCGGCAGACTGCTCGGGCACAAAGTCGCGCCGGATACGCGAGGCGCAGGTGGTGCGGATGCCGGCGGTATCGAATAAATCTTTGAGAGAAATTGGGACGCCATGCAATGGCCCGCGGTCTTCGCCGCGCCGCAATTCGGCTTCCGCTTGGCGCGCCTGTTCCATTGCTGGTTCATCCAGCACCGTGATGAAGGCATTGAGTTTGCCATCGAGTTCATGGATGCGATTGAGGGCGGCGCGGGTGGCCTCTACCGGTGAGACGGCGCGCTGACGGTATAACTTCCCCAAAGTGGCAATGTCGAGGAAACACAACTCCGCGTCGGTCATGAGATTGGCTTGGAGGGATGTGAGAGGGGAAGCGGGTTGTGCCAGCCGGTAAATGGTTCTTCGCCCATCAGCCACGGGCCATCGAGTTGTTCTGCCTGGGTCATGAGCCAGGTCACGCCGGGCGCAATTTTGGCGCAACGTTCCAACGTGAATTCAAAGCCTGCAAGACGCGCCATCACTTGCGCCAATTCGGGGGTGACTGAGCCGCGCATCTATTTGGCCTCCTCAGCTTGGCGCATCGTTTCCAATTCTACCACGAGGGCCCACGACATCCGGCCAGGGTCATCTTCCAGTTCGTGGATGCGTTGAACGATGCGCCGCATGAGTGGCACGGGCAAGTTTAACGAGTCGGCTTGGCGGATGACTGCGCCTAATTGTTCATCCACTTCGGTGCGGCGGCGGCGCACGGCCAAATCGCGCCAGATACCACTGCGGGTCTTTTGGTCGCGCCGCCGCCGCTCCACCAGGGCATCGAGCGAGCGTTGAATGGCGGGCCAATCGCGTGTCTCCGGCGGATAGTAAAGCGCTGGCTCTACGCCATCAAATGGTTCGGGTGTGATGTGCAATGCGTCGGCCACCCGGTAAACTTCGGTGGCGAGCGCGACCATCAGCAGACGATAACGGTCAATGACTTCGGCCATGCTGGCATCCACCAACGCCGTGGCATAGAGCATGTTGGCGTAACCCAGTTTGCCCCACAGATAGCCCCAGATGTTGTCAGTCATATCCACCTGACCCCAGGCCGACAGCAGTTCGTGGAGGTGCTTCAGGCGTGGGGTCATGACCCCATCAAGCTCGCCAATCTTAAACGCGCCTGGCCCGCCAAAGTGAATCAGGCCCGGCTCCAGATAATCGGCCGAGAAGTTGATGAAGCACCCGATAGTGCGCCGCGCGCCCACCGCCTCGGCGATGGTGTATTCGTTGAGGCCGTTTTGCAATGAGACGATGTAGCCAGACTCAGACAACAATGGGGCGACGATTTGCAAAGCCGCTCGCGTATGGTGGGCCTTGACCGCGAGCAGGACGAGTTCGAGCGGGCCGTTTAATTCGGCGGGCGTGCAGGCCGGGGTGTGAACGGTGAACGTCTCGGCCCAGCCGCGAATGGTGAGGCCGTTGTCGCGGATGACCGCCACATGCGCTTCGACCGTATCGCAGAACGTGACCGAATAACCGGCCCGCACCAGATACGCGCCTACCGTCCCGCCAATGGCGCCTGCGCCAACAACAGTGATGTTCATAAATGTTCCACCGCCGCGTGAGCGTGTTTCATCGCCGCCAACGCTTCATCCAAGCCATAGACCAATTGATTCAAGCCACGCCGCAGGCTCACGGCGGCAAATTTGGATTCATCTGAATCGGGCGCAGAGGCCCCCAGGCGGCGCGCGTCCGCGAGGAGCGGAAGCGGTGGCACACTCAGGGCCGGGTCGTGGTCGAATGGCCCAGCGCGGGTGTAATTGAGCGGGAGCGTGGCGCGGCCTAACGCCATGAGGGAGACGTTGACATCGGCTAAGGCCTGGGGTTCAAACGCCCCACGATTCCGCCGCTGTTCCAGCGCAGTTTGTAATTCATCAGCGATACGGCATAAATTTTGAGTGCGGGTGCGCGCGGGCGTGAGGTCAAATCGCCCGGCCACCATACTCTGATAATCCGCGACAAATTTATCCAGCTCGGCGGCGGCGGCGGCATAGTTGAAGGGCAGGATGGGTTCGGCGCACAGGCGAAAGAGCGTGGCGGCATACAGGCGCGCGTCGCGGGCGAGGAAGGCAGGGTTGAGTTTGTCGAGGGTGTCGTCGGGCGTGTGCCACCACCAGCCGAGGCCGCCCGACTTGCCGCCCCACAGGGCCGCCGCGCCGACGGCGTTGGGCGTGGGCGGTTGCTCGGAGACGGTCATCAACAGCGCAGGGATGCCGATGCCCATGAACGACTCATCTCCGGCGCGGCCCACGCGGGAGCCTTCAAATTCTTCTTCGGCATAGCGACGGATGACCACTTGCTCGAGGTCAAACGTTTCGGGCACACAGAAAGCTTGTGTGAGGAGGGTGGCCCCTTGCCCGCCCACTGAGTCAATGTTGACGTAGGCCACACAGTTGCGGCGCAGGTCATCCCAATGGTTATCGGCATACCAGGCGCTTCCGGCGTAACGCCCGTGCGAGTGGCCTGACCAAAAACACAAACGCAGGCCGCGCCGTAAATTGGGGGCATGTTGCGCGAGCAAGCGACCCAGATGAGTCATCACCGCGTTGGCACTGCCGTTGTCCATCGCGCCGTAGTGCCACGAGTCAATGTGGCCCGCGAACATCACATATTTGTCGGTTTCAATTGCGCCCGGCAGATGCGCTTCGAGAATGGGTAGGGCGCGCCAGCCGGTCTCAACGGTGGTGTGCATGTGAGCGCGTTGGGGCAGCGCCGCTCGAATTCGCGCACCGTCCGAAGCGCGCACCGAGCCGGCGGGTGTGCGCGGGTAATGGGCCAATCGCTCCGGCGTGGGGTTGCCCCACACGGGTGAGAGAATCATTTCATGCAGGTGGTCGTCGTTGATAAAAATCTGTCCCACCGCCCCGGCCGCATTCGCGCGGCGGGCTTGCTCGGGTGTGGCCAATCCATCTATCAACGCGATATACCCACGCACATCGGGCCGCGCCCAATCAGATTCTGCGCCCGTGCCCACATCTACAATTTCGCCCACGAGTCCGGCGGGCGGGGTGCTGGTGGCAAACGAGTGGGTGATGCAGTCGAATGCGCCAAGGCCTTCCACCTCCAGTTGGGCCGCGCCGGGCAGGCTGATGTAGCCATCGTGTTCGATGAGCCGCGTGCGAAAGCCCACGGCGGCGAGTTGCTCTTCGATGAAGGCCAGGGCGCGCCGCTCTTCGGGCGAGCCAGATAGACGCACCTCCGAGGCGATGCGGGCGGTGAGGGCCATCAACTCATCCGTTGAGACGGCGGCGAGGAGGGAGGCTTCGAGGGAGTCGAGGTGAGGGGAGAGGGACATAGTTGATCGAGGACCACCCCCACCCTAGCCCTCCCCCGTGCCGCAAAGTGCGCGGCACAGGGGAGGGGATTGGCTCCCTTCCCCTGTCGGGAAGCTTCCCGACGGGGGAAGGGTTGGGGATGGGGTGGGGTTTTACATCATGTGATGTCCACCATCAATACTTATGGTCTGGCCCGTGACCCAGCCTGACAACTCCGAGACAAAAAATAAAACACCATTGGCGATGTCGTCGGGTAAGCCGAGGCGTTTAAGCGCGATGCTATCTACAAGCCCCTTCTGTTTCTCTTCGCCCATTGCCTGCCACTGACGTTCGGTGGTGGGGTTGGAACGCACAAAGCCGGGGGCGATGTTGTTGACGGTGATGTTCCATGCGCCTAGCTCTTTCGCCATTTGGCGGGTGAGGCCAATTTGCCCAGCCTTGGCGCTGGCATAGGCCTGAATGCCCGAGAGGCTGAAGGTGCGGCCCGCACCCGACGAGATGTTGACGATGCGGCCAAAGCGTTGGGCCTTCATCGCGGGCGCGACCGCACGGATGAAGTAAAAGGCCGCGTTGAGATTGACGTTCACTACGGCGTTCCATTCGGTGTCGGCCACATCTTCCACTGGGCGGCCTACTTGCCCCACAACTCCGCCCGCATTGTTGACTAGAATATCCACACGCTTCTCGTCGGCCAGAACGCGGGCAACCAGTTGGTTGACGGCGGATGAATCGGTGATGTCGCACGGTAGCGCCGTGCAACGCAGGCCCGCACTCTGCGCGAGTTGTGCGGTCTCGGCTAATTCGTCGGCCAGTTTGTCCACGGCCCAAACCGATGCGCCACAGCGGCCTAGCGCCAGGGTAATGGCGCGGCCAAAGCCGTGCGCCGCACCCGTGATGATGGCTACTTGGCCAGTGAGGGTGATGTTCATGCGAATAAGCCCCCACCCTGACCCTCCCCCGTCACGCCAAACTGCGGTGTGACAGGGGAGAGAAGGCCTAGGGACGGGGTTTCTCCTATACCATTCTCTTCCCTGCCATAAACGTCATCGTCACGCTGTTGAGCGCGTCCAAATCTTCCAGTGGGTTGCCCGCTACCGCGATGACATCGGCGAGTTTGCTCGCCTCCAACGTGCCCAGCTTTTTGTCGAGTTTATTGAGGCGGGAGGCGACGCTGGTAGCACTGCGGAGCGCGGCATAGTTGTCGCGCACCACCCCTACATTGACCATGAACTTCATCTCCGGCGCGATGACATTGTGGCCGACCACGGGACTGCCCGCATCGGTGCCAAAGGCGATGACTACGCCCGCTTGCGCCGCCTTAACCAGCCCGGCGTAACGGCTGGTATCGGCCACCTGCTTCTGGCGTTCGGCAATCTTCCATTCGGGGATGTTGTATTGGCGCGCGACCTCGGCTTGCGCTTGCATAAGCAAAGGGGCAAAGGTGGTGACGATGGGGATTTTCTTATCCAATAACAACTGAATGGTTTCGTCACTCATGCTCCCGCCATGCTCCACACAATCTATGCCAAAGCGGGCGACACGGTTGATGCAGGCATCATAAGTGGCATGAGCGGTGATGGGCAAACCGTTACGATGCGACTCGTCAATCACCGCTTCCAGTTCGGCGTCGGTAAATTCCAGCGTGTCGTGGCAGGCCATGATTTTGATGAGATTGGCGTCCGCCCGCACCTGCTCGCGCACCGCACGCCGCATCTCATCCGCGCCGCTGGCCTCGCGGCAACACCAAAAGGTGTGGCCGCCCGTTTGTACAATCGCCTCGCCGGTGATGAGCAAGCGCGGGCCAGGGAAGATGCCCTGCTCCACCGCTTGCTTGGCAAAGATATTGGCTTTGTTCATGCCTAAATCGCGCACGGTCGTGACGCCCGAACGCAGACTGATGAGCATGTTGCTGGCTGATTTGTAGGCGCTGATTTCAGGTGCATCATCCAGCGATTGGCGCGCTAGGTCATGGATGCCGTCCCACGCCAAGTGCGCGTGATTGTTAAACAGACCCGGCAGAAGCGTCCCGCCGGTGTCAATCACCTCCGCCCCATCGGTCGCGCCCAAATCGGCGGCCCGGCCTACGGCTTTGATTTTGTCGCCATCTATTTCTACAAAACCATTGTCAATGATGTCATCCCCTACACAGGTCAATACACGGCCTTTCAGAATCCGGTGGCCAGTAGGGATATCGGCTAAGGGCTTGATAAGTTTTTGATAACGCCAGGCAGATGGTTCGGGCATGTTGTCCTCCGGGAATAAATTCTTCCTTACGCATTACGTTTTACGCACGATGTAAAACGTAATGCGTACAACGTAAAAAGTTCATGACAGTGATATTGGTCTTACAAACCGCCCATCTCCCGGCTGGCCGAGAATTTGGCCGCCAGAGTAAACAATTTTTCCGTTCACAATCGTGTGCGCCACCTGACCCTTCAGGCTCAGGCCGTTGTATAAACGGTCACAGTCTTTGGCGCGGGTGAACCACGTTTGCGAATCCACCACCACGTCTGGGCGAGGGTCATAGAGACACAGGTCGGCATCCGCGCCGGGCGCAATCAAGCCCTTACGTGGATACATCCCAAACAACCGGGCCGGGGCGGCGGTGATAAGGTCAACGGCTTTCTCCAGCGAGAACCGCCCGCCCAATGCTGCATCCAGCATCACTGGCACCAGCATCTCCACCCCAGGGCAACCCGATGGGGCGCGCCAGATATTGTCCCAGCCGATTTCTTTTTCCTCTGGTTTGAACGGCGAATGGTCGGTGACGACGAGATTGATACTGCCATCGTGCAGGCCCGCCCTCATCGCCTCCACATCCGCTTGGGGTCGGATGGGCGGGTTGATTTTGGCGTATGGCCCGGCCTTGGGCATCACGCTATCATCAAACAACAAGTGATGGGTGCAGACTTCGGAAGTGAGCGGCGCGCCAGCGGCTTGCGCTTGCCGCACCACATCCAGCGCGGCGCGGCAACTAATGTGGGCGATGTTGACCGGCACGTTAAGTTCGCGGCACATCACACTCACCCGTCCGACCGCAACCGCCTCGATGATGGATGGACGCGACTCGCCATGCACCGAAGCGTCGTTCCGGCCACTGGCCGAAAATTGATTCTGAAATAAATTGATGAGGTCATTGCTCTCTGAGTGGATGGTGCAACAACGGCCCGTTTCTTTGACCAACGACAGGGCCGCGAACAGGGCATCGTCGGTGGGTAGACACAGCCCGAAGAACTCATCTTCCCGACCTACCGGCGCGGCATGCATGAAAATTTTGAATGCAATCGCACCCTCCTCCGCCATGCCCAACACATCCTCGCGTTTGAGCGTGCCTGGCGCGGCAAACAAGCCAAAGTTCACATACACATTGGCCTCACCCAGAACGCGCCGTGTGCGAAAGACCTCCGGCGTGGAACAACCCGGCTTCGAGATGGGCATCTCCAACACGGTGGTCACGCCGCCCGCCGCCGCCGCGCGCGTCTCGGTGGCAAAATCGCCGCGCTGGGGATGGGCGGGCGCGCGGCAATGGAAGTGCGCGTCAATCGCGCCGGGCAAAATCAATTGGCCTTCGACGTTGAGCGTCTGTTTGGCGGTGGGCAACGCGCCGGGCTGAGCGACCAGCGCAATGCGCCCATCTTCTATGCCCACATCGCCCCTGAAACTTTTTCCGTCGCTGATAATGGTGCCGTTGAGGATGCCAAGGTCAAGCATGATGCAAAGTCCTTACCTGTTGAGTTAATTCCCAAGCGTCTAGCATTTTGCCAGTCATTGTTCGGGCGGTTTGCTGGGCCAGATATACAAAGCCAGGCGCGATCTCGAGCGGGTCGTGGGCGAGGGCGCGCGTCGCCTCATCATAATGTCCCTCCGGGCCGGTGGGGGCGGTGGCTACACCCGGCACCAGTGAGTTGACCGCGATATTGTCGGCCTGAAGTTCCAGGGCGAGGGCTTGGGTCAAACCTTCCAAGCCCCACTTCGAGGCGCAATACGCCGACTCATTGGCAAAGCCAGCGCGACCCGCATTTGACGTCACATTGATGATACTACCGCCGCCCACCGCCCGCATGTGCGGGACAACTGCCTGGCAACACAAAAACGGCCCAGTGAGATTGACACCCAAAACGGTGTTCCAAATTTCAGGTGGCGTATCTTGTAATGAACGTAGATACAACACCCCAGCGTTGTTGACCAAAATATCAATGCGGCCAAAAGCATCGAGCGTTGTTTGAACCATTCGATTCACATCTGCTTCGCGCGCGACATCGGTCGGAGCGGCGTGGACGCGATGGCCCTCGGCTTGAAGGAATTCGACCATGACTTCCAAGCCCGTGTGGGGCGGTGCGACCAACGTCACCGCCGCGCCTTCGCGTGCAAACATCAGCGCCACCGCGCGCCCAATACCGCGACTTGCGCCCGTGACAATGGCAACTTTACCGGACAATGCGCCCACATGAATTTCCTTTACCCCGTTGTTGGCACATCCACCCACCGCCGCTCAGCCCACGATTGGCGCAACGCATCTAAGACGATTTGGCACCGCAGGCCGTCGGCAAAGGTCGCGCCTTCTTCCAGGGGTTTACCCGCCCGAATACAATCCGTGAGATAACGTGCCAGTGAGACAAACGACACCGCCCACACATTTTTCTGCACGTTGGGCAGGTCAAGGTTGGGGTCGGGCACGGTGAACTCGGTCAGGCCGCTTTCTCCGGCACGGCGGCCCCACAGCCGTTCCTCGGCATCGAGGATAAGTGTGCCACGCTCGCCTTGAAACTCGGTTCGCATCCCCTGCGGATGACGAGCCACGTTGGTGATAAACACCGACGCTAAAGCACCGTTGCCAGATTCCGCCATGAACGAACACTGGTCATCGCTCGTCACCGTGCGCATCTCAGTTGAATCGGGTAATTGGCGTTGTTTCACAAACGTGCCCAACTGGCCGGACACGCGCAATGGTTCGCCCACCCACCAGCGAAGCAAATCTATTTGGTGCGAGGCCGCCGCGCCCAATGCCCCGCCACCTTTCTCCGCCTCCGACCACCAATCCCATTTCCGCGCGATGGGGTCGGCACGAAAGTCGGAGAAAATGTTGGCGTTGACGTGATAGAGTTGGCCGATATAGCCCTCATCCAACATTTGCTTTAACTTCCGCCGCGTGGGATTGAAGCGCAGTTCATGGTCAATCATGTGAATCACACCCGCCGTTTGCGCGCCAGTGTACATTTCGCGGGCCTCGGCCACATTCATCGCGGTGGGCTTGTCGCATAGCACATGTTTGCCCGCCTCCAGCGCGGCGACAGTCATCGGGTGATGCAAATACACGGGCGTGACGATGCTCACCAAATCAAGGCCCTCGACCGTGAGCATTTCACCGTAATCGGTGAACGCGTGTGGGATGCTGTGTTGCTGGGCGGCGGCTTCCACGCGCTCACGGCGCGCACTGCACACTGCCAACACTTCCACACCCTCACAGGCCCGAAAGCCCGGCAATTCCGCCGATAGTCCAAAACCAATGCCGACGATGCCAACACCAACTTTGCCATTTTTCATAGTGTCAATCTCCTAAGTCGAGGCGATACGGAAATCCGTTTTACTCAACGAGCCAGGCTCTCATGCCCGGCGGCATAGGAGCCGCCTCCGCTGGTTTTATGAGTTTCATCCGTCCCATCCGTTGACCGTCGTGGGGAAGATTTCTGCTTCAGATTTACCCGGCCAGTAACGCGCCACGATGCGTTCTTTCAACTGGCGATACGCGGCGCGTGCGCGCGCCAGCAAATCAGCTTCGTCCACGCCACGCACCTGTCCATGCTCGACGATGGTTTTGCCATCCACGATAACGGTTTCGACATCGCGGCGAGAGGCGCATTGCACCAACGTTTGGACCGGGTCATCCAGCGGGCCAAGGTCAAAGCGATTCAATTCTACGATGATGAGGTCGGCTTTTGCGCCGGGGGCCAAACGGCCCAAGTCGTCGCGGCCTAACGCACGCGCGCCGCCGAGGGTGGCCGCGTCGTATATCTCACGCGCTGTGCCGGAGGTTCGGTCTCGGTCAACGATTTTGCTCACCCAGGCCGCCGCCCGCATCTCTTCCAGCATATCCGGCGGGAAGGTATCAGTGCCGAGCGCCAAGTTGATGCCGAATTGGCGATAACGGCTAAACGACAGCAACGCATCGGCGGTGCGGGTGAAGACAATGGGACAGTGGGCGATGTGCGCGCCGCGCTCGCGGATGAGGCGTAGGTCACGGTCATCGCCGGCCGGGAAGCCGCTCAATGGGTGAGCGGTGGTGTAGAGGACGTGCGTCAAAATCACATCCGGCGCAACGAGGCCTGCCTGGTCGAGATATTGAATCGGCGTGCATCCCTCCCGCGCCAGCACCTCGTGAAATTCTGCCAGATATTGTGCGGCGTGGACATGAATCCGCAAGCCATGCTTATCGGCGGCGCGGCGGGTGGCGCGCAACAATTCTGGGCTACAGGCATCGGCCATGTAGGGAAACAGCATCGCTTGCACCCGACCATCAAACGCATTGTGATAGCGCTCCGCAAACGCAAGCGCGTGGGCAAGCCCGGCTTGGCCTTCGGCCTCATCCCAGGCATAGCGTGAAACGCCGTGCTCATTTCGATACACCGTACCGGAGCGATAGTTGTGCGAGATGTAGGCGCGTCCACCCAAGCGCCCCGTCACTTCGGCCAACGTTTCGGCTTCAGCCACTGGCCCTTGCCAACGATTCGTCGCCATCGTGGTCACGGTGGCAAATGTGGTTGAGCCGCCTTTGAGTAGGCCCGCCACCGCGAACTCTGCACTGGTGGGTAACGCTTCATCGGAGAACGCGATGCTCGGCCCGTCGCGCAAATAGGCCTCAGGCTTGCTCAGGGGACTACCCGGCAAGTCGAGCATCATTGTTTGCACATCAATGTTGCCCACCGCATGGGCGTTGACGAAGCCGGGCGCGACCAACTTGCTGGAAGCGTCAATGGTCGCGTCCACCGTACTCTCAAAGTGCGGGCCAATATAGAGCAGGCGGTCATTTTCAAAGACGACCTCGCCCTCGCGTATCAGGCGGTGTTCACCGGCCTGATAGCCAATTACCCAGCCACCGCGAATAAGAGTCCGCATCCGAATCTAACCCCCATCCCCAACCCTTCCCCCGTCGGAAAGTTCCCCGACAAGGGAAGGGAGTTTCTGCTCCCTCCCCTGTTCGCGTTCTTTGCGAACGGGGGAGGGTTGGGGTGGGGTGGGGGTGGGTTCAATACCCCAGCTCCCTCAACGCCTCACCAACAGCGGCCACATTTTCGAGCATAGCCTCGGAGTAATTGCGCGAGATGAGGACACCGGACGCGCCACCTTCAAATGAAGCACGCACCGACGCTTTCACATCGGCGGGGGCGATGAACTTGCCGCCCGGCCCGCTCGGCACGCCCACCCCGATGCCGGGGTAAATTTTTACCTTGCCACTCGTGGCGTCAATCAATCGCTTGGTCTCCTGACGCACATAGTCAGCGGAGAAGCCTTGCGTGGGCAGGTCGTTGTAGTTGGCTTCCGTCCGGCCCAAAATTTTGAAGAAACCCTCCACCCATTCGGCGGGCGAGGCGTCGCCGAGGATGGTTTTGTGCCAGCCTTCCAGATAGCGGCGGAAGCGTGCGCCTGCCGGGACGTGATACAGCACCGGCTTTATCCAATCGGCTGAACTCGGATAGTCTTGATAATCGTGCTGGGCGCGGAGATAAGGGTTGAAGGTGTTGATTTCCTGCCACAGGCCCAGGCCCATCTCGTACTTTGCGCCAAAGAATTTCACCAGCCCGTGAATTTCATGGTACATGGACTTGTGGGCATCGAGCCAGAGTTTTTCCCATAGGAAAATTTCAGGATGGTGCAGGAGCAGGCGCAGGAAGGTGATGAAATAGCCATCGAGCGGCTTCTTGCCCGCGCGACATTCCTGCAAAAATTTTTCTACCGCCTGATAACCGCGAATAGCGGCCTCAGCATCAATGTTCCGTTGTGCCGCGACCGTGCGGCAATGGCGGCAGAAGCAGGTACAGACATCGCCGCCCAGCATATTCATCAACGGCCCTTGTCGCTCAATGCCCCACAAGAAACCGGAGAGGTCATGGTTCTTGAACCAATCCTCGATGACCGAGAACTTGAAGGCCCGATAATCGGGGTTGTTGAGACAGGGCCGCGTGCCTTTACGCCCGTAGCTGTCAATCTCCAAAATATGATGCCAACCCGGTTGCCACAAAGAGCGGATGGTGGTGTTGGCCGTTTCACAGTAATAGGGATAGACCTTCATCCCGCGTTTCTTCGCCGCTGGAATCACATCGCGGAACGTGTCAAAGCCTTTGAGGAGTGGGTCGGGGGCCTTGAAGTCTTTGATGAAGGTGCCGGAGTAGTATTTAGAGTCCGGCTCCCAAAACGCGCCGCCTTGCAGATTGTCCGGTTCGGCGTGACCGTGGTCGGGATAGCCCTCGGTGGCGCGGCCCGCATTGCCTCGGCTCCACGTGAGGGCCGAAATCAGCAAGGCGTTGACCTTGGCTATTTCCTGAAGCAGGTCAAGCACTTGTTCGACGCCTTCATCTACAAAACTAATCGCGCCAATTTGGATTCCAACGAATGTGTCTGGCATAGAGACTCCTGAAGGAAGTGATAGTGATAGGTAAAAAGTGAACAGTAAAAACTAAGGCAAGTTGTAGAGCACGCGCACGTTGTCGCGCATGAATTGGGTGGCTAGGCGCTCGGCTTCGGTGGCGGTGAGCCAGCGGGCGGCGAGCCAATCATCTAGGATTTGGGCGAGGCCGCAATGCGAAATTTTGGCGGCGGCGTAATAAGTCTCCGGGCTCCAGCCATCGGTGCCAAACAAAATTTTGTTGACCGGCACATGCTCCAGCCACTCGCGGATGGTGCGCGTCCAAATGGTAGGCGAGTACAGTTGCATGTACGAAGTGTCGAGATAGACATTGGCATACATGCTGGCGAGATAGCCTGCGCGCTCATGCGCTGGGAAGCCGGTGTGCAAAATCAACACCTTGAGGCGCTTAAGCTCATGATCGAGGAAGACGCTTTCCAAATTCGTGGGGTCGGCGTCGGCCAGGCGCAGACCGGCAGGCGGGCCGCCCAGAGCGGCGTGAATCTGCACCGGTTTGTCGTGCTTGACACACTCGGCAAAGATGAAACGCATGAGAAAATTTTGCAAGGCAAAATACCCCGCGTCACTCAATGCGGCATCGGGCGTAGCAAAGGCGCGGGCGGCGTCCTCGCGAGCCACTGCATCAAAGCGCAAAGGTCGCACATAAGCCGCCGTCACTTTGAAGCCAATTGCCCCCTGTCCAATCAAATCGGCGATGACGGCCTGGACAAATTGCAGGTAAGCTCGAAGTCGCCGCCTGTGTAACCATGTTTCTCTGCCGCCCGCCGCCAGATGGGGGCATACACATAGTCGAAAACTTCGATTTCGTTCGCGCCTTCCGTTTTATACCGGCTGTTATCTTTGGGGAAGACAAAGGGGTCTATATTGGGAACAAAAAGGTAGCGCGTGTCGCCCTGTAAGCCTTTAGGCAGATAGCCCATGACAATCGCTTGCTGGATGTTGGCCTTATCAAGCGCATCGCCTAGCATCTGGCGCAAACCGGCGCGCGCCGCTTGTTCGTATTTGGCCGCCACATCAGTTTCATCATCCGGATTCGCGCCGTACAGGTCGCGGTAGGCGTCGCGCAGTTCACGCTCCATCGCCGTGTGACGGCGTTGCCCTTGCAAATAACTCAGCCGCTCAGTGTGCGCCGCCAGCCGATGCCGGTCAGCCTGAATCGCCAGCACGTCATCCATTGGTAGAGTTGAATACAGGTCAGCGACCTCGGCGAAATTCATCACCGCGCGCTGACCGTTCAAACTGCCAGGCAAGCCCGTGTACACGGGTGCGGAGGTTTGCTCCTCCGCCGCTTTGGGCGCGACGACGTGGGCCGCATGGGAGTGAGCGTCAATAGCCGGAATCGATTCGATGAAGGATTGGATGCTCACGCGATTTTCTCCTCTGAGGTTTGGGTCACATACGGCGGCGGCCAAGCGGCTCGGGCGTGATGATGGCAGGCGACGAGATGGCCCTCGCCAATATCTTGTAGAGTTGGCATCTCCGTTTTGCATCGCGCATCCGCGAGATAACAGCGGGTGTGAAATCGGCAACCAGGCGGTGGGTTGAGCGGTGAAGGCGGGTCGCCCTCAATGGCGGCGCGCGCGGTGCGTTGGTCGGGGTCGGGCTGGGGCGCGGCCAGCAATAACGCTTGCGTATATGGGTGGCGCGGCCCAGAGAACAAGGCTCGGCGGGGTGCGACTTCCACGACCTGGCCCAAATACATCACGCCCACCCGGGTGCTGATATATTGCACGACACTCAAATCGTGCGCGATGAAGAGCAACGTCAACCCCAGGCGCTCTTTCAATTCCAACAAAAGATTCAAAACCTGGGCCTGAATGGATACATCCACCGCTGACACGGGTTCGTCGGCCACGATAAATTCCGGCTCAACAGCCAAGGCGCGGGCGATGCCAATCCGTTGGCGTTGCCCACCACTGAAATGGCGCGGGTAGCGGTCAGCGGCATCGGGCGGGAGGCCGACCATCGTCAGCAATTCTTTGATGCGCTCATCCACCTGCTCTGGGGGGCGCAGGCGGTGAAACGTAATCGCTTCGGACAACATCTGCCGGATGGTGAGGCGCGGGTTGAGCGAGGAGAATGGGTCTTGAAAAATCAACTGCATCCGCCGCCGGATGCGTTGCATCGCGTTGGTGGGCAAGCGTGTAATGTCCTGCCCCTTGAAGCGTACTTCTCCGCCCGTCGGCTCAATCAAGCGCAATAGACAACGACCCAGCGTGGTTTTGCCTGACCCCGACTCGCCTACCAACCCGAACACCTCGCCGGGGTAAATCGCCAAGTCCACGCCATCCACCGCCCGCAACATCTCCGGTGGACGGCCCGTGAGGCGGCGCAATAACCCACCGCGCGTGATATAGGTTTTGGTCAAACCCTTGACTTCAATCAATGGGGATGAGTTGCTCATGACGCAACAACTTCCAACGGCCAAATATCGGTGGACTGTTCCAATAAGTTGGTTTTGATGCACGCACTGAAATGGCCGGGCTTGACCTCACGCAAGGGGAAATTGCCCGACTTGCACTCCTCGCTCGCTAATGGGCACCGGGGGTGGAAGCGGCAACCGCTTGGCGGGCTAACCAAATCGGGCGGCGCGCCGGGGATGGGCGTGAGGCGGCGTGCTTGGTCGTCGTCATTGAGGCGAGGCACACAATTGAGCAACCCCACCGTGTAGGGATGACGCGGCACCCGAAATAGTTCGCGCGTCTCAGCCAGTTCCACGATTTGCCCGGCGTACATCACTGCCACCCGCTGACACGTTTGGGCCACTATCCCCAGGTTGTGCGTCACCAGCACCAGGCTCAATTGAAATTCTTTTTGTAAGCTGGTCAGCAGTTTTAGAATCTGGTCTTGGATGGTGACATCAAGCGCCGTCGTTGGTTCATCGGCCAGGATGATACGCGGTTGGCACGCTAACGCAATGGCGATGACCACTCGTTGGCACATGCCGCCGCTAAACTCGTGCGGGTAATCTCGCAGACGCCGCTCAGGGGCCGGAATGCCGACTAAGCGCATCAACTCCGCCGCGCGCTTTTGCGCGGCGGCATTGGAGTCCACCACCGGATGTTCCAGCAGAGTCTCTTGCAATTGCGTGCCCACCCGCAATACGGGGTTAAGGGCCACCATCGGGTCTTGAAAAATCATCGAGATTTCTTTGCCCCGAATCTTTTGCATATCCGCGCTGGATAGCGCATTCAGGTCGCGGCCCTGATATAGCACCTGCCCGCCCACCACACGGCCGGGGCGCGGGACGAGGCGCAAGATGGAGCGACACGTCATGCTTTTGCCGGAACCGCTTTCGCCCACCACGCCAAAAATTTCACCCGCTTCCAGGGTGAACGAGACATCGTCCACCGCGGTGAGCAACCCGCGCGCGGTGGGAAGTTGGGTGGTGAGGTGTTGGATGTTGAGGAGAGTAGTCACAGAAGAAGATATGTTTTACGGCTTGCGTAATGCGTAAAACGTAATGGGTAATTTAGTCTTCGGTTCTTAGCACATCGGCCAGGCCATCGCCTAGCAAACTTAGGCCAACGCCCACGGTTACCAAAGCCAGACCGGGCATCACAATCAGCCACCACGCGCTAAAAATAAATTCTTTACCTTCGGCAATCATGCTCCCCCATTCGGCGGTCGGTGGTTGAACGCCCAGGCCCAGAAAACTCAGCGCGGTGGTGGAAAGGATGGTGAGCGTTATATCGGACATCATGTATACGATGGCGGGCGTGACGACGTTGGGCAGGATGTGCCGGAACATGATGCGGCCATTGCCATAGCCCAGAGCACGGGCGGCGGTCACATAATCCGATTTCTTAAGCGCCAAAATTTCGCCACGAATGATGCGCGCATAGGCGCTCCACCCGGCTAACGTCAGTGCAACATACATGCTCACGAGGCCCGGCCCCAAAATGGCGATGATGCCGATGACCAACACTAAAAAGGGGAAGGCGGTGAAGGTATCCACTGTCCGCATGATGACAGTGTCTACAAAGCCGCCCAGGTAGCCGGACAAGGCACCTAAGGCCACACCAATCAGCCAGGGAAAGAGTACGGCGAGCACGCCAATCATCAAATCCAGTTTGGCGGCATGTAAGGCGCGGCTGAAGATATCGCGCCCAAAATTGTCGGTGCCAAACCAATGTTCTGGGCTGGGCGGTTGCACCGTGTTGGATAGCTCTTGTTCAATGGGGTCATAGGGGGTGATGAAGGATGCCATTAGGCTGGCAAGCAAAACCACCAGTACAATCCCAGTGCCCAGGGTGAGGCCAAGATGTTTGAACCAGCGCGGCAGGGCCAGGCGCGGCGCGGTCGGGCTGAGGCTAGTCATAGGTCACCCGTGGGTCAAGGAAAGCGTACGTCAAATCCGTTATCAGATTGACGGCAATGACTAGAACCCCAAAGGTCAACGTGATGCCTTGCACCATTGGATAATCACGGGCGAAGATGGAACTGACCATGAGCGAGCCGAGACCGGGCAGGGTGAAGACGGTTTCGATGACCACCGACCCGCCCAGCAAATAGCCAATGTTCAGGCCCAAAATGGTTACGGCCGAAATCAAGGCATTCCGCAAAATGTGCCGCCGTAAAATGAGGCCCTCGCTCAGGCCTTTGGCGCGGGCAAATTCGATGTAGGGCGCTTTGAGGACATCAATCACGCCGCTCCGCATGTTACGGATAAGCTGAGGGGCGAGCGACAGGGTAATGGTGAGGGCCGGTAGAAACAGATGCCATAGCCGGTCGGGCAGGGTGCGACCAAAGCCCCCAATGGGGAACCACTGGTTTTGTACAGCAAAGAGAATCAATAAAATAAGGCCAAGCCAAAAGCCGGGCATGGCCAGAGTGAAAGTGAAAAAGCCGCGAATGACTTGGTCAATGAGCGAGTTGCGGCGCAGAGCGGCCAATGTGGCCAATGGAACCGTAACGACCAAAGACAACAAAGCCGAATAGCCCACGAGCATCAGGGTCACGGGCACTTTTTCAAAGGCAACGGCCAGCACCGGGCGGCGCGCCTTGAGGGAAATACCCAAGTCGCCCTGAACTAGGTCGCCGAGAAAAAGCATATATTGAGTCCAAATGGGTTTATCCAATCCCAATGCGGTCCGGAGTTCAGCCACTTGTTCGGGTGAAGCCCGAATACCTAACATCAGACGCGCCGGGTCACCGGGAATCAGGCGCAACATGAAGAACACGATGAGCGTGATGCCCAACAACACCGGGATAAGGTGCAGGGCGCGTTGCCGAAGGAAACGGAGGGTGTCCATAAAGCAAACCCCCACCCTAACCCTCCCCCGTGCCGCAAAGCACACAGGGGAGGGAAGGGCTGGGGCTAGAGGGCTAGAGCTGGGTTATTCGACCTTCCAGGCCTCCCAGAAACGTTGCACGCCTGTGGAGAAGACTGAGAAGCCATACACATTGTCGCGGGTGGCCCAGCGATTGCTGGGGTAGAACAGCCACAAAATGTGCGACGCTTCCATCGCCTTCATCTGGAATTCGTCATACAACGCGGCGCGTTTGGTTGGGTCAAGTTCGGCTTCGGCCTCCTGACTCAAGCGCACCAGGTCGGCGTCGTGGAAACCGGTGAAGCCTCCATCCGAGCCGCCTTCTTCAGGCGACCAGTAGTCAAAGGGCAGATTTTCCGAGGGGTCAATCACATCGTTGGTGCCGAGGCGATAGACCATCTCGAAATCGCCGCCCGACCAGCGCTCCCACCAAGTGCCATGTTCAACGGGAGTGATGGTGAACTCGACGCCTAGTTCGGCCAATTGAGCCTGCAACACGACCGCCGTTTGCGCGGCTTGGGTATCCCCAGCCTGGATAAGTAGGTCGGTCTGCAAGCCGTTGGGGAAACTGGATTCGGATAACAGTTGCTTGGCTTTCTCTAAATCATACGAGATGCCATACCTGGGTGTATAGAACAACAAACCTGGGCCATAGAAGACCGAGTCTTGTGGTTGGCCGTAGCCAAACAAGACCGCGTCTACCATCGCTTGCCGGTCAATGGCGTATTGCAAGGCTTGGCGGAATTTGATGTCGGTAAAGGCTTCAACCTTGTGCTGATTCATGGCAATGCTGGCACTGCCATACAGCGGGGCTACATGCGCCTGCACGCCGGGGAAGCGGTTGAGCGCGCCCAGTTGGCTATAGGGCACGTCGAGGGCGATGTCAATCTCGCCGGTTTGAAGTTGCAACATGCGGGCGGTGTCATCGGTGATGACCTTGAGTTGCACTTCATCGGGATAGACATGGTCTTGGTCCCAATAGCCGGGGTTGCGCTTAAGGATAATCAGTTGGCCCTTCTCCCAGCTATCGAGGCAGTAGGGGCCACTACCCAACGGTTGTTCTGCCAGCGCCGTAGCATCATGGCTTTCAGCGTAGGCTTTGGAGATGATGTTCGTTCCCCACAAGGTCAGATAGGAGGGGAAGGCGACGTTGGATTTGGCAAGCGTAATCTTCACGGTCTTGGCATCTACGGCCTCAACCTGTGGGCTGGCGGGATATTGCCAGGAGACGCTGGAGTCTTCTTCCAGCGCACGCTCAAACGAGAATTTCACATCGTCAGCGGTGATGGGCGAGCCATCGCAGAAGGCCGCATCGCGGAGCTTGAACGTGAACTCGGTGGCATCGGGGCTGATGTCATATGACTCGGCCAACCAGGGACGCAGTTCCTGGCCATCGGGTGAGTTTTGAATCAGATTGGCGTAAATCTGCACCTGCGCCCAGAGCGAGTTGTTGTCGTTGGTGTACTTGGGGTCCCACGAGACCACATCGGCAGAGCGGCCCACGATGAGGGTGCCGCCCGCGGCGGGTTCGGGGGTGGGTTCCGTCTCAGGCGCAGAGGTGGGTTCTGCAGGAGCAGGCGTGGCGGTCACGACAATGGGCGTGCCGGCCACGATTTGCGTCACCTGCACTTCGACCTGGACGGTCTCCACAATACGTTCGGGGGTGGGCGTGGCACAAGCGGTCAGAATCAGGCTGGCGAGCGCCAACACATGGAGCAGGGAAAACAAGCGTTTCATGGGCAAACCTCCTTGGTAGAGCCTGGGTGAATAAATGTCTCGGATAGTGAAAGGGTTGGTCAATGGGTGGTGCATCGGGTGTTCTGCAATAGGTCTTGCTCCTTTCTCGACGAGGTCGGTTCGCACGGTTCCGACTCGTCCAGCTTTACGCAACAACTCGGCCGTTTCCTAGGGGATGGACGGGGGCGGCATACTGTTCCAGCCGTGTTATCACTTCATCCACCGTCTTCACCTTGCAATAGACGTTGTCCAGAATCTCCAGCGCGTGATATTGAAATTCCGGTTTCATCGTGGCCGTGCCATCGCTCAGTAAATACACACTGTAACTGCGGTCGCACGCGTCGCGCACAGCGGTCTCAACACAGTAGTTGGTCGTCACGCCCGCCACAATCAGATTTTCGATGCTCATGTTGCGGAGGATTTGGTCAATGGCGGTGCCGTTGAAGACGCCCGAGGTGCCTTTGGTCAGCACAATCTCACCATCTATGGGCGCTAGCTCTGCGATGATTTCGGCTTCTTTGGAATTGGGCGGCGCGAAAAGTTCATGGCGTTTGTGGCCTAGACACACATCGCGGCAGTCTTTGGTCAGCCCACCAATGCGTACATGAATCACTTCCACCCCAATCCGGCGACAAGCGGCCAGCAAGTCTTGCAGGCGTGGGAGCATATCGGCCACTTCGCTGAAGTACCAGGCATAGTGTTCCTCAAACACCCCCCGCTTTTTAGCATCCGCACCAATGCCGTAGTCAGGATGCGCGTCGAGGTATTGCATGTCAATGATGAGGAAGGCCGTCTTCTTGGGTTGCAGGTCAAATTCCAAGTCGTGGTCATAGCCGCCGCTGTTTATCCAGGGACTGGATTTGGGGGTGTATTTGAGTGCCATGATTCAATCTCCTTAGAAACCCTTAGGGTCTTAAAGACCCTAAGGGTTTAGGGTTGTTACACCACATTCCACTGATGCTCCAATGGCGACAATGCACGACCACCGTTGGGGGTGATGACAAAGTTCTCTTGGATATAGACGCCCCACCCTTCGGACCCCACGAGCAGGCCCGGATGGAGGCACAACACCATGCCTTCTTGCAACACGGTCGTGTCCTCGCGGCTGGTGATGATGGGCGGCTCCAGCACATCCAGGCCGATGCTGTGCGAGTCCCAGATGCCGCGCCCGCTTACGGGCTGGCCTTCGTCTTTAAATGTCGCTTCCACTTCGGCCACAATTTCGCCAGCGGTTGCGCCCGGCTTCATCCGCGTGGCCGCGCGATGGAAGGCGTGACGCCAGGTTTCAAAGCGGCGGTGGAGCGCGGCGGGCGGTTCGCCAAACGAAAAGATTCCGGCCAGTTCAATCCAATAGCCATTTGGCCCGGCAAACTCCATTGAGAATTTGATGATGTCGTCGGCTTCAATGCGGCGGCTGAGGGGTGGATGGATGAAGGGCGGGGCGGCGTTGGAAATATGGGCAATACCATCGAGACAACCCAGCGCCCGTACCGCCTCATGTGCTTCAGCGACGACTTCGCGCTCGGTGCGGCCCGGCTTGAGCGCCTGCTTGAAACGGTGAATGCCTTGGGCTACCAAGCGACCCGTCTCTTCCATGTACGCGACTTCTTCGGCGCTTTTTACCAGCCGAATTTTGTCCATCATCGGCGTCGCGTCGTGCAGGCTATCGCCGAGGGCGGCGGTGAGCACGGCTTTGTCACGACTGGGCAAAATGTCGTCCAGCCCAGCGACGCCGATGCGATGCGCAGGGATGCGTAACTCTTTGACGATGGAGGCCGCTTCTGCCGCGCCACCGCGCCGCACATCGGCCAGCCAACTCCATGTTTGCGCCCAGTGCGCTTGTGAGCCTGCGCCAATGAGCAAAATGGGGTCGCGGTCGAGGGGCACCACGAGGAACCCTTGCCCCGCCCACAAATGCCAGCCCGAAAGATAGCGGACATAACCGCGTCGAAATGGGTCGCCGAAGCCAGCGACGATAAGGGCGTCGTATCCGGCTTGGGCCATGGCTTGGCGCACAACTTGATAGCGGCGTTCACGTTCTTGGGTGGAGACAGAAGACAACACGTTGATTTACCTTTGGGCTAACTTTTTAGGACGCGGATAAACGCAGATATACGAGGATAGATTTAATCTGCGTTTTCAGCGTTTATCTGCGTCCCAACTCTCTAAACATCATGCCTACTTGGCCTGCTCCAACAAAACAACAACCTCGGCGGTGGTGCGCGCGGTCATAATGTCGCCATCGGTCATGCGCGCCAACGCTTCCTCATGGGCCGCGCGGGTGGAGGAGGTGCAACCATCGGAGACGAGCGTCACCACAAAGCCACGGTCAGCGGCGTCGCGCGCTGTCATTTCCACACAGCCCTCCGTGACAATGCCGGTGACGATGAGTTGCCTCACATCGAGGTTGAACAACACTTTATCAATGGCGGTCGAGTTGAATGCTCCGGCTGAGGCTTTGGTGATGATGACCTCATCGGGGAGGGGGACGACTGCCTCGAGAAATTCTGCATCGCGTGAGTCATAAGCCGTGCGGATGCCGTGCGCCACCAGCGAGCGGCTCCCATCGCGGGCGTTGTTGGTGAGGAAAGCGGTGCGAATGTGAATCACTTCGACCCTATGCGCGCGGCAAACGTCTTGCAGGCGGCGGACATTGGGCAAGATGCTGGTGATGTTGGCCCAGCGTTCATCCAAATGATTGGGCTTGCCCTGGTCACGGCACAGGCGGCCCATCCAGCCGTCGGGGTGAGCGTCCATGTATTGCAAATCCACCACCAGCAAGGCCGTACGTTTCAAATCAAACGCCAGCGCGGGCTTGGAGAGGACTAAATCGTAGAAGGGGTCGTGAACCATAGCTCAGGCACCTCCCCGCTCATTGCGGAAAGCGGTCACCGCTGTTTTCATGCGGACCATCGCCTCTTCTAATTCAGCGGTGGGCGTGGCCAATGAGCCACGAATCAAATACTGACCGTCCGGCCCGATGCTGGACATAGAGCCTAACGTCACTTTGTATTCCTCGCGCATCCGGCGCGCAAACTCATCGGCGGTCAGACCGCTGGATTGCACATCAAACAAGATGTAATACGCGCCGCGCGGCTCGCCAAAACCAAAGCCTAAATCGGTCAATGACTTCATCCATAATTGGCGGCGGCGGCCATACTCTTCCATGATGTTGTCGAACCAATCGTGCGGGCCGGTGAGCGCCGCCAGCGCCGCCCACTGTGAAACGGCGGGCGCGCAAATGGTCATGCCGTGCTTGATGGGCAACATCATGTGAATGATATTCTCCGGCGCGGCCAGATACCCCACGCGCCAGCCCGTCATCCCATAGCATTTGGAGAAGCCGTTGATAGTGATGGTGCGCTCGTGCATTCCCGGCAAAGTGGCGAGGCTGAAATGGGCGTGGGGGCCGTAGTTGAATTTTTCGTACAACTCGTCGGAGATGACGAGAAAGTTGTGCTTTTGGGCAAGGTGGGCGATGGCTTCCAGCACCGCGCGGGGCTGAACCGCACCGGTGGGGTTGCTGGGCGAGATGACGATGATGCCTTTGGTGCGTGGGGTGATGCGTTTCTCGATTTCGGCGGGGTCAATTTCAAACGCATTCTCGGCGCGGGTCGGAACCGTGACCATCGTGCCACCCGCTAACATCACGTCGCGGCGGTATTCATCGTAAAACGGCGAGGCGGTAATCATCTCGTCGCCGGGGTCGAGGACGGTTTGCATGATGAAGAACAACGCTTCCTGGGTGCCGGTGGTGACGAGGACTTCGGTGTCGGGATTAACGATGAGGCCGTTGTCGCGTTTGAATTTGTCGGCGATGGCTTGCCGTAACTCGGGCAAACCGGCCCATAGGGTGTAGCGGGTCTGGCCGTCCTTCAACGCTTTGGCCCCGGCTTCGACGATGTGCGCGGGCGTGTCAAAATCGGGGGTGCCGCTGGAGATGTTGAGCAAACCCGGCACCACCACCGACGTTTGGCGCGGGAAGATGGCGCGGACGGCGCGGGCGCGTTGGGAGAAGAGGCGGTCGGCGAGAGCGGGTTGGGTCATGGAATGTTCCTTGAGTTCAGGTGTACGGCGTAATTCGTAAAACGTAATTGGCGCTCAAAGCCATGTGGTCGGCACGCCATACCGGGTATATAAATCGCTCATTTGAATGCGCTGACCCGCGGTGGATGACTCAATACAGGCCACAACTAACGCCAATGACTTCAAGTGGTCAGCGCCATCACAGGGCATGGGTGCGCCCGAGAGCACCGCCGTAAGGAAGGCATCGAGCAACCCCACCGCATCGGTGAACCAATCTTCGTGTGGCGGCAGTGGCACGGGCACAAGGTCGGGCGCGGTGCGCGGCGCGCTGAACAACTCGCCAAATTGCTGGCGCTGGACGATGACCCCCTCGGTGCAATCGGTGCGCCACTGAAAATCAAAATGATTCCAGCCCGCCTGCCAGGTGCCAAAGTAGTTGGCGATGAGGCCACTCTGAAACTCAAAAATGGCGGCCACATTGCTGTCACTGCGATACATGCTCCAGGGCGGGTTCCAGGTGGTGGCCTGCACGGCCTTCACATCCGATTGATAGCAAAAGCGCATCAAGTCAAAATGATGGATGGACTGTTCCCACAACATGGGTTGCTCCATGGTGAGCGGATATTTATTGATGTTCGGCGCTCGCCCATCACGTTGGCGTACATACTCGAAGAGCGCAAAGGCGGTTTGGCCAAGTTGGCCTTCGCGTAATAGGGCGAGCGTGGCTTGGGTGACGCCCAGATATCGGAAGTTAAGCCCAACCGTGAGGCGGGCCTTGAGTTGCTCGGCCTCGCGCACAATGGCGACGGCTTCGGCAAAATCCAAGGTGAGGGGTTTCTCACACAAAACGGGCAAGCCCCGCGCAAAGATGGCACCGCATTGGGCGCGATGCCCATCGGGTGGGGTGGCGAGGATAACGACATCTACGGGCGCGTGGGCCAGCGCTTCATCGAGATTGGAGAATTGGGCCGCACCATCTACCAGCGTTGCGGCGCGAGCGAGATTGTCAGCGTTCGGGTCGGCCAGCGCGGTGACGCGACAACGCGGCTCGGCCCCCAGCGCCCGAAGCCAGTGTCGGCCACGCACCCCGGTCCCTACCAGCAAGACTCGAATCGCATCACTTCCCATCAGGCTTCTTTCTCCATCACAGGCCAATCTTTGAGAATGTATTCACCACCGCTAATGATGTGCTCGACCATACAGCGCGCGGCGGCCTCGCCATCGTGGGCGCGGAAGGAATCGAGGAGCGGATGGTGCATGGTCACCACCACGCCAATCTCACGGTGTAGACGATGGCGCATGGACAGAATCAGCCGAACTTTTTGTTCTAGGCCACGCCACACTTGTTGCAGAAGTTTGTGGCCGGAGATTTCGCAGACGGCGCGGTGAAAATGCAAATCAAGGTCGGTGACGCGCTCAATTTCATTGGCTTGCGCCGCTTGCAACATCTGGCTGACGATAGCTTCCAGCCGCGCCAAATCCTCGGGGGTCGCGTGCTCAGCCGCTAATCGCGCCGAGAGACTCTCAATTGAACTCCGCAGGCTATAAACTTCTTGAATATCTTCGCGTGAGAGTTGCGCGACGAAGGTGCCTTTGTACGGGATGCGTTGCACCAAGCCCTCGCCCTCCAATTCACGGAAGGCTTCGCGAATAGGCGCGCGGCTGATGTTCATTTGTTCGGCAATCTCCGCCTCCACCAACTGCGCGCCGGAGAGTAGTTTGCCAGACAGAATCGCCTCGCGCATTGAGGAGGCCGCCTTTTGTGCCAGGGAGAGTTGCTCGACTTCTTCAAATGTGCGTGCAGTGGCCATCGCTTGCCTCGTTCACTCCAGCACCCCTGAGATGTCGGCGTAGAAGCAGGCCCAATCGCCGGTTTGCACGGTGGGCAGAGTCCGCAAGCCAAAAATCATGCCATCGCATGGGGCGCGCACCACTTCCAATTCCGCGCCATACAAATCATAAATGCGAGCCAACGGTGCTCCGGCTTTCATCGGTTCTTGAAATTTCACCGTCGGCTCTGGAACCCACAGGCCGGCATGGCCCGCGAGCAAGGCGCGTTGGGTTCCGGTCTTCCACGATTTTTCAGAGGTCGCCTCGCCCGGCAAGATGTGATAGTGCCGCATCACGTTTAGGCACGCCTCGGCCAGCACTTGGGCGCTGTGGTGGAAGGCTTCGGGCATGGTGGCGCTTCGCCCACCCAACTCCACCGTGATGCCTTGTTTGCCCTTCTCGCCCATCGCCGCCATGGGGCTACCTTTGGGTAAAAACGATTTGAGAATCAGCCCCCACCCTTGGCCCATTGCCTTGGCCAGTTCGATGGAAGACGCATCCTCGGTGGCGAAAATCGTCTCCGATAAATAGGAGTGCGCGCCGCCGGAGTGAATGGACAGTTCGTAATCGGCCACGGCCAACATCGCTTGGGCATGCGCCCAAGCCACGCGCTCGCTCAAATAGCCATCGGGCTTGCCGGGGTAAATGCGATTCATGTCATAGGTGAACGTGTCGGCGGGATTGCCCCGTTGATCGGCCTCAAACGCGGGGACGTTGATGGCTGGAACGCCGACGAAAGCTCCCTTCATTGTTTGTGGGTCAAGTTGAGCGACGACTTTATGAATCGCCAACGTGCCTTCTGGTTCGTCGCCATGAATACACGCATCTACCCACAACGTGGGGCCAGGTTGTGCGCCATTGACCACTAACACCGGGATATCCAGCCGCCCGCCGCCGGGGTGGTTGGTGACGGGGATGACGCCTTGACCTTTGGAACCAGAATTGACTTCAGCCGTGCCGACTTTAAGTGATGGCATAGATTCAACCCCCACCCTGCCCTCCCCCACGCCGCAAAAAACGCGGCGTAGGGGAGGGGGAGGGCGGGTCGCTTACATTTTTTCCAATGCGTTTTTCATGCGCTCCAACGCTTCCAACAATTTCGGCTTCGGTTGCAGAAGTGAAATGCGAACGTAATCGTCCCAGGCCCCGCCAAAGCCAGTGCCGGGAAAGAGCATGACATGACTCTCTTGAAGCAAGCGATAGCAAAATTCGGTGGCCGAGAAGCCAAACGAGCGGACGTTGGCAAAGATATAAAACGCGCCGCGGGGGTCGGTCGCTGTAACTGACATCCATGTCATCCAAGGCGTGCTTGGCTAACTGGCGGCGCTCATCGTAAGTGGCGCGCATATCAGCCACACAGTCTTGCGGCCCAGTGAGCGCCGCGGTGGCCGCCCACTGTGAGATGGTGGGCGCGGTGAGATTGGTGATTTCCTTAAAGCGCGTCGTGGCCTGAATAAAATCAACTGGCGCGGCCAAATAACCCACGCGCCAGCCGGTCATGGCATATGTTTTCGAGAAGCCATTAAGCGTAAACGTGCGCTCGGCCATGCCGGGTAGTGAGCCGATGCTGAGATGCCGCCAGCCATCAAACACAAACTGCTCGTAAATTTCATCCGCAATGATGATAAGGTTGTGTTGATGCGCGAGGTCGGTGATGCGGCGGAGGTTTGCTTCGGTGATGATACCGGCGGTGGGGTTGCTGGGGGTGACCAGCAAAAGCGCTTTGGTGCGTGACGTAATGCATCGCGCCACGGCATCGGCATCCAAATCAAACGCACTGTGTTCAGCAGTCGGGATGAGGGTTAACTGGCCGCCCGCCATCGCTACCGCCTGGTCATAGGAAGTGTAGCGCGGGTCGGGGACGAGGATTTCATCCCCGGGGTCGAGCAACGCTTGCATGAGCAAGAACATGGCTTCTTGCCCGCCAGTGGTGACGAGAATATTTTCAGCCTCAACGGGCAAGTGATTGTCTCGGTGTAATTTGTCGGCGATAGCCTGGCGCAATTCCGGTAGGCCTGCGGGCGGGGTGAGGCGCGCGCCCTCGCCCCGGTGAGCGGCGTCTTTGGCGGCGACGAGGATGTGAGCGGGAGTCGCTAGGTCGGGGTCGCCGCGCCCCAAGCTGATGACATCGGGGAGGGTAGCCGCCAAATCCATCAGATTATAGCGAATGGCGGTGCCATTGGTCGGCTTATGCGTCATCGTCGTTTACTCAACACTTGCCCCAAACGATTCAGCGCCACACTCAATTGCTCCATCGGTACATTTAACGACAGGCGCACCCACCCTTCGCCCTCCGTCCCAAAGTGTGTGCCTGGCATCACGCGCACTTGGACCTCGCGTAGGGCGAACTCAACGAACCCGGCGGAGGACAGCTTGGTTGAACGCACATCAACGAAGAGAAAATACGTTTCGTCGGAGTCAATGGGAGCGAAGCCCATACGCGTTAACGCGTTTAGGGCATAATCGCGCCGCACGGCAAAGTCTGTTTCTTGTTGCGTCAGCCAATCGCGGGGGCCGGTGAGAGCGGCCACCGCCGCCCACTGCGACACGGCAGGAGAGCAAATGCTCAATGCCTGCTTGAGGTCGCGGATGGGGCCAAGCCATTCTGGTTTCGCGCTTACCCAGCCCATGCGCCAGCCGCTCATCCGATAATGCTTCGAGAGGCTTCCAATCCGAATCAGCGACTCATCTGAAATGGGTTGAGGGCTTAGGCTGAGGGCTTCATCGAGAATGACGATTAGATTATGCTGATGCGCCAATGCCAAAATGTTAGCCAACTCAGTGGGCGAAATACCCAGGCCGGTAGCCGGATTGGGCGAGAACAAAATGATGAAGCGCGTGCGTGGGGTGAGGTGTGCCTCAAGCCGCCCAGCTGAAAGTTGAAAAGCATCCGCCGCCGTTGGAACGAAAACGGTTTGGCCTTCGGCATTGCGAATGGTGTCGGCGATTAACCAGTAGCCAGGGTCTGGCACCAAGACCTCATCGCCGGGTTTTAGGAGCGCGCGGAGTGTGACAAAAAGGGCTTCTTGTGCACCACTGGTCACGACGATGTCATCCATACTGACACGCCCCTCATACAGGTTGACAATCGCCTCGCGTAAAGGCTTGATGCCGGAGCGGTCAACGTAGTGGGTTGCGCCTTTGTCCAGGGCTTCGCCAGCGGCCAACGCAACATGGGATGGGGGCGGCTCGGTGAGATAGCTTTGGGCTAAATCAATAACGCCTGACTCCGGCTTGGACGCATAGAGCGTCACGGGCCAAGTAACGGCTCGTTGGGCAAGCGAGCGGGCAAAAGACGGGGCGAGGGTCATCGTCTAAGTCAACGGGAAACGGACGTTTAAATCAGCGGCGAGTTGTTTCAAGGCAATGGTTGTGGGCATATCGAGTTGCACACCGTTCTGGCGTTTCTCTTGCTCGCGGAGGTATTCGATTTCGCCCGGCAGGTATATGGCATCGAAGCCGGGGCGCAGAGGCGAGGTTTTAATGTCGGCGATAAATTTATCTATGCGCGCTTTGAACTCGGTCACCGGCATAAACCATTCGATGTCCAACGCGATAAACATGCTCCCCACATCTTGGGAGTTCGGCACACTGTAGGGTGTGACGCCAAAGGCCGCGCCGCCCAGCACCCCGGTCAAAACATCGGTCATCAGGCTGAGACCATAGCCCTTCGGCCCGCCAATCGGCAGGAGGGTGCCATCCATCGCTTCGGCGGGGTCATCGGTGGTGCGCCCATCTTTGGTGATGGCCCAATCGAGGGGCATCTTGCAACCTTCACGCGCCAGCCATTGCATCATGCCTTTGCCCGCCGTGGTCACTGCCATATCCAGCACGATGGGGAACGGGCCATTGGTGGGTGCGGCGATGGCCCAGGGGTTGGTGCCTAACACGGGCGTGGTGCCGCCCCAGGGAGCCATCTCTGGCCCAGCATTGGAGAGAGCGAGGCCGATGCAATTGGCGGGCAAGGCGCGTCGGGCCTGATTGCCCGCCGAACCAATATGGGTGGCATGGCGCATAACGACGGTGCCTTGACCACATACTTTGGCTTTGGCGACAGCCAGTTGCATGGCTTTGGCGCTGGTCACATGGCCCAGGCCGTTGTGGGCATCCACTAATGCCAACGTGGGTGACTCACGGAGGATTTCAAAGGGGACGTTGACGCTGACGAGTTGGCCCTCGATACGTTGGCGATAGACGGGCAAACGACTGACGCCCTGCATTTGGCCGGGCAGGCACCGGAGTTCGCTCTGCATCAAGCCGTCGGCGCACAAGGCGGCTTCGTCGGCGGGGAGGCCGAGGGCGAGGAAAATGTCCTCGGCAAAATGCGCCAGCGCCTCAACCGAAACAGTCACGCCAGACTCAGGCACGTCACACTCCCTGAATGTTTTGTGCTTCGCCAGGTTTGTAGACTTGCATGAACTCGATTTCGAGGCCGCTGACTTGGTCTTCGAGGAAGGCGATGTAGCCTTCGGGGTGGGCGTGCTTGCCTGTAATCTTACAGGCGCGGCACTCTTTGAGCATGGCACCGTTGGCCTGGGCGTAACTCAAGGCTTCGTCCAAATCGTCTACGCTGAAACAAATGTGGTGGAGGCCCTCACCGCCCCGCTCATTTATCCATTCCGCAAAGCGTCCATCCGGGTCGAGCGATTGGCAAAGTTGAAGCTCGATGCCACCTGCGTTCAGCAACGCCGTCCGCGTTCGCGACTTGGCGTAATCTTTGACGCTGGCCTCGTGCCCCACGTTGAGCAAACGCTGATAGGCCGCTAACGACGCATTCGCATCGCGTACCGCAAAGGCCATATGTTTGATGTCCGTAATCATGGAGTCTCCTTAAGCCTCGATGGAGGCCAAGACTGCCACGGTGTCCATTACCCGCCCAAAGACGCCATGTACCACGCGGAGCGAGGCCTGATGCAGTTCCTCCGTCCAGCTGGCGCACGCATCCGACACCATAATCACGCCGTAACCCAAATCGCTGGCGTCGCGCACGGCCGACTCAACACAGCCGCTGGTCATCACACCGCAAATGACTAAATTGCGAATGCCCATGTTGAAGAGGACGTGGTGGATGGGGGTACTGTTGAAGACACTGCCGGTGGTTTTGGAAAACACAATCTCGTCGCCCACAGGCGCAATTTCCTCCAGAATGGCGGCGTCAAGCGAGCCGGGTGGGCAGAGGATGGCGTGGTTTTTGTGGATTTGGCCCCGGTCACGGCCATCTTGAGTCGCGGCTTGATTGCGGCTGAACAGCACTTCGATGCGTGCCGCACGAAAAGCATCTTGTAGGCGGCGGATATTGGGGACAGCATCTGACATGGCTTCGGCGTAGTAATCCAGCCCGGCGGTTAGTCCGCGCTCCCGCTTCTGGGCAAAGATGCCATGATTGATACTGGCATCTGAGTATTGAACATCCGTCACCAACAAAGCCGTGGTGCCAGACTTTAATTTCAAAGTTGGGAGAGGTCGCCGCCAATTGAGGTAAGGATCATCAACAGAACAGTCCATAGGGCTCTCCAAAAATCGTTTTATTGGTCGACTGTATTAAGATGACTGTTTTAACCCACAACCACCTGCAAATGGTAAGTGCTAGGCCCGCACTTGTCAAGTACCACTGTGCGCTAACCTGCACCGCGCCATTGCTTAGAGGTAAACGATCACACTTGTTGGATATTCCGAAAGGTAC
>Ga0233424_10000726_pt1 | contig 37456 bp, 29 predicted proteins | sample Watercolumn_Towu_FD_181011 | JGI IMG/M metagenome (GOLD analysis project Ga0233424, IMG submission 181011) | Freshwater microbial communities from Lake Towuti, South Sulawesi, Indonesia - Watercolumn_Towuti2014_125_MG | ecosystem: Environmental > Aquatic > Freshwater > Lake | place: Indonesia...
CGAGCTAAACGACGAGGGCATTTACGGCCACGGCCAGTTGGCAGGTATGCTCCGCGCGAAGTATTGCGATCCGAAAATCCGCAGCATTACCAAGACGGACGGCTTGACGTTCAAAGTCAAAGAGATTCTAGGAGCGGTCCGGAGCTATCTCGAACCTGGGGTGCGCAAGATTTGAGTTAACCTTCAACCTGATTCTGATTCCTTTGCCGTTTTATGAGTTCGTCTCTTACCGATGCGCCAGCGCGATCTGACCACCTGACCTCGGTCGTCCTGCCTGCCCCTGAGCGAAAACCGCTTTCGAAAAAGGAGCTGGCGGCTGACCACCCGACGTGGTGTCCGGGCTGCGGCGATTTCTCGGTGCTGGCGCTTTACTTCAAGTTGATCGAGAAGCGCAAGCTCTGGCACGAAAAGATTACCACTATCGCTGGCATCGGCTGTTCCAGCCGTTTTCCGTATTTTGTGCAGGCGCATGGCGTTCACTACATCCATGGCCGCGCGCTGCCCTTCGCCAGTGGAGTTTCGCTCAGCCGGCTCGACCTGCACGTGTTTGTCTTCGGCGGGGACGGAGACGCCTTTTCCATCGGGGGAAACCATTTCAATCACACGGCGCGGAAGAACATCCGGATGACTTACGTGGTGATGGACAACTGGGTCTATGGCCTGACGAAAAAGCAGACCTCACCCACGTCGCCGCAAGGCTTCAAAAGCAAGACCGACGTCTGGGGCGCGGTGGACCGTCCGATCAATCCGATGAAGCAGGCGATTTCCGCCGGCGCTACGTTCGTCGCGCGGACCACGCACACGAATCCCAATCACGTCCTGCAAATGATGGAAGCCGCGATGGATCACGATGGTTTCAGCTTCGTCGAGTGCTTGAGCGAATGCGTGGAATTCTACGAAGGCGCCTTCGATGCCTCCAACCCGCGCAAAGGCGGTGCGTTCAACACCGTTCCCGCGGACCACAACGTGACCGACGAAATTGCCGCCTACAAGCTCGCGGACGCAGCCTTCCCCGGTTACTTCGGAATTTTCTACAAGGCGAGTTGCCCCACCAAGAATGCCAACGAGGCGAGAATCAACGGCGCCGCCAGAGAGAAAGTCAAAGGCTTGAAGGATTGGCAAATCCTGAAGCAGACCTTCGACCGGTTGAAATAGACCGGTTTACTTCCCGAGTTCCGAGCGGTCCACGACCGCCTTTTGCAACCGCTGAAGATCCCGATCGACGGGCTTCACCGCCGGGGCATCGAGGATTTTGATCCGGGGCGTGTTTGCCTCCACCCATTTCCAAAGTTCAGCGTGCCCGTCCGCAAACGAGAGCACGCCTCCTGCGTTGTGCCGGCCAGCCGGCGAGTTTTGCCAGTAGGGAACGGCGTCAAAGCAGCGCACCGCGAAATACCCATCGTCGATGGTGTAAGGGTTCTCGTCGATCAACACCAGAGCTCGGGCCGGGGAAGGCGCTTTGATGTCGCTGTATTTCTTGAAGGCCACGACCTTGTTCTGCTGCACCCAATCCTGGTCGCCGTTCATGTGGCCGCTCATCGAATAACTCCGAACCCGCCTGACTTTCTTGGCCCCGGTGGGCGGCCACGGTTCGTCGGCGGGACACTTATAGATGTCGAGGGACGAGTTGTATTTGAAGAGGGCGCCGTTTGTGATGATCGTGATGTTCGTCCAACCCGGCGCCGAGGAAACAGTGAAGCGCCCGTCGATCCAGGCGTTGGGGTTCCCCAGGTAATTGAGGATCAGATTATCGTTGTTATCATCGCCGTACATGATCCAGCAAAGCTGGAGTTGTTTCAGATTGTTGAGGCAAGCCGTGCCCTGGGCTTTGGTTTTGGCTTTGGCGAGCGCGGGCAGGAGCATGCCAGCGAGAATGGCGATGATCGCAATCACCACCAGAAGTTCAATGAGAGTGAAACCGCAATCCCTGCGGCTTGTCCGCGGAGAGTGAATGAGGTTGGCTGGAGGTTTGCGCATAAGTCAATCAAGCAGGTTAATGCAGAATTGGATCCGATTCTTTCTTGTGGATTTGAACGTTGAACGTACTTAACTCCATTCCTCCGATCCGTCAATGGCCCAATTCTCCTCTTTCTCCTTTTCGGCCTCTTCGGTCGTGTCCCTCTTTATTCGCATAAGCCGTATCTTACGGATAAGCCACGCCAGCGCGGCCATGGACCTCAGAGGGCCTTGTCCGGCGGCACATACGTGGCCAAACGGAACCGTTCGAGATCGCGATCACCCTTCTTGGTGTTGTTGTTTACACCTTTCAACCTTTGTGACGTGCCTTCGATCCACCGCCAATTCTCGGCGTGCCCGTCCGCAAAAGACAGAATGCCGCCGTTCCCGTGCCGGCTCGCCGGAGTATTCTGCCAGTAACCGTTATTCGGAACTTTGGCCTGCACCGCAAAGAATCCGTCGTCGATGCTGTCGGCATTCTCGTCCACGAAGACGAAGGCCTGGCTGGGACTGGGATTATTGATCTCAACCGATTTAAGGAAAAACGGAATGCCCGGATTCACAAAGTCGCAACAAGCCGGATCGCCCCCCATTCGTCCGCTCATGGAAAAGCTGCGCACGCGGATCACGGGTTTGCCCCCGACCCTGAATCCGAGCGTGTCGGCCGGGCAGCGATAGATCTCCAGCGACTCGTTATACTTCCATAACTGGCCGTTACGTATGTCGTTGATGTTCGTTGCGCCCGGCAGAGAGGTCACATTGCCTCCGATCCAGGCCCTTGGATCGCTCAGGAAATTGCGCACGATCCGGTCGTTGTGATCGTCGGCGTACAAGGTCCAGGCCAGGGTGAGTTGCTTGGTGTTGTTGAGGCAATTGATGCCGGTGGCCTTGGTTTTGGCCCTGGACAACGCAGGCAAGAGCATGCCTGCGAGGATCGCAATGATCGCGATCACCACTAGCAGCTCAATCAGGGTGAATCCGGAAGCGCGAGCGTTTGTCCGGCGTGAGTTGAGGGGGGCGTTTGAGATGCGCATAAACATTCGGGTTCTGTTCGTGGACTACGAGTGTGTGTACCTGCTTCCTTTTCGTTCGTCAATCACGCGAATCCGAGTTGAGTTTATCCGAGTTTTCATTCGTTGAGATCATCTTGCCAGAGTCTAATAGCGGCGGTGTCTGGTAGCAGCGGATGTGAGTCCTCTCCAGTTGTATCCTCGTGAGGTCAAAGCCGACGCCCGTCGGCTACTACGTTCCTCCATCCTGGACGGGAAGCAGCTCTTCCTGGGCGTCTTCTCGCTCTTCGCTGATAACCGGTGCGATGGCTTGAAGTTTGTCGCCTTCCACCAGGTCGATGAGTTTGACCCCCTGAGCGTTGCGGCCGGTTTCGCGAATGTCTTTGACGCCAATTCGCACCATCTGGCCGCCCGCCGTAATGAGCATGATCTCGTCTTCCTCCTGAACCGTGAGCGCGCCGACGACGTGACCGGTCCGGTCCGTGGTCTTCATCGTGATGATGCCCTTTCCGCCGCGAGATTGTTTCCGGTACTCCTCGAAGTCGGTCCGCTTTCCAATGCCGTTCTCGCCGGCCACCAACAGTGTACCCCGCGAAACCACGACGGCCAGCGCGACAACGGCGTCGCTGGATTCGAGCGTGATGCCGCGCACCCCGGTCGCGGGCCGGCCCATCGGCCGCACGTCTTCCTCGTGGAACCGGATGCTTTGTCCCTCGCGTGTGATCAACACGACTTCGTTCGTGCCGTTGGTCAGCTTGACGTCGATCAGCGAGTCGCCCGATTCAATGCTGATCGCAATGATTCCGCCCTTGCGCACATTGGAAAACTCCGCGAGCGCCGTTTTTTTCACGGTGCCCTTCTCCGTCGCGAAGAACAGGAAAAACGGTTGCTCCCAGGTAATGTCCTCCTTGTTCGGACCCGTCTTGGAATTGATGCGGATGAGCGCGGCAATCTTTTCTCCCGAGTGAAGTTCGAGCAGGTTGGCGATGCTGCGGCCCTTGGCCGTCCGGCCCATGTCGGGAATCTCATGAACCCGCTCCACGTACACTCGGCCGGTGTTGGTGAAGAACATCAGAAAGTCATGCGTGCTGGCCGTGAAGAGATGTTCGATGAAATCCTCGCGGTCGCCTTCGGCGGCTGAACCTTCGCGCGTGGCCATCCCGATGACTCCTCGGCCGCCGCGCCGCTGCGAGCGGTAGGAACTGATGTTCGTTCGTTTGATTAGACCGTTATGGGTGATGGTGATGATCACCCCTTCGTTGGCGATGAGGTCCTCGATCGCCATCTCGCCTTCGTCAGGCACCAGTTCCGTCAAGCGCGGCCCGGCATGCTTTTCCTTAATCTGCTTCAACTCGTCTTTAATGATGGCCTTCACCCGCGCTTCTTTGGCCAGAATATCCGTCAAATCCTCGATTCTACGGAGGACCTCGGTGTATTCGGTCTTCACCTTGTCGCGCTCCAGCCCGGTGAGTTGATACAAACGCAGTTCGAGAATGGCGGTGGTCTGAGCTTCGCTGAACGCATAGCGGCCATTCGTCAACCGGGCCTCGCTGCGGATCAACACGCCAAATCGCTCGACCATGGCGCGCGTGAACTCGAAGGCGAGGAGCTTCACCTTCGCCTCTTCGCGATTGGCCGAAGTGCGGATGATGCGGATGAATTCGTCCAGGTTGGCCAACGCGATGAGGTACCCCTCAAGCTGTTCGGCTTTCTCCTCGGCTTTCTTAAGCTCGAATCGCGTCCGCCGCAACACCACTTCGCGCCGATGCTCGATGTAGCAATTGATCAGTTCTTTGAGATTGAGAATCTTGGGCCGGCCATGGTCGATGGCCAGCATGTTGACGGCGAAATTGGTCTCGAGCTGGGTCCATTTGTAGAGGTTGTTGATGACCACCTTCGGGACCGCGTCGCGTTTCAGCTCGATCACGACGCGCGTGTGCTCATCGGATTCGTCCCGCACCGCCGTGATGTCCGTGATGATCTTCTCGTTGACCAGCTCGGCGATGCGCTCCACCAGAGTCTTCCGGTTTACGATGTAGGGGATTTCCGTGATGACAATCTGTTCCCGGGCGCCCTTCAATTGCTCCAGGCCCACCCTGCCTCTTACCTTCAAGCTGCCGCGGCCGGTCTCGAAATACTGTTTGATCGGGTCGATGCCGCAGACCATGCCGGCCGTTGGGAAGTCTGGGCCCTTGACGAATTTCATCAACTGGGCCGTCGTGATTTCGGGATGGTCGATCTGCGCGCCGATGCCGTCAATGATCTCGCCCAGATTGTGCGGCGGAATGTTCGTCGCCATGCCGACCGCGATGCCAGTGGCGCCGTTGATGAGCAGGTTAGGAAATGCGGCGGGAAAAACGGTGGGCTCGCTTCGAGTTTCGTCATAATTCGGCACGAAATCGACCGTGTCCTTGTCCATGTCCTCCATCAGCACAGCGCCCAGATGCGTCATCCGCGCTTCGGTGTAACGCATGGCGGCCGGAGGATCGCCTTCGACGGAGCCGAAATTGCCTTGACCGTCCACGAGCGGCTCGCGCATCGCCCACGGCTGCGCCATGTGGACGAGCGTCGGATAAATCACCGCCTCGCCGTGCGGGTGATAATTGCCGCTGGTGTCGCCGCAAATCTTGGCGCATTTGCGATGCTGCCGGTTCGGGAACAGGCTCAGGTCGTGCATCGCAAACAGGATGCGGCGCTGGGAAGGTTTCAGACCGTCGCGAGCATCGGGCAATGCGCGCGAAATGATGACCGACATCGAGTAATCAAGAAATGAGTTCTTGATCTCATCCGCGACGTTGATTTTGTCGATCTTTTCGTTCGCGGCGAAAAGGGGAGTGTTCCCTCCGGGAATGTTGCTGGGACCGTCAGACTCAGGCATACGTCCGGGCTAAGCCGTATCTATTCATTGGAAAAGTGACTCGCCCTCACCCTAACCCTCTCCCCCAGGAGAGGAAACCGCGCTTTCCCACACCGGGAAACGGTCACTAAACAGTGATGAGTCCGCGGGCGGCAAAAGTGACTCCCTCTCCCTGGGGGAGAGGGCCGGGGTGAGGGCGAGCTTTTCATCGCACTGAATACTTACGGCTAAGAGAATCAGATATCGAGGTTGCGCACGTTCAGCGCGTTGTCTTCGATGAACTGGCGCCGCGGCTCCACTTCGTCTCCCATCAGCTTGGTGAACATTTCCTCGGCCTCGACACCATCGGTCACATCGATCCGGAGCAGTTTGCGGTTCGCCGGATTCATCGTGGTCTCGAACAGCTCTTTGGCGTTCATTTCGCCCAATCCCTTGAAGCGTTTGATCGCAATGCCCTTTTTGCCGGCCTCTTTGACGCTCGAAAGGATTTCCGCGATGGAGAAAAGCGGCGTGACCTGCGCCTTCTCGCCCTCGCCTTCGATCAATTCAAACAAGGGCTTGTCCTGCGCGGAGTAATGCTCGACGCTGAGACCCTTTCGAGAAAGTTTTCCGAGAAGTTCCGCAATCGCTTTGCTCTCGTGCAACTCGACGTGGCGCGCTCGGCGGGTGTTGCCGTTGCGGGCTTTTTCCTGCAACGTGGTGTCCGTCTCGACATCGCCAAAGAGTTTCAGGTCTGGATTCTCGCTCCCAAATTTTTCCAGCTCCACCTCCGTGTGAAAGTAATGCACGAACTCGTCATTGCCGTCGCGAACTTTGACCAAATGGCGGGGCAACTCCTGCGTCCGCGCGTGCCGGTGTTCGAGGTAATCGCCGAATTCGCCGCCGTGCCGGCGTAACGCCTTCGCGTACTTGTCGAGCGACGCGAGTAATTCGAGGATCTCGCCGAGCTGTTTTTGCGTCAGTTCCTTTCCGTCCGCCAGATTGCGCAAACGAACGTCCTCGGTCCCCAGTTGAATCAGGATTTTGTTCATCTGTGCGTCATCCTCGACGTACTCCACGCGCTTCTTGCGGGTGACCTGGTAAAGCGGCGGCTGCGCGATATAGACGTAGCCTCGTTTGACTAGCTCCGGCATCTGGCGATAGAAAAAGGTCAGGAGCAGCGTCCGGATGTGCGAACCGTCCACGTCCGCGTCCGTCATGATGATGATCTTGTGGTAGCGGAGTTTTTCGAGATTGAACGCCCCCTCGCCTTCGCCCGTGCCAATGCCCGTCCCAATGGCGGTGATCATCGTTTGGATTTCAGTGTTCTGAAGCACCTTGTCGAGGCGAGCCTTCTCCACGTTGATGAGCTTGCCGCGAATTGGGAGAATGGCTTGAAACCGCCGGTCGCGTCCTTGCTTGGCCGATCCGCCGGCGGAGTCGCCTTCCACGATGAACAACTCGGTGTTCGCAGGATCGCGGTCCGAACAATCCGCCAACTTGCCGGGAAGCCCGCCGCCCGTTAGAGCGCTTTTCCGGACGGTTTCGCGAGCTTTGCGGGCCGCTTCGCGAGCGCGCGCGGCCAGGAGCGCTTTATCGACGATCTTCTTGGCGACCGAAGGATTCGCATCGAAATAGCTCATCAAGCCCTCGTACACCACGGACGAAACGATCCCGTCGATCTCGGTGTTGACCAGCTTGACCTTGGTTTGCGATTCAAATCGCGGATTGGGCAACTTGACGCTGAGCACACAAACTAGCCCTTCGCGGACATCATCCCCGGAAAGGGCGGGATCTTTCTCCTTCAAGAGGTTGTTGCCTTTGGCGTACTGGTTGATCGCGCGGGTCAGGGCAGTCCGAAAGCCAGTCAGATGCGTGCCGCCATCGGAGTTGGCGATCGAGTTCGCGAAGCAAAGAATCTGGTCGGTGTAGCTGTCGTTGTACTGAAGAACACAATCGACAAACACTTCCTCCTTCTGCCGGCTCAGGGCGATCGGTTTCGCATGGATGACTTGCTTGTTCTTGCCGAGTTGCTTGACGAATTCCTCGATGCCGTCCTTGTAGAAAAACCGTTCGCTTTTGTTTTCGATGCGTTCGTCTGTGAGGATGATCTCGACACCTGGGTTCAGAAATGCGAGTTCGCGCAACCGGTTAGCCAGGATTTCAAACTTAAACTCCGTCGTGATCGTGAAGATCGTGGCATCGGGCTTGAACGTAATCAGCGTTCCCGTGTGCTTGGATTTACCGATGACCTCCAACTTGCGTGTCGTATGGCCGCGCGCGAACTCCATGTAATACACCTTGCCGTCCCGCGAGACCTCGACCTTGAACCAGTCGGAAAGCGCGTTGACGCACTTGGCGCCCACGCCGTGCAAACCGCCAGAATACTTGTAGGCGCCCTGGCCGAACTTGCCACCCGCGTGAAGGTTTGTAAGCACGAGTTCCACGGCCGGGATTTGGAACTTGGGATGGATATCCACGGGGATTCCTCGACCGTCATCGCGGATCGAGCAAGAGCCGTCCACGTGGACTTCGACCTCGATACGGCTGCAGAAACCGGCCAGGTGCTCGTCGATGGAGTTGTCCAGAACCTCAAAAACGCAGTGGTGCAACCCCCGCTCATCCGGGTCGCCAATGTACATGCCGGGACGCTTTCGGACGGCTTCCAGGCCCTCCAGCTTGTCGATTTTTGAGGCGTCGTACTTCTCGGCTTCCATCGCCACCACAGACATATTCGAACGAAATTACAATTTCTCCGACAGCATCCCCTGACACATTTACTGGCGTCGGAATAATTCAAAATCCATGTTGTTCAAGAGTAAGAAAACCAAGCGGCCAACACAACGATATTCTCAGATTTCTTGAGCGGAAAAACACTGCTAATTGTGGGGGCGCCGTGCCTTCACCCCAGCATATGGTGGAGGTCCAAGATCAACGTACACCCCACCGCGTCGAACTGTGGAAGGAGCCTTGGCGGACGAGAAAGCGGCCCTACTTTGGGGTCAAAACGACGAACCACGCCGTGTCATTCCGGTCGTCACCTGCGATCACCAAACATTGTGTGATCGCCTGTTTGATCGTCTTCACCAGCTTTTTTTCCCCAAACAATTTGACCTCGGTCATGGGCATGCCCTTGTCTGTGACTTCGATTTCGCATTTGTCGCTGAGCACGACCAACGTGCCGGGCTTTGGCTTGGCCGCAACGATGAAATCCTTTTTCCTCACCTGGTAATAATGCTTCCACTTGAAAATCTTCTGCAACCGCTCGACCAGTTCAGGATCAACCGGCTTCAGATCAGGGGCATCGGGTTTCGCCTGGTCGGTTCCCCAAATCAGTTCGGCTTCGAATTTCCGGTCTTGGGCTTTAGATTCGACATCTGAGGCGCTGAAAAGTAAAACGAGGCTGAAAAGAGAGGGTGTCAGAACGCTATTCGCTCTCATCGAAGGACAGGTGTTGCGGCGGGATTTCTGTTCCGTAAACACTAATTTGATCCGCTATCAATCCAGACCACGGTCATCCCGGCGGCTTGCGAATGAAAGGAGATTGCATTCGCTTCTTCGATTTGAGTTTCAATCTCGTGAAAAGAACCCGCCAGCGCGCCCGATTCGGAAAGAGGTTTGACCAGCATCAACAAGAGAAGAACCAACACCGCCACTCCGGCGAGGGGAACCGCCAGGCGCATCCACCACCTGGCTAGCACGGGGGGCGGCTCGTGATCCGAAGCCGCCTCAAGTCGGGTGATTTCTCGCTGGATTTTCGACCAGTAAAACTCCTGCGTCTCGGGCACTTTGACTGGCAACTCATTCCCGGCGAGCAAAGCTTTGGTGTCACGAAGGTGCCGGCAAACAGCTTGAGCTTCCGCGTCGCTCGCCAGCCAGGCGCTTACTTGCCGAGCCTCTTCGGCAGTCAATTCCTCATCCAGATAGGCCTGCAGTTTCAGGATGATTTCTGTGTTCATTATCTTGACTCTTCCCGTTTCAACCCGGCGAGCAACGCCGCCATTTTTCGTCGCGCGTAGAATAGCCGGGACATCACCGTCCCGATCGAGCATTCCATACGTTTGGCGATCTCTTTATATTCCAACTCTTCAAATTCGTGCAAGACCAGCACCGTCCGGTGCTCATACGACAACTGGCCCAATGCCCGGTCGATTCTCTGCCGAAGTTCTATGCGCTCCAGCTTGTCTGTCGGATTCGGATTCACGATCGGCATTTGCCGCTCGACGCCGCCCAATTCTTCGTCCAACTGCTCGATGGATTCGGCGCGAACCCGTTTCTGTTTCCGCAACTGATCGAGGCAGAGGTTGATCACGATCCGTGTAATCCAGGTCACGAAGCTTGCTTCGCCCTGGAACTGCTTCAACCGCTGCCAACCCTTCACCCAGGCTTCCTGAGAAAGATCAATGGCCTCATCCTCGTTCCGCATCATGCTGTAGGCTCGGGCATAAACTTTGTCCCGGTGCCGCGCGACCAGCTCTTCAAAGGCGTCCATCCGGCCCCGCTTCGCCGCCGCGACCAGCGCCGGGTCATCCATCTCAGAACAAGCGACGCGTTTTGTCATGGGAATGGACGCCCTCGGTTGGAAGCGTATTCACAGTTTCCCTTTCGTGCTCGGAATTGAGGTCGCAATCCGCGGATCGCGCTGGCAAGCCGCATCCACGGCTTTCGCAAAAGCCTTGAACAGCGCCTCTACAATATGATGCGGCTCGTCTCCGTAGAGCAGTTCCAGATGGAGATTGCAGCGCGCTTCGTTGACAAAGGCTTGGAAAAACTCCCGCGCCAACCCGAACCGAAACGCGGACGACATATCCTGCCGCTTGTCCGCTACGGAAATCTTCCGGTGCGCCTGAGCCTCCATCCCGCGCCAAACCAGGTAAGGCCGCCCGCTGAAATCGATCACGCACCGGGCCAGGCATTCATCCATCGGCACGTAAGCTTCTCCGTTCAATGGGTTCTTCGGGTGAAATCCAGTTCCATAACGGCGCACTCCTTTCTTGTCCCCAAGCGCCTGACTGAACGCCTGGCCCAACGCCAGCCCGCAATCTTCAACCGTATGATGAGCATCCACGTCCAAATCACCGTGGCAGCGCACGGAGAGATCGACCACCGCATGCTTGGCGAACAACGTCAGCATGTGATCGAAAAAACCTACCCCCGTCTTGATCCGGCTCGTCCCAGAGCCATCAATCTTCAACTTAAGGAGGATGTCCGTCTCCTTCGTTGCTCGTTTGATTTCGGCCTGTCGGATTTTCATGATCAAACAACGCGAAACCTGTAACTTGAAACTTGAAACAAGCTAGTGCTTCAACTTCGCCAGGTAACGCTCCGCATCGATGGCCGCGGCGCAACCCGTCCCCGCCGCGGTCACGGCCTGGCGGTACACGTGGTCCGCGCAATCTCCCGCGACGAACACGCCCGCCACATTGGTCTCCGTCCCGCGCTTCGTAATCAAATAGCCGTTTTCGTCCATGTCGAGAACGCCTTTGTAAATATGCGTATTGGGGACATGCCCGATGGCCACAAAAACTCCGGCGCAGTCCAGTGTGCTGTCGGCGCTTGTCTTCAGATTCTTCAGACGCACGCCGGTTACCTTATCCTGCTTCACGTCCAAGATTTCAGTGACCACGGAGTCCCAGACCGGTTTGATCTTCGCGTTCGAGAGGGTGCGTTCCGCCATGATCTTCGAGGCGCGCAAGCGGTCCCGCCGGTGAACCAAATACACGACCGAGGCGAAACGGGTCAGATAAGTCGCTTCTTCGCAAGCGGAGTCGCCTCCGCCCACAACCACCAGAGGCTGATTCCGAAACATCGGCAGCGCACCATCGCATGTGGCGCAGTAAGTGACACCCTTCTTCTCCATGAGCGACTCGCTTTCCAATCCCAGGTGACGGTGGCTGGCGCCGCTGGCGATGATCAGGGTTTGCGTCTCCACGGATTCGCCATCCACGTTGAGCTTGAAAGGACGTTGAGAAAGATCAACGCCTTCGACCGTCCCAAATTGCACGCGCGCTCCAAATCGTTCCGCTTGTTTCTGCATGCGCGTCATGAGCTCATATCCATCGATCCCTTCGGGAAATCCTGGATAATTCTCGACGATGCTAGTGGTGGTCAGCAAACCCCCAGGCATAACTCCGGTGAAAACGAGCGGAGTGAGATTGGCTCGCGCCGTGTAGAGCGCCGCCGTCAAACCCGCGCAACCGGTCCCAACGATAACCACTTTTTCCATAAGAGGATGTGAAGCTAGAGTCGGAACCTGCTCTTGGCAAGTGTGCCTTGAGATTTTGCCTGATTTTGCCGCGCATCACTCGCGCACTGTGCGTCCCCATCCGACGACGCTAAAATCGCTGCATGGTCGGCGCGCCCCGACTCGAACTGTCATGGCAGCGCGAAGTCATCCGTCGGGAATTGGTTCGAACCACCACCGCCAGAGCGCTGATTCTCGCCCCGCGCTCGCGCGCGGGGCGACATCCATGAGGGGAATGGACAACTTGCTAACCTTGATGGCCGATTTCCGCTCCCGTTGCTCGGGCGGCAGGCCATCGGGATAGACCGGCACCTCGACCTGGAGCGCGACCCTCATCAATGAGGATACGCATCTCCGACCGTTGCCAGCATCTTGAGCTGGCAGCCTCGATGACCGCGATCACCTGTTCGGGTCTCACCCCTGGAAATCCATCGAGAAAATCCTCAATGGATTCGCCGCCTTCGAGGTAATCAATCAGGTTTTGAAGCGGCACGCGCGTGCCGACAAACACGGGCGTGCCCCCCATGATCTCATGGATCGGAATGAACGATGCCTTTCAAGCTTTCAGTCGTCATGGACCGAGGGTAACAGATGTCAGCGTGACCGCCTATCGCATGCGAGACCGCATACAAGCCCAAAGTTCTTCATCCGGGCCGATGGGCCGATGGTTTCAGCGGCCTATCGCCGGACTTCAGCCGACTCGCCCAAACTTCGGTGCAATCGGCGGGCGAAAGTTGGCGCTGCTGCTTGGCGCAGTTGTTGAAGATGTCCGCCAGAACCCCGCGCGCCTTTCCCTCGCCCATCCGATAGGAGAGGGTGGCCGAAGGCCGAGTGAGGGTCGGACGCGACGAGAGCCCGTTGGATTCGGCATGGCGGAAGTCCCAGACCGCGGTGTCTGGAAACTCGCCGGAACGGATTTCCAGCGGACGGAAGACTCGTTCGGCGGGACGTCGAACGAAGCAGGCCAGAGGCCCGCGCTCCCCTCGAAGATGCCTTTCACGGCGCTGAACGTCGGCGCGACGTAGGAGACGGGATTGGGCAGGGTGTCCGGACGCGTCCAGAGGGCCGTGGGGCCGGGGATTTCGAGTTGAAGGGAATACGTGTTCACAGCTTAGGCAAGCATGATAGTGGGTCAGCGAACGCCGAACAAGTGAGCCATGCGGCACCCGGCATGATGACCCGAGATCTGACGCGTTCGACGTGGAATTCGGCCGGGTGAAACAGGCGAACGGGCCTCGGACGAAGGAGCAGCCGGTAGCAGACGTTGATGAGCATCTGGCCTATTTCCGCACGTTGTAGCACAAGAGCATATCCTGGTCGCGGATGTAGAGTTTGCCGTTGGCGATGATCGGGTGTGTCCAGGCGGGCTGCCGGGTGCGGTCAGGTTGCTCGAAGCGGCCACGCTCAATGTATTCCTTCCGGTTGGGCTCGATCAGGACGATCGGGCCTTCCTCGGTGCGATAATAGATTCGACCGTCGGCCAGGCCTACGGAGCCCTTCGTCACCCGGCGTTTGTCCGAGTCGCGTTCGTTCCAAAGGACGTCGCCAGTCGGGAAATCGAGACAGACCAGGTAGCCACCCCCATTGCCGCCATTCGCGCCGTAAAGCGCCCCATCTACGACCATCATGCCACCGTGATGGTTCTCCATGTTCCTGGAAAACCAGACTTCCTCGGCCTTGATTCCACCGTTCGCATCCTTGGCCAGCTTCACCAAACCACCGCCGCAATTGTACGCCGAGGCGGCAAACACCAGACCGTTGAGGTAAAGCGGTGTGGAACAACTGATGCCATTCCTGTTGGCGGGCCGGTCATACCGCCAGAGCAAATTCCCGTTGGCCGCGGCAACCCCGACGAGCGTCTTCGAAGTGAGCTGCACATACTGGCGCTGCCCGTCGAACTCGATCGCGATGGCGGAGGCGTAAGCCGCTCCAGAATCAGCAAAACCAAAACCGCCCCGCCCGCCTCGGCGGCCACCTGGGGCGCCTCCGCGGTTTTCGGAACCGCCGGCGAAGCCGTCGGGGACATGACTTTTCCAAATCGTCTCGCCGGTGAGCTTGTTGAGCGCAGCCAAGGTCGTTTCGACGCCGCCGGGGGTGCAAATGACTTTATCCCCATCAACCAGTGGCGATTCGTTGTACTTCCAGGTGGGGATGCGTCCCCCCAGATCGGTTACGAGGTTGCGTTGCCAGAGGATCTTTCCGTCTGCGACCTGGAGGCAGGCCACGTCGCCCCTCCGTCCGATCACGTAAAGGCAGTCCCCATCTACGGTCGGCGCGCAGCCCGCTCCCTCTTTTCCTTGGGGCATGCCTTCGTTCAAAGTTGGCGCGAGGCGTGTCACCCAGAGTTCCTTGCCATCCGTTTCCGACAACGCCCACACGACTTCATCCTCGCCGCGATTGCTCATGCCGAACATCCGCCCGGCGGCAATGGAAGGAGCGCCGTAACCGCTGCCAATTCCCTTGATCTTCCAGGCGAGCGGCGGGCCGCCCTTCGGCCATTCTTGGAGAAGGCCACGCTCCTTGGAAACGGCGTTCCGGTCTGGCCCCTGCCATTGGGGCCAGTCAAAATTGCCTGCACAGAAAGCGTTCTGCGCACAGGTTGCCAGCGTGACGGCAAAAGCTGAGATTCGATAGCTCGTGTTCATAGGATTTGTCAGTTTCCCGGTTCTCGGTTACTCAGACCATTGACCTCGAATCAATGGCTCTGGATACAAGAAAACCTGCGAGAAGCGCCTTTTGCGCAATATCCTGATTGGCTGAGCAATCCCACATGTCGGCTTCGATAGGACCTCAACGGAGTTGGAGCGAACCGCCCGAAGCGCCGCCAGGTTTTGGACTGCGCCAGTCCTCTGGCGGAGGACTGCCGCACTCCAAGACGCTGTCGCGCGGAAGCCTGCCCGTCTCGGTTTCTGTCGCCAATGCGCGGCCAACGTTGGACGTGGGTCTCTCCATGAACTTGTCTCTCGGAGCGCGGACAGCCATGTCCGCGAGTTGTTTTCCGTGGTTACGCGCGGACATGGCTGTCCGCGCTCCGGGCCTTGCTGGTTCATGGGTTCCAAGGCACGATTTCGCAATCTTGGAGTCTCCCCATGAATCGGTGGTTGAACAACTGGAACGCCTTCCCGGGCGTCACTGGGTTGCTGGCTTGAAGATCAACTGAGAGAACTGATAGAGGCCCTTCTTCCAATGTTGGAAGTCGTGGGCGTGTTCATCCACGTGCCAGATGTGCGGGACATTCTTCTCCTTCAGGTAAGCGTGGACGCCCTGGCTGACGCGGATCAAACCATCCTTATTGCCGCATGAAACATAGAGGAGTTTCAGTTGCTTGGCGGCCTGGTCCGGGTCGGGCACAAGTTCCGCCGCCGGCTTCGTGTTGGGCGCGGAGGAGAAGCCGCCGACCCAGGCAAACATATCAAGGTTCCCAAGGCCAAAGTTCAACGATTGTCCGCCGCCCATGGAAAGTCCGGCCAGCGCGCGATTCTCCCGATCGGCTTTTACTGAATACTTCGACTGGATGAATGGGATGAGGTCGTTGAGCAAATCCTTGTCGAACTTCGCAAAGGCCGGCGCCGTCGCCATGGCGTTGGTTCCGACACGGTCGTTCGGTTGCGCGCGGCCATTGGGCATGACGATGATCATGGGCGGGGCCTTTTGGTCCGCGATCAGGTTATCGAGGATGATTTCGGGATGGCCGCCGCGGCGCCATTCCTCTTCGTCGCCGCCGATCCCATGCAGGAGATAAAGGACCGGGTACTTCGCGTCGGCTGAATAGCCGGGCGGCGTGTAGATGATTGCCTTGCGTTTGTTGCCGACGGACTTCGAATCGTACTCCACCATCTCGATCTTGCCGTGGGCGATGCCGTCGCGCGCTTTATCGAAACCTTCAACGGGGGGCGGGAAGGCTGGTTTGTCGTCCGGGCCGAGCGTGATGGGTCCGCCGAATCCGCGACCGCCTCGACCTCGCTGGCCGGAAGCAGTGGCGGGCGGAGCTGCGGGTTCCTCGCGTTTCGCCGCGAATTCTTGAGTCGCGAAATCACCGACCTTGCGGGTGAACTTGATTTCGTTGTCGCCCAGTTTGCCGGTGTACTCGATTCGCACCTCGTTGTCCTGGATCTGGCGCATTTCGACAAATGTCAGCGTGTCGCCAGTGAGTTTGGTTTCCTTGAACTCGACGTCCCGCTTCTCCCGATCGACCTCGGCGGTGGTTTTGGCCGTCACCTTTCCGTCGGTCACTTGGAACGTAAAAGCGTATTTCTGATGGCCAATCTGCGAGTCGAACTCGCCTTGCCATTTGCCGGAGATGTCAGCGGCGCGTGCGGCTCCGATCAGGAATCCGCAGAGCGCGATTAACAGAATGTTCGCCAAAGATGCAGGAGCTTTCATGGTGTCTAAATGGATGGTTTTGTTTTCACAGGATAGGGTTGACGACGCGAGACTGCCGAAGGGTAAATGGATGTGCAAGCGCTCTACCGAGCGATTCAGTTGGTGTCCTGCGTCCTCCGCCAGTCGAAATCTACAAGCCTTTTGGCGCCCGGCGTTGTCGGTGACTCTTTGGAGTGCGGCGGCAAGCGGAGCGCGACGCCGCTTTGGCGTAGGCCAAGGCGGCACTCCCGAGCCGTCCGCGAGGTGGGGATTCGACAAGAAAGGGCCGTCGCCGCTGCGCTCTGCCGGCGCACTCCAAATCAACTGGTTCCAGTCCAAGGCACCCACAAATTGTGGATGCACTGCTGGGCGGCAGGCGGCGCAGTTTCAACGCCTTTTCGCTGGCCGAAACCCTGTTGAATCAAGCTCCGCCAGCAGGACGGCCAGCGCATCGACCTCCTCGCGGCCCGTTCCATTCGGGTTGAAATAATTGTTCAGCATGATCGAGAAAGCGAGCGGCTCGCCGTTTGCCGTCGTCACGTAGCCGGAGAGCGTATCGACGTAGCGGATGTGCCCGGTCTTGGCTCGGAGGTTTCCCTCCGCTTGGGTCTTTTTCATCCGGTTGCGCAACGTGCCGTCCACTCCGGCCACCGGCAAGGACTCGCGAAAAATCGCGGCGTGCCGGTGGTGGTGCATGAACTTCAACAATTCCACCGTTGCATTTGGAGTGAGCAAGCAGGATCGAGAAAGCCCGGAGCCTTCCTCCAATTGAACTTCCTGCACCGGAATCCGGGCCTCCTTCAGGAACTTTCTCATCTCTGTCATGCCCATTTCTTCCGAGGTTCTCTGATACAGGCTGGCTCGATTTGGCGTCGCGTTGGAAGAATGGGAGAGTTGCGACCCGGCAAGCTTCCCCGGATCGCTCGTGGCTAGTGGCTCCGGCTCGGAAGCCGCGCCCGCTTGCAGGAGCAGAAGCTGAGCATACAGGTTCTGCGACGGCTTCATCATTTTGCCCAAGATTTCCCGAAGCGACCGGGATTCGACCGACGCGAGTTCGAGGAGTCTTGTCGCGTCCGCGCCAGTTGAAGAGGGATCCGTCCAACGTGTCGCGCGCGCCGCACCGGTGACCGCAATTCCATTCCGCACCAGCGCTTCTTTCAAAAGAACGACAAAGAAAAGCGCGGGATCGTGAACCGCCACGGCGTCGGTTTGGGGCGAATCCTCCAGCGGCATCTGGCCTGTCACAAGAACCCCGTTCGCGCCGAGCGGACGATGGATCACAATCGAACGCCGGCCTCCTTTGGCCACAGTTTTGGTGTTGTTGATGAACGTGACGAAACGCGTGTCCGGTTTGACGGCGATGTCGCAAGGATCGCCTGGGCGTTTCCCGGGGCTGAAAACGAGGTCGAGCACGTTGTCTTCGGCCGTCAGCGCCGAAACTTCCGCGCCGTAGTAGTACTGCAGATCGTCCCAGGTCCATCCTGAACCGTGCGGCGGGCCGCGGAAACAGGTGGCGTCTCCAACCAGATCGCCTTCGATCCGCTTTAGGCCGGCGGCCTTCAGGGCTTCGACGAGCGGTTGGAGTGACTTTTCATAATCTCCGTTGTTGAAGCGCGCCGCGAACGACGGATCGCCACGCCCATAAACGCTGAGGTCGCTTTTCAACGTGCCCAGCTCATCCGGCCGAGCCGCCGCGTAGAGGGAGGTTTTGATCCGATAATCCGGACCGAGCCGATCCAACGCCAGCGCCGCGGTGTAGAGTTTGGCGTTGGAAGCCGGCTTCAACAATTTGCCTGCATTGTGCTCGAAGAGCGTTTTGCCCGTTTGGAGTGACACCACCTTCACGCCCCAGGCCGCGGCGGAAAATCGAGGTTGATTGAGAAACGCGCTGAGCCGGCCCTGAAGCCCTGAAACGGACTTGGTGGAACGCCGGGCACTTTTGAGTTCCGCGCCCTGTCCGCTGATCAGGCTGTGGAATACGAGGACGATGCCTGCGAGAAGTCGGAACCCGTTTCCCATGCAGCGTGCCCCTTCACCGGTCGGTTCCCGGGCCGTGGGTGGTTCCTTTTGGAACTTGATCGTCAACCGCCAGGTTTTGGACTGCGCCAGTCCTCTGGCGCTTTCGATGGGTTGGACGCGTCCAAAAGCGGCGGCAGACTGCCGCACTCCAAGACGCTGGCGCGTGAACGTGACTTCGTCACGGGTGTCAAGGCGCGTCGAACGTCGGGTGTGATGACTTCCCACGCCAGAAAACGGAGACACGCGTTCAAGCCAAGCCAGACTATACCGCGATGGGCGCTTTGATTGCCGGGTGCGGATCATATCCAACCAGCTCGAAATCTTCAAATTTGAAGGCGTGAATGTTGCGGACTTCCGGATTGAGCTTGAGTTGCGGAAGCGGACGCGGCTCCCGCGCTAGCTGAATCCGGGCTTGCTCAAGGTGGTTGCTGTAGAGATGCAAGTCGCCAAACGTGTGAACAAAGGTCCCCGGCTTCAATCCGCACACTTGCGCCACCATCAACGTGAGCAAAGCATAGGAAGCGATGTTGAAGGGGACGCCCAAGAAGAGGTCCGCGCTGCGCTGGTAAAGCTGGCAGCTCAGTTCACCTTCTCGAACGAAGAATTGGAATAGCGTGTGACACGGAGGCAACGCCATTTGATCCAGTTCGCCCACGTTCCAGGCGCTGACGATGAGGCGCCGGCTGTCCGGATTGGTCCGAATCTGTGCGATCACTTCGTCAATCTGGTTGATCGTGCGGCCCTCGGACGTCTTCCAATCGCACCATTGCGCGCCGTAAATCCGGCCTAAGTTGCCGTCGGGGTCCGCCCATTCATCCCAAATCGTCACGCCGTGCTCGTTGAGATATTTGATATTCGTGTCACCGTGGAGAAACCAGAGCAGTTCATAGATGATCGATTTCAGGTGAAGCTTCTTGGTCGTGAGCAGCGGGAAGCCGTCGGACAGGGGAAACCGCGTCTGAGCGCCGAAGACCGCGTGCGTGCCTGTGCCGGTGCGATCCGCTTTGAATTTCCCTTGCTCCAAAACCAGATGGAGCAATTGATGGTATTGCAGCATGACCCTAAAGCTTTAGTGGCCCGCCTGAATCACCGCAAGCTTAGCTGTAACTATTCAGTGCGATGAAAGGCTCGCCCTTGCCCCGGCCCTCTCCCCCAGGGAGAGGGTGTAACTTCGCACGCTCGGTGGATTCATCCCTGTTTAGGGAGCGTTTCCCAGTGCGGGAAAGAGCGGTTCCCTCTCCTGGGGGAGAGGGGCAGGGTGAGGGCGATTCGCTTTTTCAATGAATAGATACGGCTGGCCGCGGCCAGCAATTCTGCCCGTGAACCTGAAGCTCGGAGCGCGGCGTTCACGCGTTCACGCCGTTTACTGTAAGCTTCAAGGGGTCCGAATTCGAACGGTTGAAGCGGCGTGAACGCCGCGCTCCGATTCATGGGCGCAATGCGCGCACTTGTTCGGGGAAGTCTCATTTTGCGCCCGGAGCGCGACCTTCAGGCCGCTTCGGCGTGCGACAACATCGCGGAACAACTGAGGAATTTCCGATTGAATCTCCAGCTCAGGCGGAACGTCGAAGGAATCGAGTCCACCTGAGTTCGGACCGGCGGACTTTACATTGGCCGCCGAACACCCTTTAACCTGAGTCCCGCGATTGAACCGCAGATAAACGCAAATGAACACAGATACAGACGCACTTGTGAGTGACGCGGCTTCCGGTTCATCTCCATTTTCGCCCTGGGCTTATCTGCGTTTATTCGCGTTCATCTGCGGTTCCAGGTCTAATGGCCGGCCTCAATTCAATCCCAATATGCGACGTTCAAACACGATCCCTTGCTTGTCGTGGGCAGCCTTGTTTTTCACCACGGCGATTTTCATCCACGCGAACGACTGGCCGCAGTGGCGCGGGCCCAATCGGGATGGCATTTCCACGGACACCGGTCTGTTGAAGCAATGGCCTTCGGGCGGCCCGCCGCTGGCGTGGAAAACCACGGCTCTGGGCGCCGGCTTCTCCAGCGTCTCGGTTGCGCAGGGGAAAATCTTCACGATGGGCGAAGGCCCCGATTCCAGTTTTGTTCACGCGCTGAGCGAAAGGAACGGCAAACTCCTTTGGTCCGCCAAAGTCGGAAGGCCGGGCGATCCGGGCGGCTACCCCGGGCCCCGGGCCACACCCACGATCGATGGCGATCTGGTTTTTGCGTTGGGCCAGTATGGAGATCTGGTTTGTCTGGAGGCCGCGAGCGGCAAGGAGAAGTGGCGCAAGAGTCTCACGAAAGATTTCGGCGGCAGGCTCATGTCGGGCTGGGGCTACTCCGAGTCGCCGCTGGTCGATGGCGATAAGGTCCTCTGCACGCCAGGCGGCTCAAAGGGGACGGTCCTCGCTTTGAACAAGGGGACGGGTGAAGTCGTCTGGAGCAGCAAGGCACTGACGGACGCCGCCGCGTATGCCTCGATCATTCCCGTGGAGTTCGGGGGGCGCAATCAATACATCGTGCTGACGGACGCGAGCGTGGCCGGCCTGGCGGTGCAAAACGGCGAACTGCTCTGGAGAGGCGCGCGGCGCGGATTGACGGCTGTGATCGCGACGCCGATTTTCCACGAGGGCTTGGTTTACGTCACCTCCTCTTACGGCGCGGGTTGCAATCTCTTTCAGGTCACGGCTTCCGGCGGAGCGTTCAAGGCGGCCCAGGTTTATGCCAACAGAACCATGGCCAACCACCACGGCGGCGTGGTGCGCCTTGGCGATTTCGTTTACGGGCATTCGGACGGCAAAGGCTGGGTGTGTCAGAATCTCAAAACCGGCGAAATGGTTTGGAGCGACCGAGGCCCTGGCAAAGGCGCGATCGCTTGCGCGGACGGCTTCCTTTACCTGCGCAGCGAAAGCGGGAAGGGAACGGTGGCGCTCGTCCAGGCCGCGCCTTCCGGCTACAAGGAAATCAGCCGCTTCGACCAACCCAATCGAAGCACGCAGAACAGTTGGCCGCACCCGGTGATTGCCAACGGCAGACTCTATCTCCGGGACCAGGATGTCCTCCTGTGCTACGACGTCCGGGCTTATCAGCCTCAATGAATCGATCGATCTGGAAACCTGCTCAGGATGATTCACCCCTTTTGCAAGTGCGCACGTCATCTTTTGATCAGCCTGCGTATGCCTCGCAGAGCGAGGTGATGAGGGTAGCCGTGGGTTTTGAGCCCACGGAACGGCAAGGGGCCAAGCCTTAGCGTCGCGCAGCGACGCATGAACCACGGAGTATCGCCGGGTTTTCAAGCGTCGCTCCGCGACACAGGCCTCTCTGGGTGACCCAACCGTGGCCTGAAAGCCACGGCTACCGTCAGTGGTCGCGCTGCGACCTTTCAAAAACTGGCTTGCGCCCCTTCCACAACATGCTTCAACGAATCGTTGGCCTCCGCTGAGTTCAGCAACCTAGCGCCTGCACAGATTTGACCAGCCTGACTTTTCGTGGTCACGGGTCAATTCCTTTGGACGGCGCGCGCTTCGCGTGTTCTCCCGGTTTTCTAAAAGCCACCGCGGCTGGTTTGGACGGGATGGGCGCTTCGGATTCGGCTCAGACACCTTCCCAGAACCCCCTTGATGAATTGGGTTCATCGGAAGCATGACTTTTTTGCCAGGCGACTTCCGTTTCAGTTTGTTTCCCCGGCATGTCGGTTGCGAGCAGCCGTCACGTATCAGATGCGCACGTCAGCCAATAGTCATTTACCCAACACCTTCATGAGAAAAAAAACCAAACCAACATCCTTCAAACGTTCCCTCACGAGCCCGGCGAAAATCGGGGTTTGTCTCGGCGGCGCCTTGCTTGCCGCCGGGCCAATCACCGCCCTGGCCCAAGACCCAGGCCGATTTCAGAAACTCGAACAAGAGAATCAAGATTTGCGCAAGCGGTTGGACGCGCTGGAAACCGTCGCGAAAAAGGAAGGCATTTTGCCGAGCGCCGACAGCACCGCCACCCCGATCAAAGCCCTCTCCGAGATCACCCTCAGCGGCTTCGTCCAGGCGTCCTATTTCTACAATTTCACCGAACCTTCGGATCGAAAAAGCAACGGCTATCTTTGGAACACGACCCACAATTCGTTTTCGCTCAACAAAGTCAAACTCACCCTGGCCAGCCCGGCCGCGGAACGCAGTGGAGAGACCTGGGGCGCGGGCTATCGCGCCTCCCTCATCTGGGGAGAGGACTCCCCCGTGCTGAATACGGGCTCGCCGACTGCTGGATTCGAAGCACTGCGCGAGGCTTATGTGGAAGTGAACGCGCCTATTGGCAGTGGTCTCAACATCAAAGCCGGCCAATTGATCTCGCTCCTCAACTGGGAGTCTGGCGACGGCGGCGCGGCCAATCCGAACTTCTCACAAGGTTACCAATGGTTCTTCACCGGCAATGGCCCGGCGGCGGGCGTTCAGGCCGGGTACACTTTCACCGATTGGCTCGACGTGAAGGTCCGCGTGCAAAACGGCATGTATGCCGGCCCGATTGACAGGAACAATGGCAAGACCGTCATCGGCAGCATCGGCCTCAAACCATGCTCGAAAGCGTGGATGAACCTCATCGGGTTTGGCGGCGACGAATCCACGACGCTGAGCGTCAAGGGCGGTTCGGTGATCGGCGGCATGGATATCACCGAACAATTCCACACGGGCTTCGAGTTCGATTATTTCGTCTTCGATCCTTCCGTCGGCGCGTCGGCGAACCTGTGGTCCGCGGGCGGTTGGGCCTGGTACGATTTCACGCCGAAGTTCGGCGTCGCGCTGCGCGGGGAGTATCTCGATGACAAAGACGGCGGCGGAATCAAAGGGATTGCGTTTCCCGGCGCCAGCCGCGTAGGCAGCGCCGTCACTTCGCCGGACGCGGACGGCGATATCGCCAGTATCGCGCTGACGCTCAACTGGAAGCCGGCGCCCAACGTGAAGATTCAACCTGAAATCCGCTACGACCACACCACTTACACGGGCGGCTTTGACGGCAAGAAAGACCGAGTCGTGGTCGGCGCGGGTGTCACTTACCTTTATTGATTCCCGACCCACACAAGAAACTCAACCACTCCTCAGTAATCGACATCGCAACATGAAAATCAAACTGAACAAACTCCTCACTGGCGTCGCGCTGGCCGCGCTCGCCTTTACGGCCACGGCGGCGGAGACCGTCAAAGTCGGTGTGCTGCACTCGCTCAGTGGCACCATGGCAATCAGCGAAACGTCCCTGAAGGACGTGCTGCTCTTCACGTTCGACGAAATCAACAGCTCCGGCGGCATTAAAGTCGGCGGCAAGAGCTACAAGATCGAACCGGTCGTGGTCGATCCCGCCTCGAACTGGCCGCTCTTCGCCGAAAAAGCCGAGCAGTTGCTCGTGAAAGACAAAGTCTCGGTCGTGTTCGGTTGCTGGACGTCCGTGAGCCGCAAGTCGGTGTTGCCCGTCTTTGAACGGAACAACGGATTGCTCTTTTACCCGGTGCAATACGAGGGCGAAGAGCAATCGAAGAACATCTTCTACACCGCCGAAGCGATCAATCAGCAGGCCACGCCCGCCGTGGATTTCTTGATCGCGGATGGCCGGAAGAAGTTTTACCTCCTGGGCTCGGACTACGTTTATCCGCGCACGACCAACAAGGTGCTAAAGAAATATCTCCGCGCGAAGGGATTCCGGGTGCCGGAGGAAGGCGAGGCGTTCGATCCGGTCAAGCACGACGTGTATGAAGAGTACACGCCGTTTGGCCACCAGGATTACCAGACCATTGTGGCCAACATCAAAAAGTTCTCCGCCGGCGGCAAAGCTTGCGTGGTCAACACACTCAACGGCGACACCAATGTGCCGTTCTTCAAGGAGTTCGCCAACGCGGGGTTAACGTCGGAGAATTGCCCGGTCGTGTCCTTCAGCATCTCGGAAGATGAATTCCGCAGCCTGCCCACGAAGGATCTGGTCGGTCACCTCGGTTGCTGGACCTACTTCCAAACCGTGAACACGCCCGAGAACAAGAAATTCACCAGCGATTTCTTCAGCTGGCTCAAGACCAAAGCTCCAGGCGATGTGAAGAAGGAAGGCCGGGTGACTTGCAGCCCGATGAACCTCTCGCGCATCGGCGTGTATCTCTGGAAGCAAGGAGTGGAGAAGGCGGGCTCGTTTGATGTGGACAAGGTGCGTGACGCCATGGTGGGTCTGAAGTTCAAGGCCCCCACGGGCGAAGTGACGATGCAGGCCAATCACCATTTGAAGAATCCCGTGTTCATTGGTGAGACGCTCCCGAACGGTCAGTTCAAGATCATCAAGTCACTGGGCGCGATTGCCGGCGAACCCTGGAGCGACAAGTTTCTGCCTAAGCTATAGCCGCGTTTTCTGTGCATGGACCCTGTGCTTGCTCCACGCGGTCCTGTATGGGTGCTGGTGAGAAGGGGTGGGTCGGTGACGGCCCACCCCTGATTTGTCGAGAGCGGCTCTCCTTCAAATTGAGAATCGTCAGGGCGAATGACAAAAACGGGCTCACTGAGAATCCGCCGCAGCGCGGAGTTGAACTCTGTGAGCATAGTCCGAAATCGTCGCAAGCCGCGACGATTCTCGGAGCGCGGACAGCCTTGTCCGCGCGCTGCTAACATCTGCGGACGACTCGCGGACATGGCTGCCCGCTCTCCTTGGGTTGCGGCTTTGCCGCGTTGCGCCGTATCGCGGAATTGCATTCTGCGAGCCTCCCACAGCCCGGCGTGCCTTGGGACTCGCCGAAGCCCTGCCGATTTCAAATCGGCGATACGGCAGACTGCAAGTCTGCGCTACGGGGATGATCCAGGCGCCCAACATGTGCCTCTCTCGGCTCGGCTCCGATTCGCGATCGCCGGCCTCCTTCTCCTGGTGGCCACCACCGGCCTGCTCGCGAATCCCGCCGAGCGCGCGACGTTGCTCAAGGCCATCTTCGACGACAGCGGCAACCAGATTGAACTGGTCCAATCGCTCGTGAGTTCGAGTGATCCGCTCGTGGCGCAAACACTCGCCGCCTGGACCAAAGGCGGCGTCTTCATCCACGAAACCAACGACGCGAAGACACCTTTCATTCTCGATCCGCAGGGGGACGAACAAAATCGACAGAAAGGAATCCGCGTTGCCGACGGTGAATTGCTGAAGGACACTTCCGGCAAGCCTCTTTTGCTTTCCGAGAAGGACCTGACGCCCGTCGATACCACACGCTCGTTGCGCAGCGCGATCAAGCGCACGCTCGACTTGATGGCGCTTTCCCATCCCGATCCCAAGTTCCGCCGCGACGCCGCCAACCGCCTCGGCTTCGAGCAAAACCTGGATTACGTGCCCGTCTTTCAAGCGCGGTTGGAAAGGGAAACCGTGCCTGTCGTGCGCAAGGCGCTGCAGGAAGCCGTCGCGATCACGCAATTGGCGAGCGAAGACGCGCCAACCCGGCGCCGAGGCGTCGAAACACTTGGCGAACTCCGGTCGATCGGCGCCCCAACGCTGTTGAAAAAAATTCTGGCGGAAGCCAAAGCCGATCCCAAGAAATACGACGCGGAGACTGTGAAGGCAGCCGGCGCTTCGCTGGCCAAGATCGAGACTTACACGTTTTGGGGTGAAACGGTGGGACGCATCTTCCGCGGCCTCAGCCTCGGCGCGGTGCTGCTCGTGGCGGCGCTGGGGCTGGCGATCACGTTCGGCTTAATGGGTGTCATCAACATGGCCCATGGCGAAATGATCATGGTCGGCGCGTACGCGGCTTTCGTGACCCAGCGATTCTTTCTGGACGACAAACTGCAACCGCTCGCGTTTTTTGATTGGTACTTCCCGTTCGCGCTCGTCACGGGCTTTCTTTCAGCCGGAGCGATTGGCTTGATGCTGGAACGTGGCGTCATTCGCTTTCTTTACGCCCGGCCGCTGGAGTCACTGCTCGCGACCTGGGGCGTGAGCCTGATTCTGCAGCAGGCGTTCCGTCGTGTTTTCGGCGCGGCGAACGTCTCCGTCATCTCGCCGAGTTACCTCAAAGGGACCTACGAGGCCTGGGACATTCTCTTTGCCTACAATCGCGTGTTCTTGATCGTGTTCGGCATTCTCATCGTGGTGATGACTTACCTGTTGATGAACAAAACCTCGATCGGCCTGCAAATCCGGGCCGTGATGCAAAACCGCCACATGGCGGCCTGCGTCGGCGTGCGGACCGACCGCATGAACATGATCACGTTCGCGTTCGGGTCCGGCCTGGCGGGGTTGGCCGGCGCGTGCCTTTCGTTGATCGGCAACGTTGGCCCGCAGCTTGGCCAATCTTACATCGTGGATTGTTTCATGATCGTCGTGCTGGGCGGTGTGGGCAATCTGGCGGGAACCGTGTGCGCGTCCTGGGGGGTCGGTACCACCGATCAAATGCTCCAGCCGTTCATGGGGGCCGTGCTGGGAAAAATCACCGTGCTGGCCGCGATCATCCTGTTCCTCCAATGGCGGCCGGCCGGATTGTTCGTCGCGCGCACGCGTAGTCTGGAAGGTTAGTTCATTGATGATTCATTGATTTATGATTTCTTTCAGGTCACCTTTGGTCCTTGCTTTCTATCGCCGATCGCCCATCCCAAATCCTAAATCCTAAATTTAATGGCTTTGCCCAAACGCGAATTGCTCTGGCTGTCTGTGCTGGCCTTGATCGGCCTCGTGGTGCTGCCTTGCTTGAATGCGTTCGCGCCCAAGGAAAGCGCGCTCCACGTCAGCAGCTTTGCCATGTCGCTGTATGGGAAATACCTGTGCTACGCGGTCGTCGCGCTCGGCGTCGGCATTCTCTGGGGCTACACCGGCCTCCTCAGCCTGGGCCAATGCCTCTTCTTCGCGCTCGGCGGGTATGCGATGGGGATGCACTTGATTCTCATGATTGGCGAACGCGGCGTGTACAAAAGTCGGCTGCCGGACTACATGGTGTTTTTGGAATTCGACAAACGCTTTCCCGAAACGGGCGGGTTGCCGCCGTGGTTTACCCCGTTTCAAAATTTCAGCTTCGCGGTCAGCGCCGTGATCTGGGTGCCGGCGCTGGTCGCGCTGGTTTTCGGGTTTCTCGCCTTTCGCGCGCGCATCAAAGGAGTTTATTTCTCGATCCTGACGCAGGCTCTCACCTACGCCGCGTGCCTGATGTTCTTCCGCAACGACTTCACCTTTGGCGGCAACAACGGGTTCACGGATTTCAAAGATGTCCTGGGTCACGACCTGAATGCGCCCGCGACCAAGCGCGCCCTTTACATCGCGTCGGGCCTGCTGCTCCTGGCGACGTATCTTCAGTGCCGCTGGATCACTTCCACGCGGTTCGGCAAAATCCAGCGCGCGATCCGGGACAGCGAGAATCGGGTGCTCTTTTCCGGTTACGCGACTGCGAACTTCAAGCTCTTCATCTTCGTGTTCGCGGCCGTCATATCCGGCATCGCGGGGGCGCTTTATGTGCCGCAAGTCGGCATCATCAATCCCAGCGAAATGTCGCCCGACAAGTCGCTCGAAGCAGTCGTCTGGGTCGCGGTCGGGGGCCGCAACTCGCTCGTCGGCCCCATCTTCGGCGCTTTGGGGGTGAATTGGCTCAAGAGCTACACGACCCATTCCTGGCCCGAATATTGGCTTTTCATTTTGGGCGGCTTGTTTGTATTCGTCACACTGTTAATGCCCAAAGGAATTGTTGGTCTGCCGGAACAATTTCGCGTCTGGAAGCAGCGCTGGAGGGTAGGTTCCTCACCCCTCGGCGTTGCCAAGGAAGGCGCAATGGGTACCGAACATCGCGTTTCCCCTCACCCTGCCCCTCTCCCTGAGGGAGAGGGGCAGGGTGAGGGGGAACGCGATCGACATACACCCGATGGGAGAGCCACGGTAATCAGCGAGAAATCAAATCACGTCGAAGCTGCTGGGGAATCTCATGTCCCCAACCGGCGCGTCGCCACGGAGGACGTTCCGTGAAGCCGGAATTCATCCTCGCGATCGAGGGCGCCAACAAAACGTTCGACGGCTTCCGCGCCATCCGTGATCTCAATTTCTACATGGACCGCGGAGAACTGCGCACCGTCATCGGCCCGAACGGCGCGGGCAAAACCACCTTGCTGGACTTGATCACAGGCCGGAGCAAACCCGATTCAGGCAAGATTGAATTCGAGAAGGACACCGACCTCACGCGCCTGAACGAATACCAGATCAACCGCCTGGGCATTGGCCGCAAATTCCAAACGCCGTCGGTTTACACGGATCACACGGTCTTCGAGAACATTCTGCTTTCGCTCGAAGGCCACCGCGGCGTTTTCGCGGCCTTGTTCTCCCGGATCACTCCCGCCCAGCGCGATCAAATCCAAGAAATCCTCCGCACCGTGGGCCTCGCGGACAAAGGAGACTGGATCGCGGGCAACCTCGCGCACGGCCAGAAGCAATGGCTCGAAATCGGCATGCTGCTCGCCCAGAATCCGAAGTTGCTCCTGGTGGATGAACCTACCGCCGGCATGACGGACGAAGAAACCGCCCGCACCGGAGAGCTTCTCATGAGCCTGGTCCCCAAGCACAGCGTCGTGGTGATCGAGCACGACATGACGTTCGTCCGCCAGATTGCGCGCAAGGTCACGGTGCTTCACGAAGGCAGCGTCCTTTGCGAAGGCACGGTTGATCAGGTGCAGAACGACGAGCGCGTCGTCGAGGTTTATCTGGGAAGGAAGCGGAAAGGGGAAAACGGGTGAAATCAGTAATCAGTGATCAGTTTTCGGTATTCAGTGGTCAGCTTGCCGGCGTTGGCCAGTCTCCAAGCCGAAATAATTCAGAGGACCGTAGAGTGTCGCGCAACCGCCTGAAATCGCGGCCGCGCGGCCGCGCAATGATCGACGTAGTGGAGACAAGACCAAGACCGGAGCGAATAGAGGCGGCCAAGCTCGAGAAGTCGTCACTGAATACTGAATACTGAATAACTGATCACTACCCACAATGCTTGCGATTGAAAAACTCAGCGTCAGCTACGACGGCTCGCGCATCCTGCGCAACGTGAGCCTCAACGTGCCGCCGGGCCAGGTCGTCTGCCTGATGGGCAGGAACGGCGTGGGCAAGACCACGACTCTCAAGGCCATCGCCGGTCTGGTGCAACCCGATGCCGGTTCCGTGAAACTCGGCGGCACGGAACTCGTCGGTTTGAAGCCGGAGCATCGCGCTCGTCACGGTCTCGGTTATGTGCCGCAGGGACGTGATATTTTCCCGAATCTCACGGTTCGGGAAAACCTTCGCATCGGTGCTATCGCCCAAGGAAAGAAACTCAACGGCGAAGTGGACCGCGTGCTCGAATTGTTTCCGATCCTGAAGGAAATGCTCCAGCGCAAGGGCGGCGTGCTCAGCGGCGGCCAGCAACAGCAACTGGCGATTGGCCGCGCCTTGCTCACCAATCCGAAGGTGCTGCTCCTGGATGAACCCACCGAGGGCATCCAACCCAACATCATCGATCACATCGGCGACACGATCAAAAAACTCCGGTCCGACGGCTTTGGCTGCAGTTCCTCCCAATCGTCTTCTCGATTCGATGCACCTTGCAGCGCGAATCCCTCTCCGCGAACGGGCCCCCTCACCCCATCCCTCTCCCCCTCCGAGGGGGAGAGGGTGTCCGCAGGACGGGAGAGGGGGCGCGGCGGCATTCTGAGAAGCATAGGTGCGAGATTCGCTCAACCGGAATCGAATGACACGCTCGGCGAAGCGCTCGGCAAGGTCCGCGCCGAAGGCAGGATGGGAATTCTGCTCGTGGAGCAATACCTTGATTTCTGCCTGGAGGTCGGCGACAGCTTTTACATCATGGACCGGGGTTCCGTCGTCGCCAACGGCCCCGTGTCCGAACTCAACGACGACCTGATCAAACAACACCTGACGGTATGAGTGAGTTGGACCTTTTCGGCCTGATCCAGATGGCAGATCGGCCATACGGGGCGGCGCGTCGAACCTGCGACCGATGTAGCGCAGAATTGTATTCTCTCAGTATCGCGCAAAATCATCGCGAGCCGCGACGATTTTCGGAGCGCGGACAGCCATGTCCGCGAGTCGCTCGCGAAGACAGTCAGCACGCGGACAAGGTTGTCCGCGCTCCTTTGGTTGCGTCTTCGCCGCGCTGCGCCGTATCGCAGAATTGCATTCCGCAAGACTCCGGCCGCATCCGGCGCGGAGGCACCTCGCGACGCGCCGCCGATTTCAAATCGGCGATACGGCGGATTACAAATCCGCGCTACGTGCGTGCGGCTCGGCTTGCGACCGTTTCGGCTGATTCTGACAGGGTTGGACTCCGCGTTCCGCCGGGCGCCTGTTAACCGTGGCTGCCTCCTTCGACATCAAGTGCGAACCCGCAGGCCATGCGACGCTCGAAGTCGAACAAGTCGCCGGTGAAAGCGCCGTCACGTCCGCCTACGCCAGCAACCCGCTCAAGCTCCTGACGCCGCGCTCGCGGGGCCAAAGCGTCTGGGCCTTCGCGAGCAGTTTCGGCGGCGGGTTGGTCGCCGGCGACCAAACGCGTCTCGATGTTCGGGTCGGAGCGGGCGCGCGTTGTTTCGTCGGAACGCAAGCCTCTGCAAAAATCTACCGCAATCCGAGCTGCCGCCCGTGCGGCCATGTAACCCAGGCGAGGCTGGAAGCCGGAGCCCTGCTTGTGTTCGCGCCAGAACCTGTGCAGCCGTTTGCTCATTCCAGTTACACGCAACGCCAGGAATTTCATCTGGGCGAAAGCGCAGGGCTGGTGCTGTTGGACTGGTTTTGTTCAGGTCGCGCCGCCCGCGGCGAACGCTGGGCGTTCACGCGTCTTCAAACCCGGAATGAAGTCTGGAACGCTGCCGATAAGCCGAAGGAAACCGCCAACTCAACACCCTCTCCTCTATCGGATGGAGGAGAGGGCCGGGGAGAGGAGGAACCTTTCGACGCAGGTCATCTGAATGGCACTGCCCCTCCCTCCGGCACTCTCCTCGCTCATTCCTCCCGGGGAGAAAGTGCTCGATCTTCGCTCATTCAGGCAATCGACCCTCGGAGCGCGTTTGAAAAGTCATTTCCCGGTAGCACAGGCGACCCTCCTGTTCCATCCGGCGAGTCGCCGATCGGCGCGGTCGAATCGCCCGCGCTACCCAAGCTTGCCAGGCGCATTTTCCTGGACTCCTTGCTCCTTGACTCCACCGATGGTCTGCTTGGCAACGCGCATCGCACAGGCCGTTTCAACTGCTTCGCCCTTTTGCTCGTTCTCGGCGCACCCGTCCACAAGATCGCTGCGCAAATGCTGGGGGCCGTTTCCCGGCAACCCGTTATTCGCGGAGCTACGTTGTTGTTCAGCGCCAGCGAAGTCTCGGATGGAGCGCTGCTCCGCGTTGCGGCTGAAAAAGTGGAAGATGCCCGGCGCGAACTCCGCCGCCATCTGGAGCCCGTCGTCGAACTCCTGGGCGACGATCCGTTCGCGAGGAAATGGTGACACGGCGTCCGCCATCAAATGGTCAAATGGGTTAAATAGGTTCAATGAGTTAAATGAGTTGAATCGTGCGAACCAGGCACTCGCTTGTCGGACTCACCTATGCAACGCTTTTAACTTATTTAGCCATTCAACCCATTTAACCTATTTTATCGAAAGATGCATTTATCCCCTCGCGAAATCGAAAAGTTGATGTTGCACAACGCCGGGTTCCTCGCGCAGAAGCGCCTCGCGCGCGGGCTGCGCTTGAACCATCCGGAAGCCGTGGCGCTCATCGCGACGGTGCTGCTCGAATTCATCCGCGAAGGCAAACGTGTTGCGGAATTGATGAACCTGGGCCGGCAGTTGCTCGGACGCAATCAGGTCATGTCCGGCGTGCCGGAAATGATTCACGAAGTGCAGGTGGAAGGCACGTTCCCGGACGGCACGAAGCTCGTCACGGTGCATCACCCCATCGCGAGCGAGAACGGAAATTTGGCGCTCGCGTTGCACGGCAGCTTTCTGCCGGTGCCGGATGTATCCCTCTTCAGCCCGGCGCCGAGGGCTGAATTCCCTCTCCTCCGCGGGGGAGAAGGCCAGGGTGAGGGGACCGCGTTCGACATGCCCGGCGCGTGCGTTCCACTGGAGGGTGAAATCGAACTGAACGCCAACCGCTCGACCATCGAGTTGTCCGTGACCAATCTTGGCGACCGCCCGATTCAAGTCGGCAGTCACTACCATTTCATCGAAACGAACCCCTTTCTGGAATTCGACCGCGCGAAAGCCTACGGCAAACGCCTCGATATCCCCGCCGGCACCGCCGTCCGTTTCGAGCCCGGCGAAGCCAAAACGGTGCGATTGGTGGAAATCGCCGGTGCGAGAGTCATCCGAGGCGGAAACAATCTCGCGAACGGAGAAGTTTCCGAAGCCGGCCAGAAGGCCGCGTTGGAGCGCGCGAAACACAAGGGGTTTGCCCATCTGGAATCATGACACCACATTCCGTCGCGCATACTTCCCATGAACCTGACGTTCGTAACGCAGATTTTCAATCTGCCGTATCGCCGATGTTCAATCGGCGGGGCGTCCGACGCGCCGCAGGTTGCAAACCTGCGATACGGCAGACTACAAGTCTGCGTTACGGGTTCATGGTCCCTATGCGCGATTCTGCGATCGTGGAAGCTCTCCATGAACCGGCAACCAGAACAAGAACGGCGCGCGGCCTTCCAGGCCGCAGCACGCGCGAAGATCGGGGAATGCCAGATCAACCCAAGCTCTCGGTCCAGCCAACGCGCTGCGGCCTGGAAGGCCGCGCACCGGAGGTTCATGGTCCCAATGCACGCCCTTTGGGATTGGAGGCTTTCCATGAACCCGACGGCAGGGCTGCGTTGCCGCGCAGCCAGGCTTCTGTCGATGCGGCGGCGCGGCAGCACCGCCCTACCAGCGATGGGTTCATAGGCCGTGAGCATGGTTCGAGAAACAAGGGAGCTTTCCAGTCTATCCGTATCGCCGAGAATCTGCGCAAGCCGCGACGTATTTCTGAGCACGGCTGTGTCCGAAGCATCAGCCGCAGCGTCCAGACAATTTCGAGTTCCCCGCTGTTTTCAGTTGCTCATCTCCAGGCGTTTGGATGTCGCCTTGCCCCTCACCCCAGCCCTCTCCCTTGGGGAGAGGGAGCGTTGACCGCCGCCGCTGGAGGAATCGAGCGCGCCGGATTGCTCCGAGCGCGGGATGCATTGTTCCCTCTCCCTGAGGGAGACGCCAGGGTGAGGGGCAAGGCGATAGTTGCAACCAGAGCGCAGCCACTGAAAACAGGGAAGCACCTGATTCATGCCCTGCGGCTGGGGCGGCGACCACAGCCGCGCGATTTGACTTCTTAACGCATCAACCTATTTAACGCCCTGCATGCCCCACAAAATGAAACGCCGGCACTACGCCGAAATGTTCGGTCCAACGACGGGCGACAAAGTGCGCCTCGGCGACACGTCGCTGGTCTTGGAAGTCGAGAAAGACCACACCGTCTATGGCGACGAATGCAAATTCGGCGGGGGCAAAGTCATCCGCGAAGGCATGGGCCAGGCCGCGGGCGTGGGCGACAAGGACGCGCTCGACTGCGTCATAACCAATGCGCTCGTCGTGGATTCCACCGGTCTTTACAAAGCCGACATTGGCATCAAAGACGGGTTGATCAGCGGCATTGGCAAAGCGGGCAATCCCGACGTCATGGCGGGTGTGACCCAAGGCATGATCGTCGGCGTCACCACCGAAGTCATCGCGGGCGAAGGGTTGATCCTCACGGCGGGCGGACTCGACACGCACATCCATTTCATTTGTCCTCAGCAAGCGCATGAGGCTGTCGCCGCCGGCCTCACGACCATGCTCGGCGGTGGAACGGGGCCGGCCGTCGGCACTTGCGCGACAACTTGCACGCCCGGTTCGTTCAACCTTCGGATGATGCTGCAAGCCGTCGATGATTTGCCGCTGAATTTCGGATTCACGGGCAAAGGCAACACGGCATTGCCCGCCGGCCTCCCCGAACAAATCGAAGCCGGCGCCATCGGCTTGAAGCTTCACGAAGATTGGGGTACCACGCCGGCCGCGATTGATTGTTGCCTGCGCGTCGCGGACGAACACGACGTGCAAGTGACCATCCATACCGACACGCTGAACGAATCCACCTTTGTCGAAGGCACCATTGCGGCGTTCAAGGGCCGCACGATTCACACGTATCATTCGGAAGGCGCAGGCGGCGGGCACGCGCCGGACATCATCCGCATTTGCCGCGAGCCCAACGTGCTGCCCAGTTCCACCAACCCCACGCGACCTTACACCGTGAACACGATTGACGAGCACCTGGACATGTTGATGGTTTGTCATCATCTCGATCCAAATTTGCCCGAGGACGTCGCGTTCGCCGAGAGCCGCATTCGCGGCGAGACCATCGCCGCCGAAGACATTCTGCACGACCTGGGCGCGATCAGTATGATGAGCAGCGACAGCCAGGCCATGGGCCGCATTGGTGAAGTGATCACTCGCACCTGGCAAACCGCGGACAAGATGAAGCGTCAGCGCGGGCGCTTGCCCGACGAACGCGGTGACAACGACAATGTGCGGATCAAACGCTACCTCTCGAAATACACGATCAATCCAGCCATCGCCCACGGCATGAGCCATCTGATCGGCTCGGTCGAAGTCGGCAAACTCGCCGACCTGGTGCTGTGGAAGCCCGCGTTCTTCGGGGCCAAGCCGGAGATGGTCATCAAGGGCGGTGTCATCGCCTGGTCGCAAATGGGTGATCCGAACGCGTCGATTCCAACGCCACAGCCTGTGTTCATGCGCCCGATGTTCGGGAGCTTTGGCCGCGCCACGGGTCCGTGTTCGATTGCTTTCGTGAGCCAGCTTTGTCTGAGCAAAGGGACCGTGCGCGCTTATGGCTTGTCGAAGCGCGTCGAAGCCATCAAAGGCTGCCGCAAGCTCGGCAAGAAGGATCTCAAATGGAACAGCGCCACGCCTAAAATCGAGGTCGATCCGGAAACCTACGAAGTGCGCGCCGATGGCGAACTCCTGGTGTGTGAGCCGGCCCACGTGTTGCCGCTCGCGCAACGTTACAACCTCTTTTGAGCTCGCGAGGGAATGATGCAGACGCTCCCGTCCCACTCCGCACTCCGCACTCCGCACTCCGCAATAGATTGGTTGCTCTGGCAACTGGCGGATTCTGCGTTTCCGACCGGCTCGTTTGCGCATTCGGCCGGACTGGAAGCTGCCTGGCAACACAGCGAGGTGCGCAATCGCGCGGAACTTCTCTCGTTCCTCGAAGCGAGTCTGCACCAACTCGGTCGCGGCGCGCTGCCCTTCGTCACGGCGGCGTATGGGGAGCCGGAACGATTGGACGAATTCGACGAATGGTGCGACGCGTTCACGACAAATCACGTCGCCAACCGCGCGAGCCGTTTGCAGGGCCGGGCATTCTTTGCAGCCCTGGAGCGGATTTTCGTCGCATCTGGGGGACCACACGCGCCCTCGCGTGTTGCCGTCGGCGCCTCGCCGGCGGCCGGCGCGTCTGGACAAAACATAGGACAGGCTTCCAGCTTGTCCCCAAATGCCGGCACCAGTTTTCGATCGCAGAACTGGGCAGGCTGGAAGCCCGCCCTACGTTTTGCTCACTTCGCTCCCGTATTCGGCGCCGTGGCGAGCAAACTCGGTATTGGACACGAAACAGCCACACGGCTTTTCTTTTTCAATCACCTTCGTTCGTCGCTCGCCGCGGCCGTCCGCCTGAATATCGTCGGTCCGATGGATGCGCAGACGATCCAACTGCAACTGGCGCCGCGCGCGGAGGAAATTCGCGCCCAAAGCGATGCACTCACGCTGGACGACGTGGCTCAGACCTCGCCGCCGCTTGATCTGTGGCAAGGAACGCAGGACCGGCTTTACTCGCGGCTTTTTCAAAGCTGATCAAGATGAAGACGAATCTTTTGCTGCACTTCGGAGACCATCACGGCAACGGCCACCCTCACGACCATCCCGATCATCCGGGCCATTTTCACGAGCGCGATTTGCCGTTGGACCGCGACTTTCATCGCCGCGCGTTCACGGTCGGCGTGGGCGGGCCGGTCGGGAGCGGGAAGACCGCGTTGATGCTGCAGCTCTGTCTGAAGTTGCGCGACCGGTTGAACATCGCTGCCGTTACCAACGACATCTTCACGAAGGAAGACGGTGAATTCCTGATCCGACATCAAGCCCTGGACGCGGCGCGAATTCGCGCGGTCGAAACCGGCGGTTGTCCGCACACCGCCATCCGGGAGGACATCTCAGCCAACTTGCTGGCCTTGGAGGAACTCAACCAGAAATTTTACCCGGACCTTCTGCTGATCGAGTCCGGCGGGGACAACTTGGCGGCGTGCTTCAGCCGCGAACTGGCCGATTACACGATTTACGTCATCGACGTGGCGGGCGGGGACAAGATTCCGCGCAAAGGCGGCCCAGGCATCACGCAATCCGACCTGCTCGTCATCAACAAGACGGATCTCACCGGCGCGGTGGGCGCGGACCTGGGCGTGATGGAGCGGGATTCGAAGAAGATGCGCGGCCCCGGACCATTTGTGTTCGCTCAGGTGAAGCATGGCGTCGGGATGGACGAGGTCGTGAGCCATGTGCTGCACGCCTGGCAGCATGCCCACGGCGTGCCGCACTGAGGACGGCCGTTCGGGTTCAGTGCGGTGCGCTTGCGAATTGTTCTGGCGTGATACATTCGACATTGATACTGCGAAAATTCTAACAGGAGCCGCAACGCGGTCAACCGTAGTAGCGCCGAGCGCGAGGCGGTGCGAGGGATTTCATCCCTGCACCATAAAATATGCTTCTTCTGGAAATCGAGTGGGTAATTTTGAGGGTTTTTAGAGTTTTTGACCATTCATTGGCAAAATCCATGCAGGGGAAATCCGCCAAGAAACCTTACCCCACGGCGCCAAGGAGGTGGGGTTCCTTCTCGCGCGGGGCGATGGGGCAGTGGCCGCGACTCCGGGGGAAAGGGGGGAGTCGCGGCCACTGCGCCCCGCGCCTGACTTTATATTTCGGGCAGGATGCAAGTCAGCACTTTCAAGCGCAGGTATTCTTCGTCGCGCAATCCATAGGCGCGGCGTTGGATCACGCGGATC
>Ga0233424_10000730_pt1 | contig 37397 bp, 38 predicted proteins | sample Watercolumn_Towu_FD_181011 | JGI IMG/M metagenome (GOLD analysis project Ga0233424, IMG submission 181011) | Freshwater microbial communities from Lake Towuti, South Sulawesi, Indonesia - Watercolumn_Towuti2014_125_MG | ecosystem: Environmental > Aquatic > Freshwater > Lake | place: Indonesia...
GTGCGGCTGTTGGGCAAGGGCAACAAAGAACGTATCGTTCCGTTCGGTCGCAGCGCACACGCGGCACTGCGCGACTGGCTCGACGAGGGTGGGCGAGGGATGCTGGTGCCAAAGCGGTGGAAGACCCGCGACTATGCCGATGCGGTGTTTCTCGGCGTGCACGGCACGAGGCTCACGCGCCAAGCGGCGTTCAACATCGTGCGCAAATATGCGCGGCTCGCAGGAATCAAAGAAGAAGTATCGCCGCACACCTTGCGCCACTCGTGCGCTACGCACATGCTCGTGCACGGCGCAGATCTGCGCATCGTGCAGGAGCTGCTCGGCCACGCCTCGGTGAGCACCACGCAGGTGTACACCAAGGTCGACGACGAATTGCTCGTGAACGTCTATCGCGAGTCGCACCCGCGGGCGGTGCGACGATGAAGCTGTGGCATCTTGCGAAGCGCACCATCAACGCACTCACTGCGGCGCCACTCACTGCGACCGAACAGCGTGATACTCGGGGGCTGCTCAGCGCCGCTGAAGCCGAGCTGTTCCGTCGCCTGACCACTGCCGACCAGCGACATGCGTTGCACGTATTGCGGCGTTTTGATGAGTTCGCACCGGGCGCGTCGTCGGCAGCACGACGAGCGGCTTTGCTGCACGACATCGGCAAGGTGGAGTCGCCGCTGGGCACCACGGCGAGAATCGTGGCCACCATCGTCGGCCCAAGAGGCGAGGCATTCCGCCGCTACCACGCCCACGAGTCGCGCGGTGTCGAGTTGCTGGTCGCCGCCGGCAGCGACGCTCTGACGGTCTCGCTTTTGCGTGGCGACGCCGACCCGGTGCTCGTCGAAGCGTTGCGTCGCGCCGACGCGATCTGACCTCAGCGGGCGAGCAGCCCGATCGCCTGGTGCGCGCGCTCGAGCGTCGCTGACGCAACAGCTTCGGCGCGATCGTCGCCCCGACGCACGAGTCGTGCGAGTTCGGCACGGTCGTTCATCAACTGTTGGTAGCGCTCACGAATCGGCGCGAGCATCGCGACCACCGCCGCGCCGGTGTCGGCTTTCAGCGGGCCGTATTGCGAGTAGTTGTCGGCGGCTTTCTGCGGAGTCGTGCCCGTCGCCGCAGCGAGAATCTCGAGCAGGTTCGCCACACCGGGCTTGCCGTCGCGGTCGTAGGCAACCTCCGAGCCGCTGTCGGTTACCGCACGCTTGAACTTGCGCTCGATCGCCGCGGGTTCGTCGAGCAGGTACACGAGCCCGGCGTCACCGCTCTCCGACTTCGACATCTTCGCGCTCGGGTTCTGCAGATCCATCACGCGCGCGCCGGCCTTCGGGGTCACCGCCTTGGGCAATACGAACGTCTCGCCGAAGCGGTGGTTGAAACGAATCGCGATGTCGCGGGTGATCTCGATGTGTTGCCGCTGGTCGTCGCCGACCGGCACTTCCTGCGCGTCGTAGAGCAAGATGTCCGCCGCCTGCAACGCGGGATATGTGAAGAGTCCGGCCGAAACAAAATCCGCCTCGCGCTTGGCCGTTTTGTCTTTGAACTGCGTCATGCGGCTCAACTCGCCGTACGACACCGTGCACTCCATGATCCACGCCAACTGCGAATGCTGCGGAAGGTGGCTTTGCACGAACACCGTGGCCACGTCGGGGTCGAGTCCGACGGCAAAGAGCATCGCGGCGAGCGACAAGGTCTGGTCACCGAGCACGCCCGGAGTTTCGGTGATCGTGAGGGCGTGCAGGTCGACGATGCCGTGGAACACGTCGTTCTCGTGTTGGCCGCTCACCCAACTGCGCAGCGCCCCGAGGTAGTTGCCGAGATGCACCTCGCCGGTCGGCTGGATACACGACAACACGCGAGCCACAATCCCAAGTTACTCGCGAATGCAGCGGTACTCTCGTACGAATGGCGTACGCAGTGTCGACCCCCGTGTTCGAGGGGCCCTTCGACCTGCTGCTGCACCTCATCTTGCAGGAAGAAGTCGACATCCACGAGGTGTCGCTCAGTCGCATCGTGGAGGCCTACCTCACCGAACTGCGCAAGATGCAGTCGCTTGACCTTGAGATCGCCACCGAGTTCTTGCTCATCGCCGCCACTCTCATCGACTTGAAGGCGCGCCGACTGCTGCCGACGGGAGACGATGGCGAACTCGACGAAGAATTGAGGCTGTGGGAAGAGCGCGACATTCTGCTGGCGCGATTGCTCGACTGCAAGACCTTCAAAGACGTGGCGACCGTGATGCACGACCTCATCGAGCGGGCCGAATTGTCGCAACCACGGCTCGCCGGGCCCGACGAGCGGTTCGAATCGCTGCTGCCCGACCTGTTGGAGGGCGTTACGCCACTGCGCATGCAGCGCGCGTTCTTGCGGGCGACCGAACCGAAGGGGCCGGTGTCGATCGACCTCCTCCACGTGGCGCCGATTCGCGCCAGCGTTGCCGACGCACTCGACTTGCTCGTCAAGGTGTTGCCGACGAGCGGGCCGACGACGTTCCGCCAACTCGTCGCCGGCGTGTCCGATCGCATCGAGGTGGTCGTGCGATTTCTCGCGATCCTGGAGTTGTTCAAGCAGGGGAGAGTCGACCTCGCGCAAGCCGAGCGATTCGGCGAAATCGCCGTCACGTGGAACAACGACGCAACCGAATCCGACTTGTCGCCGATCGACAACTACGACGGCTGAGGAGACCGCGCGTGGCGAAGGTGACCAACCAGGAAATCGACCCCGAGGTGGTGAAGGCGCTCGAGGCGATTCTGCTCGTGGCGGTCGAACCAGTCACCACGAAGTTGTTGGCCCAGGTGCTCGAGCAGCCGGCCAGCGTAGTCGAGGTACTGTGCAACCGTCTGGCTGCCACCTACGACGCCGCCGAGCATGGCTTCCAGTTGGTGAAAGTGGCGGGCGGGTTTCGCTTGCAGAGTCGTCCCGAGTTGTCGGCGTACGTGGAGAAGTTCATCCTCGACGGCCAGCAGTCGCGCATCTCGTCGGCGGCACTCGAGACGCTCGCCATCGTCGCCTACAAGCAGCCCATCTCGCGCGTGCAGATCTCCGCGATTCGCGGCGTAGATCCCGAGTCGGTGCTGCGCACGTTGCAGGCGCGCGGTTACATCTGTGAAGTTGCGCGCGACGACGGCCCGGGCCTCGCGGTGATGTACGGCACGACTCCACTCTTTCTCGAGCGACTCGGCATCAACTCGCTTGAAGACCTTCCGCCGATTAGCGACTTCGTGCCCGACGCGGGCGTGGTCGAAGCACTCGAAGCCGGCTTGCGCGTGGTGCCCGACACGACCACGACGTGAGCGAAACACGTAGGATTCGTCCCACATGAGCGATTCGTTGGCAAAGTATTCGACATACGAGTTGAAGTGTAGGAATGCTCACGACAAGAACTTTCTTGCGAATACATCAGAGGAATTTCGACGACTTTATCTGGAAGCACGCGACGTCACGATGCTCTCGCGTGAACGTCTGTTTGACTTCTACTCTTCAGTAAATCACGTGATTCGTCACGAGATACCAGGTGACATCGTGGAGGTTGGATGTTGGGGCGGCGGTGCCTTGGCTATCGCGCTTTCTGTAGTCCAGGCAAATCGGAGCGATAAGAGTGTCTGGGGCTTTGACACGTTTGAGGGCCATCCAGAGCCGAGCCCTGATGAGCTCGACGTATGGGGAAACAGTCAACTTGAAAGGTTCAACGAATTGAAAGAACAGGGCGCGGATTGGTGCAAAGTTTCACTCGACGAAGTCCATCAAAATGTTGCGGCAATCTGTCGCTCTACCGACGGTCTGAGGCTCGTCAAAGGGAAGGCGGAAGAGACGCTGCCAATTCACTTCCCGAAAAAGGTTTCGATAATTCGCTGCGACGTCGATTGGTACGAGCCCTCTGTGGCAACCTTTCAGGTCCTCTATCCGCGCCTGTCGCCAGGTGGAATCGTGATTGTCGATGACTACGGACATCATTCGGGATCGAAAAAAGCAGTTGACGAGTACTTTGGTGAAATTCATCCGAAGTTTACTCACATTGACTACTCCTGCATTACCTTCGTAAAGCCTTGAGCGAAACGCCGGAGACTGGCGAGCGACTGCAGAAGGTGCTCGCGCAGCGGGGCTTCGGCAGCCGGCGAGTGTGCGAGGAGCTGATCGTCGAAGGCCGCGTGACGGTCAACGGCGAGGTCGCCGAACTCGGCCGGCGCGTCGACGTGGAGCGGGATGTCGTGGCGGTCGACGGAACACCGGTGGGCGTGCGGCCCGATCTCGTCTACTACTTGCTGCACAAGCCCTACAACGTGATCGCGACCGCAAAGGACACTCACGATCGCGTCAGCGTGGTGGAACTTGTGCCGGCGGAGCCGCGTGTGCATCCGGTCGGGCGGCTCGATCTTGATTCGGAAGGTCTCATCATCCTCACCAACGACGGCGATTTGACGCACCGACTCACGCACCCGAGTTTCGGGGTGGAAAAGGAATATCTCGTGCATGTTCGTAGCGGGCCTGACGGTGTGCCCGAGTCGGCGCTCAACAAATTGCGAAAAGGCGTGGCGCTTGACGACGGCATGACGGCGCCAGCGAAAGTCGGCCAAGTGCAACCCGGCGTGCTGCGCATCGTGATCCATGAAGGACGCCACCGCCAGGTGCGTCGCATGTGCGACGCGGTCGGGCACGAAGTGAATCGCCTCGTGCGCACCCGCATCGGCATGGTCACCGATCCGACGCTCGCGCCTGGCGAGTGGCGGCATCTCACCACGCAGGAGGTGCGGGCGCTCGCCGTACGCTGAAATGCCGTGACACGGCGCGCGAACGTGCTCGGCCTCGGCCTCATCGGGGGTTCGGTCGCCCTCGCGCTGCGCGCCGCCGGGTGGCACGTGTCGGGCGTAGACGGTGACTCGGAGCGCGAGACCGACGCACTGGCGCGGCACTTCATCGACGCCCGCGGCACCGACCCGCTGGCCGAGATTTCCTTTGTCGCGGTGCCGGTCACCCAAGTGACGACCGGAGTGCGTGCGATGCTCGAAGCCACGAGTGGCTTCGTCACCGATGTCGGTTCAGTGAAAGCACCGATCGTCGAAGCAATCAACGACCCGCGATTCGTCGGTGGTCATCCGATGGCAGGCAGCGAACTGCAAGGTCTCGACGGAGCAGACGCCGAGATGTTCCGCGGCGCGGTGTGGGTGTTGACTCCGACCGACACCACGAGCGATGCCGCCTTCTCCGCGGTGGCGGCGTTGGTGCGAGAAATCGGTGGCGATGTGATGGCGATTCCGGCGCGCCGACACGACCAGCTGGTTGCCGTAACGAGTCATTTGCCGCACCTCGCCGCGGCCACTTTGCTCACGCTCGCGAGATCGCGCGCCGACGATCACGCAGCAGTTATGCGGCTCGCCGCCGGAGGATTCCGCGACATGACCCGCGTTGCGAGTGGCCATCCGGCGATTTGGATCGACATCTGCCGCGAGAATCAGTCGGCCATCGTCGAGGCGATCGACGCGATGATCGACGGACTCTCCGACATGCGGAAAATCGTGGAAGAGACTGATACATCGGCGCTCTTGGCCAGGCTTTCTGACGCGCGATCTGTGCGCGCGAACCTGCCCGGTCGCGTGCGCGAGCTCACCGAGGTGGTGGAAGTGCGCATCCCGATTCCTGACCGCGCGGGTGCCGCCGCCGAAGTCTTCACGCTGGCGGCCGAGCTCGGGGTCAACACGGCGAACTTCGAAGTCAGCCACTCGGTAGAGGGCGACCGCGGCATCTTGGTGATGGTGGTCGACGCGGCAAGCGCGGAGTTGTTCAGAGGCGGCCTCTTGGCGCGCGGATTCAAGCCCGTCGTTGCGCGGGTCGCCTGACGCGTGGCTGCGGAGTCGCTCGCTCGCCCCGTCGCACACAGTGACGGCGTGCCAATAGCGGGCGTCTTGAACGGAACCGTCGTAGTGCCAGGGTCGAAGTCGGTGAGCAACCGCGCGCTCGTGTGCGCAGCGTTGGCTACCGGAGAATCCATGTTGCGCGGTGTCACCGACGGCGACGACACGTTGCGGATGGTGGAAGGTCTGCGGCTTCTCGGTGCGGGGGTCGGGCGGGCGATCACGACGGCATCGGACGCCGACCATTCGGGGGCCGCCGTCGCTGATCCCGTCTCGGTGCACGGCCCGATCGACCTCGACGCGGCCCCGGTCACCGTCGATGCAGGCCTCGCAGGTACGACATCGCGCTTCTTGACGGCCGTTTCGGCTCTGCGGCGCAACCCAGTAGTGGTGACGGGTGGCGAATCGCTGCGCCGTCGACCGATGGCGCAATTGCATCAGTTGTTGCGCGAGCTCGGCGCGAATGTCGCGAGCGACACGGGGGGAGGCCTGCCCGTCACGGTGTCGGGTCTGGTGCGCTCGTCGAATCCTCGCACGCTGACGGCGCGCGGCGATGTGTCGAGCCAGTTCGTGTCGGCGGTGATGATGATCGCACCGTGCATCGGCGGTGTGCGCGTGGTGCTCGAGGGCCCGGTGCCGTCGTATGGCTATCTCTCGATGACCGCCGATGTGATGACTCACTTCGGGGCACGGGTGTCGGTCAGCAAAAACGAGATCGTCGTCGGGTCCGAGCCCTATCGTGCCGCTGACTTCGACGTGCCCGCAGATTGGTCGTCGGCGAGCTATCCATTCGCAGCGGCAGCAATCGTCGGCGGCGAGGTGCGAGTGCTTCGGCTGCGACGTGACGGCGCGCAACCCGAGGAAGATTTCGTCACGGTGCTCGAGAAGATGGGGTGCAGCGTGCGCGTCGATACCCATGGCGTGACCGTTTCGCGAGACACGCGACAGCCGCTGCGCGGCATCGACATCGACATGTCGGCGATGAGCGACCTGGTGCCGACGCTCGCGGTGGTGGCGGCGTGCGCGTCCACACCGACGCGCATTCGGGGTGTCGGCTTCATTCGGCACAAAGAAAGCGACCGACTCGGCGACATGGCGCACGAACTGCGCGCCTGCGGCGTGGTGGCAACCGAGCACGACGACGGCCTCACGATCGAGCCGAGCGAATTGCGGGGCTGCACCGTGCGGCCGCACGACGACCATCGCCTGGCGATGTCGCTCGCACTGCTGTCATTACGTGAGCCTGGTATCGCAGTTGACGATGCGTCGGTGGTGGCGAAGTCATGGCCGTCGTACTGGACGGCGATGCGCGAAGGACTGCGGATTGGCTAGGGCAATCGTCTGAGACGAACGACTGAGGCGTTTGGCTACAGCGCGGCGATGTCGAGCAGGCGCCGCTTGGGTCCGAACTTCGGCGCACCGCATCCCGATTTCTCGAGCAGCCGCACCACGCGCCAACGCTGACCCGCGTAGGGCTCGAGCGTGGCGAGCATTTCCTCGTCGGTGCCGCGAGCCCGTCCGGTGAGCGCCCAGGCGACGGTGTTCTTCACATGGAAGTCGCCGACCGGCAGCGCGTCAGGGTCGCCATGCGACACACCGACGGTGACTGCTGCGGTCCATGCGCCGATGCCGGGCAGCTTCATGAGCGCGCTTCTGGCGTCAACACCGCACATTTCACGCGTGCGATCGACGTAGCGAGCGTGTCGCGCTGCGACGCGCAGCGTGCGGGCGCGTTGTTCTTCGATGCCGAGCCGGTGGAATTCCCACGAGGCCACCCTGAGCAGCCGCTGCGGGGTGGGCGGCAGGCGCAAGCCGAGCGGGCCTGGTGCCGGATCGCCGTATCGCTCGCAGAGGCGTGCCCATTGCGAGAGGGCCTGCGCAGCGGTGATGCGCTGGCCGAGGATTGCCGGCAACAGTTCGTGATACGGGGTATTCGTGCTCGGCAGGTGCAGGGTGCCGAAACGGCGCAATGCGGAGTCGACCACGGTGTGATGACCGCGAAGGCTGGCGGTTACAACGGCATCGGTCGTGGCGCGCGCACAGAGGCCGAGCGCGCGGGCACGCAACCAGTCCGCCCCGTAGCCCCAGGCATCCACCCGAATGATCGCTTGCGCGTCGTGCCCGTCGCCAACCGTGATGGAGATGGCGCCCGGGCCATCGGGGGTGAGCGTCGCGCGCTCGATGTGCGTGAGGTCGCCTGCTTGCATCACACGCGTCGTGGGGTCATTGGCCCCATAGCGCAACAGCGTGAGGTCGTGGGTGTGGCGCTCGATGAGCCCACCGTAGGCGGCGGGTGCGTCACGGGCTCGACATGGTCGCTGCATACGTTTTGGCACGTTCGCGGCACGTTCGCGGCATGCGTTGCCACTAGATTCTGTGCGTCACGAAATGGAGGACTCGGTGTCGGAACGCGAAATCATGACTTGGGAATCATTCGGTAACGCAAGTCGTGAACTTGCGACGCAAGTCGCCAAGTCGGGATACGAACCCGACATCATCCTCGCCATCGCCCGTGGCGGACTGCTCACGGCCGGCGCGCTCGGTTACGCGCTGTCGGTGAAGAACACCTACACGCTGAACGTCGAGTTCTACACCGGGGTCAACGAGCGTCTTGCGATTCCGATCATGTTGCCGCCGGTGCCGTTGCTCGTCGATTTGCGCGAATCGCGTGTGCTCATCGTCGACGACGTGGCCGACACCGGGCACACGCTGAAACTTGTCAACGACTTTTGTGCCGGCCAAGTGAAGGAGTCGAAGATTGCCGTCTTGTACGAGAAGTCGGCCTCAATCGTGAAGTGCGACTTCGTGTGGAAGCGCACCGACGAGTGGATCAACTTCCCGTGGAGCGACAAAGACCCGGTCGCCAAGCGCGATTGGCACGTGCGCGACGCGTAAGTCGCGCACCAGAAGCATCTCGCGACGCATAAGTCGCGCACCAGAAGCATCTCGCGACGCATAAGTCGCGCACCAGAAGCATCTCGCGACGCATAAGTCGCGCACCCGACCTACGGCAGCGAAATCGCCTTGTCGAGGAACTCGTTGGTCACCACGTCGGCGGCAGTCAGATCGGGCACGTTCAACCCTTGCTCGCGGAGAATCGGTATCGCGCTCGCGATGAAGTCGTCGATGCGCGGAAATTCGAAGTCGCCGAACGTTGCGGTGTCTCCGTTCCCGACGATGCCGAGCGACTTCATCGTGTCGACGGCGTAAGCCGCGAGTTCGGTGCTCTGCGACCACGTGGTGGCGAACTGGGCGACCACGTCGAGCAGGGTGGCCACGGTGCGGTCGGGCGACGTGACGAAGTCGATCTGCGCCTGCTGCATCATCGGCACCAGCTTGGTGAGGCACGGACGCAGTGCTTCGAGTCGCAACTTGTTGATGGCGAGGTTCTGCGGGTACGAGGTCCACCCGGTGTCATGCACGAGTTGGTAGGCGACCTGCACCGCGCCAGAGTCGAGGTTGGCATACCGAAACGGTTCGCTGGTGGCAAAGCCTTGGTGGGCGACGTCGTCGGTGGCCAAGACGAGCGAACCCTTGTAGTTCGAGTCGACCTTGTCGGCGGGCACCACGTCTTGTGCGACGAGGTAACGCATGTACGGCCGGTCGCCGAACACGCTGACGGCGGGCACCTGCGCGGCGATGTCGGCGATCGTCTTGGCGTCAGGGTGCTTGGCCGCATCCCACAAGATCACCTGCGGGTTTTTCACCAGCGCATTGAACACCGCGAGGGTCGGTGTCTCGGCGTACCGCGAGAGCGCGGCGTCGGTGCCGACGTAGCCAAACATGATGCCGCCATCGAGGAACATCTCGGTGACGACCGGGCTCTCGATGAACGGCCCGCCGGCGCGAATCTCCAGGTCGACGCCGGTGTCGACGCCGCGGTAAACGAGCGACCCGGTCGTGGCACCGCGCGCGGCATCCACCGTGTAGTCGTCGCCGAGCAGTTCGTAGATGCCGCCGTGCTCGGCTTGCGGGTACCAGTCGGTCTGCACGACGACCGGCGAGAAGCACACCCCCTTGAGATCGTTCGGGTCGGGTTGTGCGGGGCCGTCCACGGTCGCCGGCTCGGCGGAAGTAGTGACGCTGACGGGTGCGTCGTCGGCATTGTGGCCGGCATCGCCGCCGGCACTCTCGTCATTTCCGCAGGCGGCGAGCAGGAGCGCGCCTGCTGCGACGAGAGAAACGACGCGGTGCGTCACGGGCGATGCCATGGTTCGACGAAAATCCTATTCGCCGCCACCACGACCGCGAAGAACGCAAGGCCGATCAGCGAGGCGATGAACGCGGTAACGAACATCGGGCCTGCGCGCGTGTCGAGGAAGAAATACGTGATGAGCCGCCCGAGCCCAGGCGTGCCACGAGTAAAGAAGAAATCGCCGACGATCGAACCGATCACCGCGAGCCCGGCCGACACGCGCAATCCAGCGAGAATCGACGGGCTGGCGGCAGGCAGTTGCAAGCGCACAAGTCGCCGCATACGGGAAGCGCCGGCGAGGGTGAACACGTCGTGCAGCGCGCGCGGCACCGAACGCAAGCCAAAGAGCGTGTTGCTGGCGATGGGGAAGAACGAGATGAGCACCGTGACGAGCACGCGGGCTGCGAACGATGGCCCGACCACTCGCACGATGATCGGGGTCAAGACGATGATGGGCGTGACCTGCAGGGCGATCAGCCACGGCCACAAGCCGCTGGCCAGCGAGCGCGACCACGACATCGCGACGCCGAGCACGACGCCGACGAAGGCCGCGAGCACGAAGCCGACCACGGCAGTCACCAGCGAGATCTGTGTGGCGTCGGCGATGCGCTCGACGGTGGGGCCGTTGAGCCCCTCGAACAACCGGTGCGGCGGTGGAATGATGAGCGCCGAGCCGTCGCTCGAGGCGAAGTTGTTGTCGAGCGAATACGCAAGCGCGTACCAACCGCCGACGATCGATGCGAGCACGACGAGTGCGGGCACGAGCCGTTTCACGCCGTACCTGCCAGATGCCGTGCGATGCCGCCGCAGAGTTTCGCAAACTCGGGAGAGAAGCGCAGCGCGGCCCTGCGTGGCCGCGCGAACGGCACGGTGATTTCGGCGACGATGCTGCCGGGTGCGTGCGACATGACGAACACGCGGTCGGCGAGATATGCCGCCTCGTCGATGGCGTGCGTGACCATGAGAGCAGCGAAGCGGTGCTCGGCGTGCAGCGCCGCGAACTCGTCGTGCAGGGCGTGACGCGTGATCTGGTCGAGCGCCCCGAATGGTTCGTCGAGCAGCAACACGTCGGGCCGCGCCGCAAGCGTGCGCGCCAGCGACAGACGCATCTTCATTCCGCCCGACAACTCGTGCGGCCACTTGGTTCGATGCGCAGCGAGTCCGGTGGCAGCAAGCAGCCGATCGACCAGCGCCGCGTCGCCGGGGTCGGCGAGCAGTCGTGCATTGCCCTCGACTCTGCGCCAGGCCAGTAGTGCGGATTCTTGGAAGACGAATCCGATGCGCCCGTTGCCGTTGCGCCCGTTGCCGATGTGCGCGCCATCCGACACGACGGTGCCGCTCGTCGGCGCGAGCAGCCCGGCGCAGGCGCGCAGCAGCGTGGTCTTGCCACAGCCGCTCGGGCCGACCAGGGCGACGATTTCGCCGCGCCGCACCTCTAGCGACACGTCGTGAAGCACGGCGGCGTCACCGAACGCGTGTGAGACACGCTCGGCGCGCAGTGACACGCCGCTCGGCGCAACGATGTTGGTCATCGCGTCAGCGCCAGTCGCCGCGCGCCGCGATCACGTTGCGCAGCAGTGTGACTTCATCGGTCATGATGCCGTCGACACCGAGGTCGAGCAGCCGTCGCATCTCGGCTTCGTCGTCGATCGTCCACACGTGCACGTGCAATCCGGCGGCGTGCGCGCCGTCGACGAACGATGCGGTCACGATCGGCAACGGCCCCTGTCGCACGGGCACCTGGGCTGCGAGCGGCACGCCTGCACCACGGAATTTCGGCGCACGCCCGACCCACGTGCCGAGCCGCACCTTGGCCACGTCGCGCGGGCCCATCGACGTGCAGACCTTTTCGCCGTAGCGCTCGCGCACTGTGTCGAGCCGTGCGTCGCTGAACGAACCGATACACACCCGCTCGAAGAGATCGTCGCGATCGAGCCGAGTGAGCAAATGCGGCAGCGCATGGTCGCTCTTGCAGTCGATGTTGAATCGCGCCTCGGGCCAGGCCGACAACAACTCGTCGAGGCGCGGAATCGGCTCGCGACCCGACACTCGCGCGCGTGAGACATCCGCCGCGGTCATCTCGCGGATGAGGCCCGGCGTGCCGCAGGTGCGCTGCAGGTCTGGATCGTGGAAGGCAAACAACACGCCGTCGCTCGATGCGTGCACGTCGGTCTCCATGTAGCGATATCCGAGCGAGTAGGCGTGCGCGAACGCCGGCATCGTGTTCTCGGGGTGCTCGCTCGCGCCACCCTGGTGGGCGAACGCGATGGGCAACGGCCCGGCCAGGAACGGATGCGTCATCGCGGCCCCGTCAACTCCGACTCCGTCAACTCCGAATAGTCAACATAGACCCGTCAAATCGCGCGACCGGCGTTCTTCCAGTACTCGTCCTTCAAGAGACGCTTATACAACTTGCCGGTCGGATGACGCGGCAGCCCGGCGCGGAAGTCGACGGTGCGCGGGCACTTCAGGTGCGCGAGATGCTCGCGGCAGTAGGCGATCAACTCTTTGGCGAGCGCCGCCGACTCGGCCGGCGAGTCGGGCATGGCGATGGGCTGCACCACGGCCTTCACCTCCTCGCCGAACTCCTCGTTGGGCACGCCGAACACCGCGACATCGGCCACCTTCGGATGGTTGATGAGCACGTTCTCGGCCTCTTGCGGATAGATGTTCACGCCGCCGGAGATGATCATGAACGCTTTGCGGTCGGTGAGATAGAGGAACTTGTCGGCGTCCATGTAGCCGATGTCGCCGAGCGTGCTCCAGCCGCGGCCCTTCGGGTCGCGCGATGATTTCGTCTTCTCTGGGTCGTTGTGATATTCGAACACCGCAGGCGACTCGAAGAACACCGTGCCGGTCTCGCCGACGGGCAACTCGTTGCCTTCTTCGTCGAGGATGTGCAAGATGCCCGAGATTGCCTGGCCGACGGTGCCCGGGTGCGCGAGCCACTGCTCGGAGTTGCAGTAGACGAACCCGTTGCCCTCGGTGCCGGCGTAGTACTCGTGGATGATCGGCCCCCACCACTCGATCATCTTGCGCTTCACTTCGACCGGACACGGCGCGGCGGCGTGGATGACCGTCTTCAGCGTCGACACGTCGTGCTTCTTGCGCTCGGCGTTGGCCAGCTTGAGCATGCGCACGAACATCGTGGGCACCACTTGCGTGTGCGACACCTTGAACTTCGGGATGGCGGCGAGGTACTCGTTCTCGTCGAAGTGCTCCATGATCACCGTCGTGCCGCCGAGACGATGCACCGCCATGTTGAAGCGCAGCGGTGCGGCGTGATACAGCGGCGCAGGCGAGAGGTAGATGGTCTGCTCGTTGAAGCCGAACACGAACTGCGCGAGCATCAGCAAGCCTGGTGAGGTGCCCAGCGGCTCGGGCTTGTACACGAACGCCACCCCCTTGGGTCGGCCGGTCGTGCCACTCGAATACAGCATGTCGGTGCCTTCAAAACGCTCGGGGAGCGGAGTCGGCGGGTGCGCGGCGATGCTCGACTCGAACGAGTCGTAGTTAGTGCTCGAGCCGTCGAGCATGTATCGAGCGACCACGCCGGGCGTCGTAGCAACGATGCCTTCGGCTTGCTCCGACTTGTACTTCGACGTGATGAACACTTTCGCGCCGCAGTCGTTGATGATGTACGACAACTCGTCGTTGTTCAACCGGCTCGAGCAGCACGTGTAGACGAGCCCGGCATAGTGGCAGCCCCAGACCACCTCGAAGAACCGGGGGTGGTTTTCCAGGCAGATGGCGACGTGGTCACCTGGCTTCAGGCCGTGGCTGGCCATGAGACGACTGACACGGTTGGCGCCCTCGTCGAGCTGGCGGTAGGTGAGTGTGGCGCCGCTCGCGGCCATCGTGACGGCTGCGCGGTCGGGTGCGGTCTCGGCGACTTTTCCGGGGAACATGGTGAGAGAAAAGGTAGCCCAGCGTGTACCCTCGCAGCATGCCCACCGAGACGCTCGCCGTCACCGCCGACGAAAAGCACGTAATCGACTTGGTCGAGGAACTGCTCGCCAATTACCCGCCGGCCTCGACCGACGCCGTCAAGTTCCTCGGCGCCCAATACGACGCAGGGCTGGCGTGGGTCAACTTCCCGGTCGGTTTCGGCGGGCTGGGGCTGTCGCCGAAGTACCAGAAAATCGTGAACGAGCGGATCGCCGCAGCCGGCGGACCGAATGCGTATTACCGCAACCCGATCGGCTACGGCATGTGCGGGCCGACGGTGGTGGAGTGGGGCAGCGAGGCGCAAAAGAAGCGTTATCTGCGTCCGCTCTTCACCGGCGAAGAAGTGTGGTGCCAGTTGTTCTCCGAGCCGGGCTCGGGATCCGATTTTGCCGGCCTGAGCGGCAAGGCCGTGCGCGACGGCGAAGAGTGGCTGGTGAACGCGCAAAAAGTGTGGACCACGCTCGCGCACGTGTCGCGCTTCGGCTTGCTGGTCGTGCGCACCGACCCCGAAGCCGTGAAGCACGCGGGGCTCACCGCGATGGTGGTCGACATGCACGCACCTGGGGTCGAGGTGCGGCCGCTGCGCCAGATGACCGGCGAGGCGGAGTTCAACGAGGTGTTCTTCACCGACGCGCGGGTGCCGGCAGCAGAGACGCTCGGCAAGCCGGGTGACGGTTGGCGCGTGTCGCTCACCACGCTCATGAACGAGCGCGTCGCGATCGGCGGCATCATCCCGCCGAAGGCGTCGGGCCCGATTCGCGAGGCAATGAAATTGTGGGACCGCATGCCCGCCGAGCGCAAGACCACCGCCGTACGCGACGATCTCATGCGACTGTGGATACGCGCCGAGTTGCTGCGGCTCACGAACATTCGCGCCGGCCAGATGCGAAAAGTCGGAGCGCCGGGGCCCGAAGGCTCGATCGGCAAGATGGCAAGCGCAGATATCAACAAAGACACCTACGCGTTCTGCATGCAACTGCTCGGTGCCGACGGAATGCTCTACGGCGATTACGGCATGGTGCGCCCGAACACTGCGATGGGGCCGGTCGATGCGTTGCAAAAAGCATTCTTGCGCAGCCGCGCCAACAGCATCGAGGGCGGCACGAGCGAAGTGATGCGCAACATCCTCGGCGAGCGCGTGCTCGGCCTGCCCGGCGACGTGCGCGTCGATCGCGACAAGCCGTGGAGCGCGGTGCCGCGCAACTAGTCGCGGGATCGTCTCGACCAATTGCGCGTTTACGACGCGAGCGCAGCCAGCACGGCGCTCGCGCTGATCGCGCGGTCGTCGTGGCGTGGTCGCGCGGCAAGTGATCCGCCCGTCATCACGGTGATCGAGTCTTCGAGCGCAGATTGCAGCTCGCGAATGTGGCGCGGCGGCGGGAAGTATTCGTCTTCATCGGTGGCGCGCACTTCTTCGCAACCGAGTCGCGGCGCCAGACGCTCGATCACCTCGACCACGAGCTCTTCCGGTGCCGACGCTCCGGCGGTCACGCCGACCACGCCCCGCAGATCGCTTGGTAATTCGCTCGCTTGATTGACTCGCAGCACGCGCGGGCAGCCGATGTCGCGCGCCAGCCGCTCGAGGGCGCGGGTGTTACTGGAGTTCTCTGACCCGATCACGACCATGGCGTCGGCCTGCGAGGCGATCTTGGTGAGTGACGCTTGACGGTTGGTGGTGGCAAAGCAGAGGTCGCTGCGACCCGGGGTCCACACCGCGGGAAAGCGTTCTTGCACCGCCACGGCGACGCCCTCCCACTCGCGGTGCGACAACGTGGTCTGCGCCAAGAGCGCGACCGGCTCGTCGAACTCGGGCAGGGCTTCGACCTCCTCGAGCGTCTCCACGCGCGATATCGCATCGGGGGCGACGGCCATCGTGCCGACGGCTTCCTCGTGTCCTTCGTGTCCGACATACACGATGCGATAACCCTTGCCGGCGCGGGTGCGCACCTCGTGGTGCACCTTGGTGACGAGCGGACACACCGAATCGACCATGTAGCTGCCGCGTTCGCGCGCGGCTGCCACCACCGCGGGCGCCGAGCCGTGCGCCGACAGCATCACCGGGCGCCCGACAGGCACTTGCGCGATGTCGTCCACGAACACCACGCCGCGTTGCGTGAAGCGGTCGACCACGATGCGGTTGTGCACGATCTCGTGGTAGCAGTACACCGGCGAATCGAACGTGCGCACCATCCACGCGAGCGCCTTGATTGCCATCTCGACTCCGGCGCAGAATCCGCGCGGTGACGCGAGCAACACTTTGTCGACCGTCATCCTCGTCTTAACCGTACCGCCCCCGACGATGGATAGCCTGAACGAAGTGACTAGTGGTGACGCACGCAAGAGCGTCGTCATCGTAGGCCGCCCGAACGTGGGCAAGAGCACGCTCTTCAACCGTTTTCTCGGCGAGCAGGCCGCAATCGTCGAAGACAAGCCCGGCGTAACGCGCGACCGCCACACCCGCGAAGTGGAGTGGTGCGGGCGCTATTTCAACGTGGTCGACACCGGCGGTTGGATGCCGGGCGGCAGCGCGCTCGACTCGAAGGTGAGCCGCCAGGTGGAGTCCGCGGCGCGCGAGGCAGACCTCGTGGTGTTCCTCGTCGATGCGACGGTCGGGCTCAGCGACGACGACGAGGCGATCGCCGCATGGTTGCGCACGACGGGACGGCCGATATTGCTGGTCGCCAACAAGGTCGACGGCCCGAACGCCGAGACCGACCTGTGGCAGTTCTTGTCGCTCGGCCTCGGCGACGCGGTGCCGGTGTCGGCGATTCATGGTCGCAAGTCGGGCGACTTGCTCGACGCCATCGTCGACCAACTCGAGCTCGCCGTCGACACGACCGACACCGAAGCGGGCTACGTGCGCGACCCCCAGACCAAGGAGCCGCGCGTGGCGATCGTCGGGCGACCCAACGTGGGCAAGAGCACGCTCTTCAACCGCTTGGTTGGCGAGGAGCGGTCGATCGTGCACGACATGGCCGGTACCACGCGCGACGCGATCGACACGCGCATCGAGACACCCGACGGCCCAATCGTCTTCGTCGACACCGCCGGCATGCGGCGGCGCAGCAAGGTCGAGCGCGGCACGGAGTATTACTCGATCATCCGCGCGCTGCGTGCGGTCGACGAGAGCGACATCGCGCTCCTTGTCATCGACGCCACCGAGGGAGTCACCAGCCAAGATCAGCGCCTCGCCGAGCGCATCGACGCGAGCGGATGCCCGATCGTCGTCGTTCTGAACAAGTGGGAGTTGCTCGATGCCGAGCGGCGCGAAGCCGTCGAAATCGAAGTGACTCGCCGGCTGTATTTCATCGGCGACTCGCCGATCGTGCGGCTGTCGGCGCTCACCGGCAAGAACGTGCACCGTCTGGCGCCGCTCCTCACCGATGCGATCACCAACTACCACCGGCGTGTGCCGACCAAAGACGTGAACCGCGTGCTCGCGGCTGCGCAGCAAAAACAACCCGCCGGGCCCGGCGCTCGCGTGTTGTACGCGCTGCAGGGCGCGGTGGATCCGCCGACGTTCACTCTGTTCGTCAACCGCGAACTCCCGCAGGCCTACCTGCGGTATCTCGAGCGCGCGATTCGCGAGGCGTTCGGCTTTGGTTCGACGCCGATCAAGTTGCGCGTGCGCACCCGCTCAGAGCAGGGCTGATGCGCACCGACCGACGCGGCGGTTCGTGACCATGCCGTGGTGCGAGCCGTGCTCCCGCTACTTCGCCCCGTCGGCGATGACGCCCGAAGGCAACTGCCCGAGTTGCGGGTGCGCGATCGACGCTGTTGCACCGCCTCGCGATGGTGGTGGGCTGCGAACAGGTGATTCGCCGCGTGCGGGTGATGCGCCCACACTCAGCGAGTTGTCGAAGATGAGCGGCGAGAAGGCGCCGTGGCACTTCAAACTGCTGATGGCGATGCTGGTGGTGTATTTGGGCTGGCGCATCGTGGCGCCATTCGTCGACTGAGCGAACCAACGAGTTGTTGCCCCGCCGAGACTTTCTCGCCTCGGCGCATTCGGTAGTCTCTTGTTGCCGTAGCTACGGGCTGTGGCGCAGCTTGGTTAGCGCGCTTGTCTGGGGGACAAGAGGTCGGGAGTTCAAATCTCCCCAGCCCGACGATGTGCGGGCGTTTTGTCGCCACGACGGCACCACAGCAACTTGCATCGTTGTTCGACGCCGTGCTCGACGAAGCGCCCGACTCGGTGACGGCCGAATCGTTCAGCCCGAACTACAACGTGGCTCCCACCACGCAGGTGACGACGCTGGCGTTCGAGGAATGTCGTGTGCTGCGGCGCGCCCACTGGGGGCTTTTGCCCGCGTGGTCAAAAGACCGTTCGCGCGCCTCGAGCATGATCAACGCCCGACGAGAGACGCTGGCGGAGAAGCCGAGCTTCCGACCGCTCTTGGCCGCGCATCGGTGTGCGCTGCTCGTCGATGGCTACTACGAATGGCGCACGATCGGCATCGACCCGAAGGCGAAGTATCCCAAGCAGCCGTATTTCATCCGCTCGCACGATTCGGCACCCTTTGCCCTCGCTGGTTTGTGGACCACATGGCGCGACCCCGAGCGTGACCTCGCCCCGGTGAGGAGCTGCGCGATCATCACGACGAGTCCGAACGAGACGCTCGCGGCAATCCACGACCGCATGCCCTGCGTGCTCGACGGCGACGACCTCGAAGAATGGCTCGTGCCGGGCGACGCGCCGCTGCATCTCCTGCGCATGGCCGGCGAAGATCGTCTCTCGGCATTCACAGTGAGCACCGACGTGAACAGCGTGCGCAACAAGGGCGCGCACCTCATCGAGCCGGTGCGAACGACGTTGTTCTAGTTCGAGGCTGAGCCCGAGTCCGGGCCGCCGTCAGACTAGATAGCGCCGTCGACGCCGTCAGCGCGGAGTTGCGCAGCGAGCGTGGCGGCGGCCGCGGCGAGCGCTTCGGCGGGTACGTTGCGTTGCTGGCGCGAGAAATCGAGATCAGCCATCGTGCCAGCAGGAATGCAATGCAGGTGGCAGTGGTTCACCTCGAAACCCGCAATCACGAGACCCACGCGCGCCACACCGAATGCGGCACGCTGCGCGAGACCCACTGTGCGAGCCACATCGAAGAGATGCATGTTGAGCGCGGCGGGCACGTCGATCCAGTGGTCGTAGGGCTCGCGCGGCACGACGAGCGCGTGGCCGGTCGTGATCGGGGCGATGGTCATGAACACGACGCACTGGGCGTCTTTGTAGGCGAAGTGTCCGGGCAGTTCGCCCGAGATGATGCGCTCGAACAACGACGGCACGAGCCAGACGATACTTCACGCGCCAGCGCGAAGTAGCGTTGCCGTGCGATGGGTCGCCTCGCCACGTGGCCCAATCTCGTGACTCTCTTGCGGCTCTTGTGCCTGCCGGTCTTTCTGTGGCTGTTGTTCTCACGCGAACAGCGCGAAGCCGCCGCGTGGCTGCTCGGCGCGCTCGGCGCCACCGACTGGGTCGATGGTTGGCTGGCGCGTCGACTCGACCAGCGCAGCGAGTTCGGGGCGGTGTTCGACCCGGCGGTCGACCGCCTGCTCTTCATCGTTGGCGTCGGGGCGATAGTGATCGACGGCTCGGTGCCCGGCTGGTTCGGTTGGTCGGTCGTTGCTCGCGAAGTGTTCGTTGCGGCGCTGATGCTCGGCGGCACCGCGTTCGGCATGCCGCGCTTCGCGGTGAACCAATGGGGCAAGAACTACACGTTCGCATTGATGTTCGCCTTCCCGTTGTTGCTGATTGGGGCGAGCGATGCGGGCTGGGCGCTCGGCGCACGCAATGCCGGCTGGGCCATCGGCATGCCGGGTCTCGTGTTGTGCCACGCCACCGCGGTCGCCTACGTGCCGGTGGTGCTGCGCGGCGTGCGAACCGCACGAGCAGCCAAAAAGCGTCAACCCACCGACGACCGAGTCTCAACCTGAGGCTACGGTTGAGGCATGCTCATCCCGAACGATCTGTCGTATACCGCGCAGCACGAATGGGTGAAGATCACCGACGGCGTCGCGCGCATCGGCATCACCGACTACGCGCAGGACGCGCTCGGTGACGTGGTCTTCGTCGGCGTTCCGTCGCTGGGCTCGAGCGTGGTCGCCGAGCAATCGTTCACCGAAGTCGAGAGCACCAAGAGCGTGTCTGACATTTACGCCCCGGTGAGCGGCACGGTCACCGCCGTGAACGATGCGCTCGCGACCCAGCCCGAATTGTTGAACAAAGACCCCTACGGCGCAGGGTGGATCTGCGAGATCACCATCGCCGGGGTCGCTCCCGTCTTGCTCGACGCCGCCGCGTACGCCCAACTCGTCGGAGCCTGACGCGCGCCATGCAGTACGTGTTTTGCAACCACTGCGGGCATCGAAACCCGCCGTCGTCCACCTTCTGCTCGTCGTGCGGTGCGGTGCTCGACAAGCCGAGCCTGCGCACCAACGTGCTGCCCAAGACCGATCCGCTGCTTGACGGCATCCACGACGACGACAACGCGGTGGTGCACGCGGGGGAGGTCGGCCCTGGCGAGGTGATGCTCGTGGTGCGCCAGGGCCCCGAGATCGGTACGCGGTACACCTTGCACGGCGACAGCGTGTCGGTCGGTCGCGTGCCCGACAACGACATTCAACTCGACGACTTCACCGTCTCGCGCCAGCACGCCGTGTTGGTGCGCGAGAACCAAGACTGGATACTGCGCGACCTGGGATCGCTCAACGGCACATACGTGAACAACGAGCGGGTCGACGAATGCGTCGTGCGCCACGGGGACGCACTGCAGATCGGTCGGTTTCACCTCGTCGCCTTCTTCGGATGAACGCAGTGCCCGAGCACTTCTACACCATCGGCGAGGTGCTCGCCCTCTTGCTGGAGGAGTTCCCCGACGTCACCATCTCCAAAATCCGCTTCTTGGAGAGCCAAGGTCTCATCACCCCCGAGCGCACCAGCGCGGGCTATCGCAAGTTCACCAAACCCGAGGTCGAACGATTGCGCTTCATCTTGCGCGAGCAGAAAGACAATTTCTTGCCGTTGCGGGTGATTCGTGACCGCCTCGAAAGCGAAACCAGCGAGTCGTTGCTGCGACCCGACGACGTCACCGACCCGAGCATGCCGCGCGGTGTGCGCGTGCCGTCAGCCGGGCACCCGGCGTCGCGACGCAGCGAGTCGGGTGCGGCAAACTCGCACGCGGCCGACGGTACCGTGCGTTCGCGCGTCTCCTCACGCCAACGGCCAGAGCGTCTCACCAAGCCCGACATGCTCGAGGCCACCGGTGTCGATGCCGCGATGCTCGCCGAACTAGAGAAGATGCGTTTCGTGCGCCCGCAGATGCTCGGCAACGAGGCGTTCTATGATGCGACCGACCGCGACATCGCGCACCTGGCAGGCCGGCTCGCCGCGCTCGGTGTCACACCGCGCACGTTGATGGCGTGGCGGTTGTCGGCCGAGCGCGAAGCCGACGTGTTCGAGCCAATCGTGCGAATAGCACAGTCGGCGCGCGGTGAAGACGAGCAACACGACGCGATGAAACTCCTTGATGATCTCATCGCGCTCGGCGAAGAATTGCGCACGGCGCTCTTGCGCAGCGTGACCAAAGGCATTCGAGACAACAGCGCTGGTTGAGTGGCAGTCGGCATTGCTACGCTGACGCCATGAGCGGGTCGGGAACAGATGCCGTCGAAGTCGAACTCGTCGGCGTGGCTGCCGATGCTCCTGCGCACGCGCCGATCATGCACCTGCGCGAACAGTCGGGTGACCGCCGAGTGCTCAGCATCTACATCGGCGTCGCCGAGGCCAGCGCCATCCGCCTCGTGCTCGACGGTCGCCAGCCCCCGCGCCCGCTCACGCACGACCTGCTCGTGAACGTGTTCGAAGAGTTCGGCGCGCACCTCAACCGCGTCGTTATCACCGAGATGCGCGACAAGACGTATTTCGCCGAGTTGCAGATGGTGCACAACGGACAGTGCTACAACATCTCGTGCCGACCGTCGGATGCGGTCGCAATCGCCGTGCGCGCCGAGGTGCCAATCGCCGCGAGCCGCGAGCTCCTCGACGAGGTCGGGGTGGTGGTCGACGAGAGCGAAGCACAGGAAAACGCGGAGATCATGGACGAGTTCCGCGACTTCATCGACAGCATCAGCCCCGAAGACTTCCAAGAGAAATAGCCCGACGCGCCCGCAGGGTTGCCGATCGTCAGGTGTGCCGCATAGCGTGAGGCTCCCATGGGAGTTGGGCGGTCACACCACGCTGCGTCATTGCGCACGTTCAGCGGTGTGCAAGCAGCCGACGTCGTCGGCATCTCGTATCGCCAACTTGACTACTGGGCGCGCACCGATCTCGTGCGACCGTCGGCGACCGACGCGTCGGGGAGCGGAACGCGCCGTGAATACGTGTATCGCGACCTGCTCGAGCTGAAGGTCATCAAGAATCTGCTTGACGCCGGCATCAAGTTGGAGTCGGTGCGCAATGTGTTCGGCTACCTTCGCCGGCACGTGACAACCGACGTTGCGTCAGCGCACATCGTGATCAGCGGTAAGTCGGTGGTTCTGTGCGACGGGGAACATCTTGTCGACGTGGTGCGCAACGGCCAGGGCGTGCTCAACGTGCTGCCGCTCGCGACGGTCAAGCAAGAGTTAGACGCCAAGATCGTGGAGTTGAAGAAGGCTGAGACCGCCGCCATGTCGTCGGTCGCTTCGACAACTGCAACTGTCGCCTCGTCGGCTCGCTCGCGCAGCCACGCACGGTGACAGCATCGCCAAGTGACGTGGTGACGAGCGAGCGGCGCTCGCCGCTCGACGCCCTGCACCGAGAGCTCGGCGCCAAGCTCGTGCCATTTGGCGGCTGGCAGATGCCGCTTTCGTACCCGAGCGGCACGGTGGCCGAACACCTCGCCTGCCGCAAGGATGCCGCGTTCTTCGACGTGTCGCATCTCGGCACCGTTCGGGTCGAGGGTGACGGTGCGCTGGAGTTGTTGCAGCAGTCGTTCACCAACGACTTGCGAAAGATTGCGCCGGGTCGTGCGCAGTACACGCACTCATGCAACGACCGCGGCGGTGTCGTTGACGACATCATCGTGTGGTGGGTCGCACCGCAGATCTTCGACGTGATGCCCAACGCTTCCAACACGGCTTCGATTCGTGCGGCGATCGGCGGCGACGACACCACCTCCACCCGCGCGGTGCTCGCGGTGCAAGGCCCGCAGGCGCGGCAGCGTCTCGCGACGTTCGCGCCCGAGGTGGCTGGCGTCAAACGCTTTCGTGTCGAACGGGTCGGCGTGCTCGGCGTCGAGTGCGTGGTGGCGGGCACCGGCTACACCGGGGAAGACGGCGTGGAGATCGCCGTGCCCGTTGCGCACGCCGAGCGCGTGGGGCGCGCGCTGATCGCGGCCGGGGTCGTGCCTTGCGGACTCGGTGCGCGAGACACGCTTCGCCTAGAGGCCGCACTGCCGTTGCACGGCCACGAGTTGTCGCCCGAGATCACCACGCTCGAGGCCGATCTCGCCTGGGTGATCGGGTGGGACAAGCCCGATTTCCGCGGCAAACCAGCCCTCGCCGCTCAGAGGGCCGCCGGTGTGTCAAGGGTGTTGTGCGGGCTGCGCACCGCGACGCGGCGCCCGCCGCGTGACGGCGCGCGGGTGATGCGCGACGGCCGCGACGTGGGCGTGGTGACGAGCGGAAACTTCTCGCCCGTGCTTGGTGTCGGAATCGCGTTGGCGCTGGTCGAGCCCGTGGTCAGCGCGATCGGCACGGAGTTGCAACTGACGGTGCGTGACACCGTGCTCGACGCGACCGTGGTGCAGCGGCCATTCACGAAGCGCTAGCGCGCTTGTGTATCAGAAGTCGTCGCGCTCGGCTGGCTCGGGGCAGCCGGCTTAGGGGCGAGGTTCGCCACTGCTTTTTCGGCGAGCGACGGCAAAAAGTTGATCAACGAACCCGCCTGGTCGGCCATACCGGCGATGCGTCGAATCGGGTCTTCGACGTCGTCGAGCAGGCGGTTCACGCGCGACGCGGCCTGGTTGAGGTTGTCCATCGTCGCGCCGACGTTCTCCAGCGCCACGATCAACGCCTCGACGGTGCGGCGACCCTGCTCGGCAAGTTTCACGCCTTCTCCGACCGGGTCGATGTTGCGTAGCAGAGCCAGCACGTCACTGATCATCTTCTGGATGTCGAGCGGCGGTGGCGTGGTGTTCGACACGCCTCAACGGTAGTCGGGCGAGGCGAGAGCTTCGAGCGGCTCGCAAGAACACACGAGGTTGCGGTCGCCGTGCGCTGCGTCGATGCGCGATACGGGCGGGAAGTATCCGCGCGAGTTGAGCGATGCGAGCGGGAAGAGCGCGAGGGTGCGGTCGTACGCGCGGTTCCAATCACCGGCCACGTCGAACACCGTGTGCGGTGCGTGGCGCAGAGGAGAGTCTTCGACTTTCCATTCGCCCGACTCCACGCGCGCGATCTCGCCGCGGATGGCGATCATCGCGTCGCAAAGGCGGTCGAGCTCGGCGCGCGACTCGCTCTCGGTCGGCTCGATCATGAACGTGCCGCCGACGGGAAAGCTCATCGTCGGTGCATGGAAGCCGAAATCCATCAGTCGCTTGGCGACGTCGTCGACGGAGACTCCCGTGCGCTTGGTGATGTCGCGGAGGTCGATGATGCATTCGTGGGCGACCAAGCCGTTCGCTCCGGAGTACAGCGTGGGAAAATGATCGCGCAGTCGGTGCGACACGTAGTTGGCGTTGGCGATTGCTTGTGCGGTGGCGTTGCGCAGACCTTCGGGGCCCATCATCCGCACGTACACCCACGAAATCGGCAGGATGCTGGCCGAGCCGAAACGCGCCGCAGAAACCGGGCCGACGCCGTGCTTGGTCCCGTGCGTCGTAGCGTCTGACGGGGAACCTGCATGTGCGAGCGGGTCGCCGGGCAAGAACGCCGCGAGATGGTGGCGCACCCCGACCGGTCCGACGCCCGGGCCGCCGCCGCCGTGCGGAATGCAGAACGTCTTGTGCAAGTTGAGGTGGCTCACGTCGGCGCCGAACAATCCGGGTTTGGCGACGCCAACCAGCGCGTTGAGGTTGGCTCCGTCGACATACACCTGGCCGCCGTGACGGTGTACCACAGCGCAGATCTCGCCGACCGCAGCCTCGAAGACTCCGTGGGTCGACGGGTAGGTAATCATGACTGCTGCGAGACGATCGCCAGCCGACTCGCATTTGGCGGTGAGGTCAGCGAGATCAATGTTGCCTTCGTCGTCGCAGGCGACTACAACGACATCCATTCCGGCCATCACCGCGCTGGCGGCATTGGTGCCGTGCGCGCTGCTGGGGATGAGGCACACGGTGCGCTGCTGATCGCCGCGGCTCGCGTGGTACGCGCGAATCGAGAGCAGTCCGGCGAACTCACCCTGGCTACCGGCATTGGGCTGCAGGCTCACTGCGTCGTAGCCGGTGACCGCACACATCATGCGCTCGAGCTCGCGAACGAGGCGCTGGTAGCCGCGCGTATCGCTCTCGGGTTGATGCGGGTGGATGTCGGTAAATTCGCGCCACGTCACCGGAATCATCTCGGTGGTGGCATTGAGCTTCATCGTGCACGAGCCGAGCGGAATCATCGTGCGGTCGAGAGAGAGGTCTTTGTCGGCGAGGCGTCGCAAATAGCGCAGCATTTCGGTCTCGGTGCGATGCAGGCGGAAGACGGCTTGGTGCAAGAAGTCGTCGCTGCGCAGGAGGTCGTCGGCGACGGCGAGCTGTAGCGTGCGTTCTTGCACTTCGGTGGCGCTCGTCGTCACGCCGAAACAGGCGAGGATGTCGACGACCAGTGCGGCGACGGTGGTTTCGTCGAACGAAAAGCCCACGGTGCGCTCGTCGATGCGACGCAGCGCGATATTGCGACGGTCGGCCTCACTGTGCACGCGCTTGGCATCAACGTCGTGCACGGTGACGGTGTCGAAGCGCGAGCCGGGTTCGATGCGCCCGACGCCCTTCTGGCGAAGGAGCGCGATGGCCGCGTGCGTGAATGCGCTCGTGCGCCGTGCGATGGCCTGCAGGCCGTCTCGTCCGTGCCACGCGGCGTAGAAGCCCGAGATGTTGGCGAGCAGCACCTGTGCGGTGCAGATGTTCGAGGTGGCCTTTTCGCGCCTGATGTGTTGTTCGCGCGTCTGCAGCGCCAGCCGCAGTGCGGGGCGGCCGGCGGTGTCGGTGCTGACGCCGACGAGCCGACCGGGCAGCGAGCGGGCGAAACGTTCGTTGGCCGCGAGGTACGCCGCGTGCGGCCCGCCGAAACCCATCGGCACGCCGAAACGCTGCGCGCTGCCGACGGCGATGTCGAAGCCCAGCGATGCCGGCGTGGTGATGATGGTGCTGGCGAGCGGATCGGTCACGCACACGGTGACGCCGCCTCGTTCGCGCGCAGCATCGACCACATTGCGCACCTGTGCATCGGGCGCGATGAGCCCGCTCGACGACGGGCGCGACACCACGATGCAGAAAGCATCAAGTGCGCCGAGAGCATCGATCGTCGCGGTGCGCACGGTGATGCCGACCGGAGCGCAGCGTTCGCGCAACACCGAGAGATGCTGCGGGTGGATGTCGTCGTGCACGGCGACCACGCGGCTCTCGCAGCGCGCGGTGCGACGCGCCATGGTGACGGCTTCTGCGATGGCGGTCGACTCGTCGAGCAGTGACGCGTTCGCGATGTCGAGCCCGGTGAGTTCGGTGACGAGCGTCTGGAAGTTGAGCATCGCCTCGAGGCGGCCCTGGCTGATCTCGGGCTGGTACGGCGTGTATGCGGTGTACCACGCTGGGTTCTCCAGCACGTTGCGCAACACGACCGGCGGAGTGATGGTGGGGTAGTAGCCGGTACCGATGGCGCAGCGCCGCACCACGTTCATCGAAGCGATCTCGCGCAGTTCGTCGAGCACCGCGCTCTCCGACACCGCGGGCGGCACGTCGAGGGTGTCGCGCACGAGGATGCTCTCGGGCACCACGGCGCGCAGAAGTTCGTCGTTGTTGTCGAAGCCGAGCACACGGGCGATCTCCACCCGCTCGGCGGCGTTCGGGCCGATGTGGCGCGACTCGAAACTCATGATGACCTCTCGTGGCGACCGTGGTGGTGGCAGGGCGCAGCGCGACTTGCCACCCCCGCTGTCCCTTTCACCTGAGAGCTTCCGCGGCGTACCGCGTTTCCCCGTCGGTGGAGGAGAGGTCAGTCTCCTCGCTTTCCAGCGTTGCCAGTCGACTCGGTTCGGGTACCTGAGAGGTTCCGGGGCGGTTGCTCCTTCGGTGTGACGACGCACCGGACGTGCGCTTCACTCTCCCGAGACGGCTATGGCACCTTTCAGCGTAGTTCCCCGTCCCCATGCGAGCGCGACGCATCGCGCCACCTAGTGTTGCGACCATGGCCACACCAGACACGTCCTCCCGTGCATTGTGCGATGCAGTCAGCTCGTTCTTTTCTGACCTCGGCAGCAAATACATGCTCGATCCGGCGACCGCCGAGATCGGCAAGGCGGCCGGTTATGGGGACGGATTCTCGTTCTATTTCGCCGGTCGCGGCGGCGTGCTCGGTGACGTGGATGCTGACGTGGTGTATTCCGCGTTCATGTTCTTCGACCAGAACCTCACGCGCAAAATGTGGGAACGCGGCGTGGCGGTCGAAGGCGCACGCACGGCCGGCACGCGATACGCGGGCGCTGCCGACGCGTGGGGCAAGGCGCACCTCGGCGGGTTCAAGAATGCCGCCCGATTCAACGAGCTCGCCGAGAAGGTCGTTCGTTCGGTCGACCCGGCCGGCGCCACACTGTTCGCCGGATTGCGCGCCGAGGCCTTGTCTGAAGACCCGCACGCGCGCGCCTACCGACTCGTCACGTGGCTGCGCGAGCTGCGCGGCTGTCTGCACATCAACGCGGTGGTCGCCGCAGGATTGACCGCGATGGAGGCGGTGCTCACCGCAGAGAACGGGGAGTTCTTCGCCAAACTGCACGGCTATGCCGCGCCGTACCCCGACGTGTCGCACCTGAAGAGTCGCCGTGACGAAGCGGAGGAGACCACCGCGCGTCTCATGGCCGATGTGTACGAGAAATCGCTCACCCCGGCTGAGCGCGCGGAGTTCGCGGCATTGACGGCCGAGCTGAAGTCGTCCGTCGCCTAAAGCCGTGCTCCGCCGATCCTTTGGCGCGGCCGCTGCGGCCTTGGTCGGGTGCATCGCCGCGTTGACGTCATGCTCGGTGCCCGCCCCGCAAACCCTCGACTGCATAGATGGTCAGTCGGTGTACACATGCAAGGCGAAGTTCAGCGACGGCAAGTCGCGCAGCATCGTGTTCGTCGAATCTGCACTGCCTGAGCAGACGGTGCTCGACATTGCGACGACCAAGGATGACTTTGGCAATCCGTTCTGCGTGACCCTCTACGACAATGCCACCGCCACCTTCGTGGGCGGGGAGTGCTGACTCGCGCCGCGCGCTGACAGGAATCCTCGCCGTCAGGCGCTGACGCAGCGATTCGTGATCGAACCGATTCCGTCGATGGTCGACACGAGGGTGTTGCCGGGGGCCAAGAAGCGCGGCGGCTTGCGTGCCCCGCCGACGCCGCTCGGAGTGCCGGTGTAGATCACGTCGCCCGGCAGCAGTTCGACGATGGTCGAGAGATACGCGATGAGTTGCGGAACAGTGAAGATCATGTCGTCGGTACTCGTGCGCTGCACCTCTTCGGCGTCGAGCGAGCAGTGCATGGTGAGTGCATCGCGGTCGGCGATGCTGCGAGCATCAACAAGCCATGGCCCGAACGGTGTGTATCCGCGGCGGCTCTTGCCGAGGCTGAACTGCGGCGGTTGCGTGGCGCGCTGCAGCAGACGGTCGCTCACGTCTTGCCCGACGCACAGGCCGGCCACTGCATCCCATGCGCGGGCTTCGCCGATGTTGCGGCCGGCGGAACCCATCACTGCGACGAGCTCGACTTCCCAGTCGACGGTCGGCACGTCGACGACGATCTCGCCGTGTGGTGCGTTCACGCTCGAGGGAAACTTGGTGAAGGTGAGCGGAGTCTCGGGGATCGGCGCTCCGGTTTCGTGAGCGTGCTCGCGATAGTTGAGACCGATGCCGAAGATTTGTGCCGGACGCGGCGACGGTGAGGCGAGTTCGACAGGAGTGAATGCGGCGGCTTCGGCGTCGTCGACTTGCGCGGCGAGTTCACGCAGCGCATTCCATTTCCCAAAGCACGCCATTGGGTCGCTTGAGAATTCGCCATTGCTGGCGCGCTCCACGTCTACCGCGGTGCCGCTGCCATCGGGCGCGCTGGCTACCACGATGCTCGCGCGACCGCGCACGTTGGCGAACTGCAGTCGGTTCGCCTTGTTCACATTCGCGATCTTCACTGTGGCGACAATAGTCTTCGCGCATGCGCGCGCCTGTCGTGATCGCGGGTGGCGGCCCAGTGGGGCTCGTCGCGTCGATTGCCCTCAGCGATCTTGCGGTGCCAAACATCGTGATCGAGCGAGATGTCGACGTGTATGGCTTGCCACGGGCCATCGTCATGGACGCAGAGGTCCGCTGTGCGTTGGAGCGGCTCGGATTTGCGAATCGGCTGGGTGAGGTGCTCTCGCCGATGGTCGCAGCCGACTTCGTGAAGGCATCGGGTGAGACCGTTTCGAGAATCGAACTTGGTGAAGTCCAACTCTTCGGATGCCCGACGGTGAGCAAACGCTTCCAGCCGATGCTCGATGCCATGCTGCGCGATGAAGCAGTGAAACGCGGAGCCCGCATGGTCATCGGTCGCAGCGCCGTGTCGCACGGAGTCGACACAAGCTCGGTCATGTGTGTACTCGATGACGGCACGACCGTCTCTGGTGAATTTCTGCTGGGCTGCGACGGTGCCTCAAGCCGCACGCGCAAGTCGCAAGGCATCGCGCTCGAAGATCTCGGGTTTGATCAGGACTGGCTCGTGGTCGACTTGCGGCTGAACGACCGCGCGACAGCCGGGTTGCCCGACGTGACGAGGCAGGTGTGCGATCCGCACCGCCCCACGACGCTCGTGAGCGGCTTCGCCGACTATTACCGATTCGAATTCCAGCTTCAGCCCGGCGAAGATCCGCAGACAATGACCGGCGACGAGTCAGTGTGGCGCTTGCTCGCGCCATACATCGATGCGCGGAAGGCAGAAGTTGTGCGCCGCGCGACGTACCGATTTCATGCGGTGGTCGCCGAGCGCATGCACGACGAGCGAGTCTTCCTCGTCGGGGACAGCGCCCATCAGATGCCGCCATTCATGGGCCAAGGCCTCAACTCTGGGATGCGTGACGCCTTCAACCTTGCGTGGAAACTTGCCTATGTGCACCGTGGCTGGTGCGACGAGCGCTTGCTGGCGACGTATTCTGCCGAGCGGATTCCGCACGCTCGGGCCACCGTGCAGCAGTCAGTCGACACGGGCCGACTCATCGATCAGATAGCCGGGCGCGAGAGCCATGGGGTCAGTGAATCGGCTGCGTACGGCGGTGCGCGACGAACCAATGCGTACGAAGAAGGCGCGGTGATCACGGGCGGGCCCCTCGTCGGTCAGCCGTATCCGTTCATCAATCGACATGCCGATGTGTCGCGCGATGCATTCGTGGTGTTGTTCGACTCGGCTTGTGTGAACGTCTGCGACGTCGATGTGGAATCTCTGACTCGCGGTGCGCTCGGGGCGGTGCCACTCGTGGTTCGTACGGTCGATCGGATGTCGACATTGGGCGCAGACGCCGTAATCATTCGGCCCGACGGATACGTGGCTGCGTGCTGCGAACTCTCTTCGCTCGGTGAATGTCTGTCGAAGTTGCGGTCGCTGTTGTGCGTCAGGGACGTCGCGAGCGAGGCCACGGCCCCACGTCGTTGATTGCGGCAACCGTCGCCGCCATCGACTCGGGCGCCACAGGGTGACTGATCAAATAGCCCTGTGCCTTGGCGCAGCGCATGTCGCGAAGCGTCTGCAGTTGGTGCACGCTCTCGACACCTTCGGCCACGATGTCGAGGTTCATCGACTCGCACATCGCGATGATGGTGCGTACCAACGAGCGGGCATCGGCATCGTCGGCGACGCCGTGCACGAACGAGCGGTCGATCTTCAACCGGTGGATCGGGAACCGCTGCAGCAGCGAGAGCGACGAGTATCCGGTGCCGAAGTCGTCAATCGCTACGCGCACGCCGAGGTCGCCGAGTTTCGTCAGTGCAGCAAGCGCCTGGTCGGGCTGCGCGATCATCACGCCCTCGGTGACCTCGAGCCACAACTGTTTCGCGGGAATGTGCGCGCGGGTGAGAGCCTCGCTGACCACGTTCACGAAATTCGGGTCGCTCAATTGTCGAGGCGACACGTTTACGGCCATCGTCGCGTCGCGCGGGCACACGCCGGCTGCGATCCATTCACTGAGATGGGTGAGCGCCTCGAGTAGCGCCCACGCCCCGACCGGCACGATGATGCCGGTCTCCTCGGCGATCGGAATGAACTCGGCGGGGGAGACCGTGGTGCCGTCGTCGCGATCCCAGCGCATCAGCGCTTCGAATCCGACCACTTCGCCCAGCGAAACGTCGATGATCGGCTGGTGCACGAGCCGCAGTTCGCGTCGCTCGAGCGCGCGGTAGAGCGCGGTCTCCACCGCAAGGCGCTGCGTGACGCTCGCCAGCATCGACTCGTCGAAGATCGCCACGCAGTTGCGGCCCGACTCCTTCGCTCGGTACATCGCGGTGTCGGCATGGCGCAGCAGGTCGTCCGCACTGTTGGTGACCGACGGGCGGTACACCGACACCCCGATGCTTGCCGACACGAACACGTCGCCCTGGCGCAGCGACAACGGCTCGTGGAACGACTCGAGCACGCGGTCGGCGAGCACCATCGCCTCGGGCGGGCCTTTGGTGAGCGGATCGAGCACCACGAATTCGTCGCCGGCGATCCGCCCCACCACGCAATGCGCCGGCAGCACGACGCGCAGACGCTCGGCCACGCTGACCAACACGTCGTCGCCGGTCGAGTGACCGAGGCTGTCGTTGATGTTCTTGAACCGATCGACATCAATGAAGAGCACCGTCGGTTGGCGGCCGTCGCGCCATGCCGTACGCAAGGCAGTGTCGACGTGTTCGAGCATGAGACTGCGATTCGGCAAACCGGTGAGTGCATCGGTCTGCGCGCTGCGCACGAGACGGGCCTGCAAGGCCGAGTTGGTGCGCACGGCGGTGACCACCCGCAGCAAGACCAACGCGCACAGCACGATCACCGATGCAGCGCGCACCACCCGGTCTGGGGTGTCTGTCGAGTCAGTGAGTGCAAACACCGCGATGGGCACCACGAGCCCGGCGACCACGCCGATCAGTCGGCCGGCTACGGGTCGGGCGGCGCGATGCGCGCCCTGGGTGGTGAGCCGGTTCGCCTCGGGATGAAGCAGCGTCGCGGCGGCGGCGAACAACGAGAGCACGTACGGCGCATTGCGGATGCTCAGTGCAATGTCTGCCGACCCCGCCTCGTGCAACGCCCACAGCAGGTCGCCGCTCAACGATGCGACGATCGCACAGGCTGCCAGCCACACGACGGCGCCGTTGTCGGAGTCGGAGATGATGAGCGTGGCCAGCAAGAAGAGCACGACTGCGGCGAACGAAAACGTGATGCCGCGCAATAGGACGACCGCGGGTTCGTCGCTGACTGCATCGAACAGTGCGCGCACCACCACGATCCAGAGCACAGTCCACGTGCCGACGGCGAAAATCGAGGCATCGGCGATCACACCGACCGGATCGCGGCCGATGCGACGTTTCGCGACTATCACCAAGCCGCCCGCCAGGGTGATTTGTACCACGAGAAACAACGACTCGGCAACGACGTGCGCGGTCATGCCTCGCGATTCTGCGCTCAGCACTTGTCCGCACACGATGCTGACGACGATGATGAGCAGCCCCGCGATGATCCGGCGGTCGAGGCGGTTCCAGCGCGCCGACGCAAGCGTGGCAGCAGCCACGACGACGGCGGCAAGCGCGTACATCGCGTCGCCGAATGCAGTCGAGTCGATAGCGGTGTGCACCAGGGCCAGAACGACCCCGACGGCAACGAGGCCCCAGGCGGTGCGTTCAAGCACGCGTTGCATCAGGCGCACCTCACCGCAACCAAAGTACCGAAACCAAGCGGCGCCAATTGAGCATCGACGCAGGCGAGCATCATCCGCCCGCGACTCCGCCGCGATCGGTACTGTGGTCGCTGGGCGGAGGTCCACGACCTCGGGTGCGCGCGCACCCTCACAGGAGCCCGATGTTCATCACCCGTCACACGCGACTCGGCGACGTGAAACTGCGCGACCGCCTGTGGCAGTTCTACAAGCGTGCGTACGCCGGCAACCCGATCATGCCGACGACCGAGATGGTGAACCGCACCGAGTTCGACGATGTGTTGCTCAACTCCACCAATCGTGTGTGGGTGGTGTGGGAGGGCGACCGCCCCGTCGTGATGACGCTGATCGCCACCGACATCGCATCGACGCGATGGTTGAACGCCGAGTACTTCCGTCGTCACCACGCCGACCGGATGCGCCGCGGACTCGTGCACTACGTCATGTGGGTGGTGGTCGACCCCGATGTGGAGTTGCGCGGTGCGAACGTGGCGCTCGCGAAAGAAGCGCTCACCGCAGAGGCGCGCGACGGAGCCTTGCTCGTCTTTGATCTTCCCGAAACGCACCAGCCTGACGATGGAGGGGGCGCAGCGGAATTGATGTTGCGCATGGCCAAGATCGTCGGCGAGGTGCAACTCGTGCCGCTCGCTACGGTGCGCTATTACGCGCTTGACTTCGCGCAGGATGCGCCGAAAAACGGAAATGACGACACCGATAGGATTGCGGAGGTCATGAGCACGCCCGCGACATGAGTGTCGCCTCGCCTGCCACCACGGTCGTGATACCCGCCGCCCATCTCATGGCGGCCCTCGTCGGCGAGCGCGACGAGCTGCTCCGCCAGATCGAACGGGCGTTTCCGCAGTCCGTCATCACGGTGCGCGGCAACGAGATCAGCGCGAGCGGACCCGACAGCAGTACGGTCGGGCGGCTGTTCGAAGAGTTGAGCCAGCTGTTGCAGCTCGGTGAGCACGTGGACCTCACGGTGCTCGGGCGTGTGATCGACATGGTGCGCAACGACGTGAGTCCGAGCAGCGTCCTGACCTCCGACATCGTGCGCGTCGGGCAAAGCAAGCCCGTGCGAGCCAAGACGGCGGGGCAGCGCAGGTACGTGGATTCCATCGCCCAGCACGTGATCACTTTCGCCCTCGGGCCGGCCGGCACGGGCAAAAGTTGGCTCGCCGTCGCGATGGCGGTGCAGGCATTGCACGCCAAGTCGGTGAGCCGCATCATCCTCACGCGTCCGGCCGTGGAAGCAGGGGAGCGCCTCGGCTTCCTGCCGGGTGACTTGATGGCCAAGATCGATCCTTACCTGCGCCCGCTCTACGACGCGCTGCACGACATGGTCGGCGCTGAGAATGCCGCCAAGCATCTCGAGCGCGGCGTCGTGGAAGTTGCACCGCTGGCGTTCATGCGCGGCCGCACGCTGAACAACAGTTTCATCATCCTCGACGAAGCGCAGAACACGACTCCCGAGCAGATGAAGATGTTCCTGACGCGCATCGGGTTCGGCTCGAAGGTGGTGATCACTGGCGACACCACGCAAGTCGACGTTCCCGATGGCCGCAGCGGTTTGGCGGGTCTCGAGCGCGTGCTGACCGGCATCGACGGCCTCACCTTCGTGCATCTCGATTACAGCGACGTGGTGCGCCACAAGATCGTCGCCGACATCGTCGCCGCCTACGAGATGTCGGGCGAGCAGGCAGCCGCGCGCATGCGCAGCGGCAAGCGCCGTGACTGACCGCCCGAGAGCGTCTTCTACGCCGCGCCGAGTCGGAGGCGACGGCTCGGTGGAAGTGTTCGTGTCGGACGAGCAACAAGACGTGCCGCTCGACTCCGTTCGTTGGCAGACGCTGGCGACCGAGGTCTTGCGCGCTGAGGGCGTGCGCGGACAGGCGGAGATGGCGCTGCTATTCGTCTCGCGTCAAGCGATTGCCGAGATGAATCGCGTACACATGGAAGTTGATGGGCCAACCGACGTACTCGCGTTTCCCATCGACATGGTCGACAACTCGCGCGCTGCCGGCCCGACTGCGAGCAGTTCGACGCCAGGCTCGTCGCGGGTCGATTCTGGCGAACTGCCGCTTCTGGTGGGCGACGTGGTCGTGTGCCCTGCGGTTGCGGCCGACCAAGCGCACTCGCATGCCGGCATCTTCGATGACGAGATCGCATTGCTCGTGACGCACGGGGTCTTGCACGTGCTCGGCTACGACCATGACACCGAAGATCACGCCGCGCGCATGCGCCTTCGCGAAAAGGAACTGCTCGAACAACTTCATTGGCATGGCTCGGCGCCGTCGGTCTTCACGCAGGGTTACTGATGTTCGCGGCTCGCATCACCAACACCGACATCTGGGGGCTCGTCGCCATTTTTGTCTTGCTCGTCGTTCTCACGTTGCTCGCTCTTGCCGAGATGTCGCTGTCGCGCATCACCAAACAGAAAGCCGAGGCACTGCTCGACGACGACCATCGACGCGCCGCGCTCTTGGTGCGACTCGCCAGCGATCCGACCAAGTGGGTGAATCCGCTGCTGCTCACGGTGAATATCTTGCAGACCCTCCAGGCGACGCTCACCGGCGTGGTCGCAAACCGAATATTCGGCGCACCAGGCGTAGTGATCGGCGTCGTGCTCAACGTGCTGTTGTTCTTCGTCTTGGCCGAGGCGGTGCCCAAGACCTACGCCGTGTTGTATTCGGTGCGAGGCGCCACGATGACCGCGCCGCTCGTGTCGGCGCTCACGGCGTTCTGGCCGTTACGAGTCGCATCGAGCCTCTTAATCAAGTTGACAAACAGCATCGTTCGCGGTCGCGACCTCAAAGAGGGTCCGTTCATCAGCGAGTCGGAGTTCCTCAACATCGTCGAGGCTGCCGCGAAGGACGCCGTTATCGAGGTTGAAGAGCAGGCGCTGATCGAGTCGGTCATCGAGTTCGGCGACACCGTGGTGCGACAGATCATGCGCCCGCGGGGAGACATCACCACGGTCGACGAGAACGAGACCGTGACGCGAGCGCTCGGAGTCGCGCTCGACCAGCAGTTCAGCCGCATGCCCGTCTTGCGAATCGACGACGACGACATCGACGACGTTGCCGGCATCGTGAACACCAAAGACCTGATGCGACTCGAGCGCGAGGGGCGCGGTGACGACTCAGTGCGCAGCGCGATGCGTGAGGCACACGTGGTGCCAGAGGGCAAATCGGTAGCCGAATTGATGCGCGAGATGCAGCGCACCCACAGCCACATGACGATCGTGGCCGACGAGTTTGGTGCATTCAGCGGCATCGTCACGCTGGAGGACTGTCTGGAGGAACTGGTCGGTGAAATCGGCGACGAGCACGACGACGCCGACTCGAGATTCCGCGGACTTTCGGATGGTGCGTTCCTCATCGATGGCGTCGTGACGCTGAACGACGTGAACTCGCGCCTGGGACTCGAGTTGAGTGACGACGACTACGACACGATCGGTGGCCACGTGTTCGGTGCAATCGGGCGCATGCCCCGCGTCGGAGACGGCATCGACGGCAACGGCTATCGGCTCTGCGTGGAAGAACTCGATGGCCGCCGCGTGTCGGTGGTGCGTTACGTGCCGACCAGCGAGATGGTGACCACCGGCAAGTAGGGTTCGCTCTCATGGAACTCACACTCGATGGAAAAGTCGCATTGGTCACCGGAGCCTCGCGCGGCATCGGCAAGGCAATCGCATCACACTTCGCTTCCGCCGGCGCCAAGGTGATGCTCACGTCGCGCAAAGAAGACGCGTTGCGCGCCGCAGCCGCCGAGATGACCGGTGACGTCGAGGTGTTCGCCGCCAACGCAGGCGACGTGGAGGCCGGCAAGAAGTGCGTGTCGGCAACCATCGAACGTTTCGGCGCGCTCGACATCTTGGTCAACAACGCAGCAACCAATCCGTACATGGGGCCGACCCTCGAGATTGACGAGTCGCGCTACGACAAGACGTTCCAGGTGAACTTGCGCGGGCCGTTGTTCTGGTGCAAGGCCGCGTGGGAAGCGCACTTGAAGTCGCATCCCGGCGTGATCATCAATATCGCGTCGGTCGGCGGCTTGCGCGCTGAAGGTCTCCTCGGCGTCTACAACCTCACCAAGGCTGCGCTCATCCACATGACGCGACAGTTGGCCGGCGAACTTGGCCCTACGCGCGTGGTCGGCATCGCACCCGGTCTGGTAAAGACCGATTTTGCATCGGTGCTTGTCGAGAACTTCGGCGAACGACTCGCAGGGCAGTTGCCGACCAAACGCCTCGGCGAGCCCGACGACATCGCGAATTTGGCATTGTTCCTCGCGTCAGACAAGGCGAGTTGGATCACCGGCGAGACCTACGT
>Ga0233424_10000732_pt1 | contig 37220 bp, 23 predicted proteins | sample Watercolumn_Towu_FD_181011 | JGI IMG/M metagenome (GOLD analysis project Ga0233424, IMG submission 181011) | Freshwater microbial communities from Lake Towuti, South Sulawesi, Indonesia - Watercolumn_Towuti2014_125_MG | ecosystem: Environmental > Aquatic > Freshwater > Lake | place: Indonesia...
GTTCCTGGAAAAGGCCGCTCAGAACGGCTGGCCGATCGAAGTCGAGTTCGCGGAAGACGACAGCACGAGTTGGCCGTCGCTGGATCAGACCTTCCACATTCGGCATCTCGCGAACTCGATCGACACGACGACTCGCACGTTCGATTTCTTCATTCCGCTGACAAACCAATCACGCGGCTACCAGAAAGAGGGTCAAACCTTCGTCGTCTGGCGATTCCGTCCAGGGCAGCGAGTCCGCTTGCACGTCCCGGTGGAGCAACTCAAGAACGCGCTGGTGCTGCCGTCCGCCGCCATCGTGCGCGAAGGGCTGGAAGCCTATGTCTTCCGTCAGAACGGAGACCTCTTCAATCGCATTCCTGTGCATGTCTTGCATGAAGACCGCACCAGCGTCGTGCTGGCCAACGACGGCAGCGTGACGTCCGGTGCGTACTTGGCACAAAACGGAGCCGCATCGCTCAACCGAGTCCTCAAAGCCCAAGCCGCCGCCGGCATTCGCGCCGACGTTCACGTCCACGCCGACGGCACGGTGCATGCTTCGCACTAATGGAAGATTGATCGGAAAGTCATCCCATGAGTCGTCACTGTCGGGCCGAAAGCCGTTATCCGTTTTTCAGACAACAACTCACGCTTTGCGGCGGACGAGGAAAATGAAAACGGCTATCGGCCCACGGAGTTCGGCGTTCGGCCGAGCCGCCGACAATCCATAGAAACAAGTCATGTTGAACTCGATTATTCGTTTCTCGCTCCGTTACCGAATGCTCGTCGTCGTGATGAGCGTCGCGGTGTTGCTGTATGGCTCGTACCTCGCGACGCAGCTTCCGATCGACGTGTTTCCTGACCTCGACCGGCCGCGAGTCATCATCATCACGGAATGCCCCGGTCTCGCGACGGAAGAGGTCGAGACGATGGTGACGCAGCCGATCGAGATCACACTGCTGGGAGCGAGCGGCGTGCAGGCGGTTCGCAGCCAATCGACGGCGGGGCTGAATGTCGTGTACATCGAATTCGATTGGACGACGGATATCCGAGCGGCTCGGCAAACGGTTCAGGAACGACTGAGTACGTTGGAAGGCATTCTGCCGGAGGGCATTCGGCCGCAAATGACACCGCCGGCGTCGATCATGGGTCAGATTGTCGTTGCCGGAATTTATCGACAGGATGGACCGACCGGCGGGGAACTCGTGCCGATTGGAAAGACGGGGTTGATCGCCGAACTGATTCATCCCGCGAACGAAACTCCGCGCATCGCAGTTTGGCGAGCGATCGACCGGCACAAGCCGGAGTCGTGGGAGTCGATCAAGGTCGAAGGCATCAAGTGGGCGACGATGGAACCGGAAGGTCAGCATCGGGCCGACGATCACGAGCATCGCGCGACGGTGACGATCAATGGTCAGCAGCATGACGTGCGATTTCCAACTCAGGCCGAGCAGCAGATGTCGCTGCGGACGCTGGCCGATTGGGTCATTCGGCCGCGATTGCTGAAAGTCACCGGCGTCGCCGAAGTGTTTCTGCTCGGCGGAGATCGCAAGCAGTACCAAGTGCTGATCGACCCGGCTGCGTTACTCGAATACGACGTGACGTTGCAAGAAGTCGAGCAGGCTTTGAAGGAAAGCAACATCAACACGAGCGGCGGGTTCGCGGTGACGGGCGAAACCGAGCGGCCGATCCGCGTGCTCGGACGACTGGGGCCGGACTCGCGAGTCGTCGTCGAAGACTTGAAGAAAATTCCGATCAAAGTTCAGGAGGATCGGTCGGTGTTGCTCAGCCAGGTCGCGCAGGTCGTCGAAGGTCCGCAGTTCAAGCGCGGCGACGGCAGCGTCAATGGCCGCGTCGGGGTCGTCTTCACGATCGTCAAGCAGCCGCACGTCGATACGCGCGGGTTGACCGACGGCATGACCGAGGCATTGAGACAATCCGAAGCGTCTCTGACGGCGGACATCGTCATCAACTCGGAATTGTTTCGGCTTCGAAACTTCATCGACCGAGGCATTTTCAACGTCGGCGAGGCGCTCGTCATCGGGGCCGTGCTGGTGCTGATTATCTTGTTTCTGTTCTTGCTCAATTTCCGCACGACGTTCATCACATTGAGCGCGATCCCGCTGTCGCTGGTCATCACGACGCTCGTGTTTCGGATCATCGGAGTCCTGACCGGCACGCACTTGTCGATCAACGTGATGACGCTGGGTGGCATCGCCGTCGCGATGGGCGAACTGGTCGATGACGCGATCGTCGATGTCGAGAACATTTTTCGACGGCTGAAGGAAAACAACGCCCTCGCCGCCCCGAAGCCCGCGATTCAAGTTGTGTATGAAGCCAGCAAAGAAATCCGCAGCGCGATCGTGTTTGGCACGGCGGTTGTGATTCTCGTGTTCCTGCCGTTGTTCGCGTTGTCGGGGGTCGAAGGCCGGCTATTCACGCCGCTGGGAGTCGCCTACATCGTGTCGATTCTGGCGTCGCTGATGGTGTCGCTGACAGTCACGCCGGTGCTGTCGTACTACTTGCTGCCGCAGTCGCAGGCGACTCACGCCGAGCATGACGGAATCCTGCTCCGATTCCTGAAATGGATCGCGTCGTTCCTGATCCGTTTCAGCATGGCTCATCCGAGCTGGCTGTTGCTGCTGACGTGGTCGCTGGTCGGTTTCGCCGCATGGGAGATGGCTCACCTGGGTCGCAACTTCCTGCCGCAATTCGACGAGGGGAGTATTCAAGTCAACGTCACTCTGCCGCCGGGATCGTCGCTGGCGGCATCGAATCAGTTGTCGGGAATCATCGACGCGAAGTTCCGGTCGATGCAGAAGTCGGACAAGAACCCGAAGGGCGAGATTCTGCACTTCGTCCGCCGCACCGGCCGAGCCGAAATGGACGAGCACGCTTCGCCCGTCAACGCCGGCGAATACATCCTCAGCATGAACCCCGACAGCGGTCGGCATCGCGAGGACATTCTCGCTCAACTGCTGAAGGACATCCGCGACGAAGTTCCCGGCGTCGATATCGAAGTCGAGCAACCGCTGGCGCACCTCATCAGCCACATGGTTTCCGGCGTGTATGCTCAGATCGCCGTCAAGATCGTCGGCGACGACATCGACACGTTGCAGCAACTCTCCGAACGAGTGCGCGCCACGATTCAAAGCATTCCCGGAGTCACGCCGCCGGTCGTGGAACCGATTCGCCAGACCGAAGAGTTGCACATCCGGCTGCGGTCCGACGACCTCGCGTTTCACGGCCTGACGCGAGCCTACGTCGCGAACATTCTGCAAACGGCGCTGCAAGGTGAAGTCGTCTCGCAAGTGCTCGAAGGCCAGCGACGCTTCGATTTGCTGGTACGGCTGGAAGAAAGCTATCGCACCGACTACGCGAATCTCGGCCGTTTGCGGATCGACCTGCCGAACAACCGCGGCCAGATCGAACTCCGCGAACTGGCCGACATCGGCGAAGGGTCCGGTCCGAACGCCATCAATCGCGAGAACGCTCGCCGCCGCATCGTCATCCGCTGCAACACGCAGGACCGCGACCTCGCCAGCGCCGTCGCCGAAATCCAGCAGCGAGTCGATCGCGATGTCGAAAAGCCCGAAGGCTACTACATCGAATACGGCGGCCAGTTCGAGAGCCAACAGCGTGCGACCACGCTCATCCTCGTGCTTGCGGCCGTCTCCGTGGTCGGCATGTTCATCGTGCTGATGCTGCTGTACCCGTCGGTGCGAATCGTCCTGCAAATCTTGAACGCCCTGCCGACCGCGTTCATCGGCGGAGTGCTCGCGCTCGTCATCACGAACCAATCGCTGACCGTGGCGAGTCTCGTCGGTTTCATCTCGCTCGGCGGCATCGCGGTCCGCAACGGCATTCTGCTCGTGACGCACTACTTCCACTTGATGAAGGAAGAAGGCGAAGACTTCACCGAGCACATGGTCGTTCGCGGCAGCCTCGAACGACTCGCCCCCGTGCTGATGACGGCCCTGACCGCTGGCATCGGCCTCGTCCCGCTGGTGCTCGGTGGCCAAGAACCGGGCCGCGAAATCCTGTATCCCGTCGCCACGGTGATTCTCGGCGGACTCGTGACCTCAACCTTCTGCGAGTTCCTGATTCATCCCGGCCTGTTCTGGAAATTCAGCGGCAAGGACGCCGACACACTCGTGCATCAAGCTCGTTCGGAAAGTGACAACCTCATTGGATAAAACATCCCTGACCGCGCTCCCCGCGTGAGACGCGCTGGTCGGATCAAACTCTCTCACGCAACTTTGTTCTCGAAAGGAACCCTCGCCATGACCCGTTTCGCACTTCACGCCAGTTTGCTGTTCACTCTGACGCTCGCCATCGGCTGCGGAGAACAATCCGCCCCCGTACCGTCCCCGGCCCCCGCGGCAACAAACACGCCAGCCAAGGACGATCACGGCCACAAGCACGCCGGTCACGGAGAGGGTCCGCACGAAGGGACGCTCGCCGATTGGGGCGGCGGCAAATATCACGTCGAGTTCACCGTCGATCACGACAAGCAACAGGCGACGGTGTTCATCCTCGGCGATGACGAAAAGACCGCTACGCCGATCAAAGCCGCGACGATCCACTTGAGCATCAAGGATCCGGAAATCGAAGTCGATCTCGCCGCGGCTCCGCTGGAAGGAGAAGCCGAAGGGACCGCCTCACGATTCGTCGGCAAGCACGAAAACCTCGGCAAGGTCCAGGAGTACGCCGGCACGATCAGCGGCGAAATCGAAGGCACCCCCTACACCGGCGACTTCAAAGAAGAACCGCACGGAGAACCTGAAGCGAAGAAATAGATCCTGGCGACAGTCAGTGGATTCAGATTCCTATTGATTTTTTGCAAGAACGCCCTTTTGAGGTGGGGGTGATGAAGGATGCGAGAGGCCGCGCGGCTGACGAAACGACGGACGTGGGAAAGATTGGCACCGACGAACTGGGCGATGTCGGTGTCGGACGGATGACTCCACGCGCATGCCAAACGGTTCAACTCGCGCGTGTGTGCCGTCAGGAACTCGATGGTCAGTCACGAGGCTTGGCAGCGCAGGAAAGCTCGGACGTCGCCTCCGCGATGCGTCGGCAAGCGGTTTCACAACAAGATCGCTTGGCGACCGTTCATGTGGCGTTTCAGGGCCTGCTGGAACTGACGGATCATTGTGACGCAGATCGAAAGGTCGTCCCGTCCAGCGGCAACGCGCGGCCTCCGCCAAGCTGACACTTGCGATACCACCGGCGGCGATGAACGGCTGACTCCCAGTTGCCGAGTCACCTCTGCCCGCGACCACCCACTGGCCGAGCAATCGCCAGACGTTCAACCGTTGCGCTCGTTCCGTCGCGTAATCCCTGAGACCTTGCGGCTTCCGTTTCATGACGATGCAGTACAACTGATTGGCCGGAGCGGGAATCGAACCCGCACACCCCTTACGGGATACAGGATTTTAAGTCCTGTGCGTCTGCCAATTCCGCCATCCGGCCGAAGATCGACGTGCGGCGGGTCATGCTAACTTCGGGCGATAGATGCGTCCACAGCGGCAGATTCTGCGAGTCAGTCGCTGCGTCATTTTGATAGTCCTCATGCGCTGATCGCGCTCCTTCGCTGATCAGGCTCAGTGTGGCCTATGCCATCCAGAGGGATCCGCCAGTCATCGGGTTCGCCAGATTGCCTTGTCGGACTCTCGGTGCCAATCAGCATCGCGGACGTCGTCGTCAGAGTCATCTGCCCTTCGCAAACCCGACGCGACCGCTAGAATCCCGGCCCGTGAAGATTTGCGTGGTTTGCGTTCTCGGAATCGTTTCTCTGCCGCAACCTCACGAATCGTCACAGCCTGCCGAAGTGATCTGGGATTCCGAGTCGATGAAATACGTTGTCCGACGGGCCAGCCTCGGAATTCTTCGTTCCAGTTGTGCGTCACCCAGCGAAAATCCCCAACGCCACCGGTTGTGGTTCGAGACAGCTCCGGTCCCGTTGGTTGGGAGTCTTTGAATGCCGAGCTTCTTTGAAAAGCGTGACCCGTGGGGACATGGCCTGTCACTCTGGGTGCTCCTGGGAATGGTGTTCCTGATCCCGCTGGCGATCTGGGCCACGGCATCGACCCGGATGGAGAACGAAGTCACTGACTGGCTCGCGAAAGGTCACCCCGATTACAAGGTGCTCGAGTGGTCCAAGACGTACTTCCCATTCGAGGAAACAGTGTTGCTCACCTGGGAAGGCAGCAGCCTGAGCGATCCACGGTTGAAGAGATTCGCACAGGCCGTCACAGGCGTCACCGGGCCGGACGGCATTCGCCGCGGAGGCCTCAAGCAGGTCGATCGCGTGACGACGCCGCAAGAACTCATCGAGCGGATCGAAAAATATGATGTCACGCGCGACGAGGCGGTCAGGCGATTGAAAGGTGTGCTGTTGGGGACGGGCAATCTCCGCGTCCGCCTCACCGAAGCCGGCCGTAAGCAAATGCAAAAGACCAAGCAACTGCTTGTCGAGCGAGCACAGGAGCGCCTTGGCTTGGCGATTCAAGTGCTCCCGCGCGAGGTGTTGCCCGCCGAACTTCAGGCCAGTGCAAACGGTGAGGATTCTGCCGGTGACGAACCGGCTTCCGAGACAACGGCTGATGCCGCCGCTTCATTTTCGATGCCCGCCGAACATGATTTTCAGGTCACCTGGAAGTCACTGAACCCGGATCAGTCGCTGATCGAGAAGTTTCGGACGCTGGCGATCCACCTTCGCACATCGAAGTCGGGGACCGAACCGGAAGGGAAGGCCCTCGTGGAAGACTGCTTTTTCGAGGTGGGTTCGCCAGCGGGCATCGCGGTGCACCTGTCAAAGGCCGGCCTCGCAGATCGCAAGTCAACGTTTGCGGCATTGCGTCAGCAGGCAATCGAAGTTGGCGTGAATCCGGACAAGCTGCACCTCGGCGGTCGCCCCGTCGCCAGCGCGGCTCTCGACCAGGAAGTGTTGAAGGCACTCTGGAATCGTGACGTGCCGGTTTCTGATCTGCATCGCAAGTCGGTGCTGGGACTGTCGGGATTGGTCGGAATTGTCCTGGCCTTTTGGATGCTGAAAAGCCTGCGCCTTGCCGGCATGGTCCTGGTGGTTTCGTACTGGACCGTGCTGATCTCGACAGCACTGGTGCCGATGTCAGGCGGCAGCATGAACATGGTGCTGGTCGTGATGCCAACGTTGCTACTCGTGACGACCTTGTCCGGGGCCATCCATCTCGCGAATTACTGGAAGCACGCCGCCGCCCGAAACCTCAAGACGGCAGTCCTCGAATCGCACCGGACCGCGTTTGGTCCGGTCGCATGGGCCAGCGTAACCGCGGCGATCGGCCAGTTGTCGCTGTGCACGAGTTCGCTGGCACCGGTTCGCGATTTCGGGATTTACACGGCAGTCGGCGGGATCATTGCCATGTTCGTCGTGCTCTACGGCCTGCCGGCCATGTTGCAGTTATGGCCCGGTCAGCCGCCGAGGGCGGTTGAACTCGATCACAGCGGATGGAGGAAACTTGGCTTCTGGATCGCCGAGCACCACGTCATGGTCACGACGTGTTCGCTGGTGGCGTGCGTGATCGCGATGTACGGCCTGCGGTTTTTCGAAACAGAAACCAAGGTCATCCGCTATTTTTCCGACTCCACCAAGGTTGTTCGAGATTACAACTACATCGAACGAGAGCTCGCGGGAATCGTGCCGGTGGAGGTGATTGTCCGGTTCGACCAGCGCGACGGCATCGAGAATTTGAAGTTTGTCGAACGAGCCGACATCGTGCGGCGGATTCAGCAGGGCATCCGCAAATTGGACGACGTGAGCGGCTCAATGTCGCTCGCGGACTTTCTGCCCGAAGTGACGCCGCCGGGCGAGAAGGCGTCGCCCGCCGAGAAAGTCCGGTTCAACGCGAAATCACGCACGATCGAAGGCCGAGTCAAGGACGGTTCCGAGGGCCGCGTGAAGTCGTACTACACGGTGACCAGGGTCAAATCTGAATTCAACGAGCCGGGCGATGAGTTGTGGCGCATTACGGCTCAAGTCGCGATCATGTCCGACCTGCATTACGGTTCGCTGACGAAAGAACTCGACGAAGTCTGTCAGTCGGTGCTGAAGTTCCATCCGGGGACGAATCATCACGTCACGGGAATGGTGCCCGTCTTCCTGGCCACACAGGACGCACTGCTCCGCAGCTTCATCATGAGTTTCATGGGGACGTTCATTTCAATCGCGATTGTGCTCGTCATTCTAATGCGGAACCTCTGGGCGGGGCTGTTGGCGATGGTGCCGAACATCCTGCCGATCGGAGCGGTATTCGGGCTGATTTCCTGGCTGGGCCTGAAGGTGGACATTGGCACAACGGTCACCGCATCGATTGCCCTGGGGATCACGATCGACGGCACGTTGCACATCGTCACCTGGTTCCGTCTCGGTCTGCAGCAGGGGAAGACACGCGCCGAAGCGATGGCCCTCGCGCTCGAACACTGCGGACCGTCGATGTGGCAGACCAGCCTCATCGTCAGCTTCGGCCTTCTGATGCTGTACCCGAGCGAGCTGATTCTGATCAGCCGTTTCGGCTGGTTGATGGCCGTGCTGCTGGCGGCTGCGTCGCTGACTGATCTGTTCCTGACGCCGGCTCTGTTGGTCGGACCCATGGGCTACGTGTTGCAGAAGGTGATGCGAGTCGACTCGCAGGCGGAACGGCATTCTGCAGAGGCCCTGCTCGCGACCGAACCGCCCGCCAGCACACGCGTCGGCACACACCCACACGAATTGAAACCGCACATCGACGCCGCCGCGCCAACCCGAACCGGCCACTCCGACTAAACTCCCCGCGCCCCCGAAACGGGACAGGGATTGGGGGTGAGCGGCGATCGTCTCTGGAGGTTGCTTCCACGAACTGCACGTTCGCCACGCAAGCAAACTCTCACCCTCCGGAATATCCGGCCCCGATCGGCCGCGACGGGTGGGGCCCTGCGGGTTCTCATCAATCTCGCGGCGGCAGCGGTCGATTCACCAGAGAGACGGCGGGGTCCCTTCCGCCGCGACGAAGGAGTTGCCATGTCCACGAACTCGCTGTCCGATTTGATCGACCACGACCCGGCCGACCGCTTCCCCGCGCATCCTGCAAAGACCGTGCTGCTGAGCCTACTGGCGTTCGGCCTCGGCATCGCGATCTCGATCACGCTGGAGCGGATGCGAAACGAATCGTTCGTCGGTACCTACCAGTTGAAAACACGTTCGGTCGCCGGGCCGCGAGATGCGCGGATCGCCGAGTGGTTGGTCAAGCCGGGAGTCGTCGTCAGAATTGGTCAGCCGGTGGTCCGGCTCGCCGATGACCGCCTCGACGACTTGATCGCCAAACAGCAACGCGATGTCATCACGTTGCGGGCCGAGTTGGCCCAGGTCGAAGCCCGTTTGGCTGTCGAGCTCGACTGGCGGCTCCGAGACGTGAATGCAGACGTCTTCGAAACCAAGCTCAAGGCGGCTCACTTCCTCAAGCAGCAGTACGTGACGACGCTGGAAGGTCTCGCGATTCAGGACCTGCTCAAGGAAACCGATCCGATCGCAACTCAGGAGCTGGAGAATCCGGCCCTGCGTCCGTTGGTCATTCCGACGCGGAAGTTTGACGAACGCCGCACGCGGTTGTTGGTCGAACAGGAAGCCGCACAGAACACTCAGGAAGTTGCCGCGACCCAGGTCAAGCTGTGCGACGAACGATTGACGCAGTTGGATAAGCTCGCGGCCGGGTTGGCAGAAAAGATTCGGTTATCGTCCGGCATCGACGTGGCAAAGGCCAGACTCGAACAGGCCGAACTGGAATTGAAGACGCTCGAATCGCGGCGCGACTCGCTGGTCGTCACTGCGGACGCGGTCGGCACGGTTGGGACGTACCGGAAACTCGTCGGTGATGTCGTTTCGTTAAACGACGTGCTGGTCAACCTGCTGGACGACGAGCAACCGTTCGTGCTCGCGTACGTTCCGGCCGGGCGGCTCGCCGACGTTTCCACGGGAACAACTGTGTCACTCCGCTTCCCGAACGGCCGCAAAGGCACCGGCCGCGTCGTGGATGCATCGCTCCCAACAGGTCTCGCGACGGCCGGCCTGTCGTCAACCGACGTGCAGGCGCTGCCGGTGCAGATCGTCCCCGAAGGCAGCTTGTGGCCCATGTTGCCACTCGGCACCGCGGTCGAGGTGCGGCTGAAGTAGGGTGTCTGTAGAACGGAATTTCAATCCGTCGCGACCTCGGTCGGATTGAATACCCGACTCACGACGCTACGCCGCGTCCAACGTGACATCGTCGCGCAGCGACTGCACCCACGGCTGGCTGAACAACTGCCGGACGCGCTTCTCGACCTTGCGCTGAGCGTCGGCGTGATGCAGCGGTTTTTCCGCCGCCAGCGCGGCCGTGCCGTGAGCGACATGAACAATTCTCTCCGCCGCTTCGGACAGCGAAACCATCCGTGTTTCGTAGCCGTGCTTCCACAGTTGATCGGCAATCGAGAAGCCGCCGGTGACCGACTCGTTCGCGGGCACGAACGTCAGGCCATGCCGCAGGATCACGTCGCGGCGGTACATCGCGCAGTAGTCGCGCGGGTAATGCCCCTCCCGAAACGAACCCCGCGCGTTCCGTCCCAGCAGCCGCTTGACGTTCGCGAGCGCTCCGCCAACCACGCGCTTCTGCCAAGTGTACCAAGCCGGCTCAAGGTTCAGCTTCCACGCGCCGCTGGCGGCCACTCGCGGCGACACCGTGATCTCCCGCAGAAACGGATCGAGCCAGTCATCGCGCTTGACGAACACGTCGGAGTGCATCGTGACAAAGAACTCGCCGGTCGCGTGGCGAATTCCAAAATCCCACGCCGTGAAAACATTGTTCGGCCAGTTGCGAAAACTTTCCTCGGGCCGTTCCAGCAGCCGAATCCAGTTCAGCGACCGCAAATAATCGAGGCTGTTGTCCTTCGACCCGTTGTCCACGACCAGCACTTCGAGGTTGTATTTCCGCGAGTGCTTGCGGATCGATCGCAGGCAGATGCTCATCATGCCACGCACCTGCCAGTGCGGAATGCAAAGCGTCACCAGCGGCGAATTGGCAGGCCGAGTTGACATCCGTGTGGCTCCAAGGTTGGAATGTGGTCTACTCCCTTCTCCCCCTTTGGGGAGAAGAGCAGGGGATGAGGGGCGGTCCAAGCGTCTCGGTGTGCGGATGGTGGTCGCAAACACGTGCCAACACCCCTCACCCCCGCGCCCCTCTCCCCAAAGGGGAGAGGGGCGCGGGGAACGAGGCGGCAGGAGTATACTCATCGCCTCGATTGCTGAAAGAGGAGCCTGCGATGCACCGGAGGATCGTTCCGATCGTGATCGCGTTGGCCGTGCCCGCGTGGCTCGCCGCGGCGGAACCGGCCGCGCCCGATCCCGACGTGTACGGCATCCGGCCGACCGACGACGACCGACGGCATTGGGCCTTCCAGCCGGTGGCTGCGGTCCGACCCCCAATGCTCGAGCGCCAAGCCGACTGGTCCCGCAATCCGATTGACGCATTCATCCTCCATAAGCTGCAAGCGCGCGGGTTGTCACCATCGCCCGCAGCCGATGGTCGCACCTGGCTGCGGCGAGTTCACTTCGACCTCGTCGGCTTGCCGCCGACTCCGGAACAGGTCGCGGATTTTCTCGCCGACAAGTCTCCGAACGCCCGCGAAAAAGTCGTGGACCGGCTGCTGGCGGAGCCGGGCTACGGCATCCGCTGGGGCCGGCGTTGGCTCGACGTGGTCCGCTACGCCGACACGAATGGCTACGAACGCGATGGCGACAAACCGCACGCGTGGCGTTACCGCGACTACGTGATCGACTCGCTGAACGCCGACAAACCGTACGACCGCTTCCTCACCGAACACCTCGCCGGCGACGAATTGGATGACGCCTCCGCTGAAAGCATGATCGCCACCACGTTCCTCCGACTCGGCACGTGGGACGACGAACCGGCCGATCCGTTGGTCGATCGCTACGACCAACTCGATGACCTGCTGGGAACCGTTTGCTCGACGTTTCTCGGTCTCACGCTACGGTGTGCCCGCTGTCACAACCACAAGTTCGAACCGCTGTCGCAGATCGACTACGCGAGAATGCTCGCCGTGTTCGAACCGCTCAAGCGTCCGCAAAAGGACCGCGCCGACCTGGACGTGCCGGTGGGCACGCGCGAACAGATCGCGCGCTACGAGGCTGCAGAATCGCGGCGCGATGCCGCACTGACTTCCCTGCGGGAACAACTCAAAGCGCTCGACGACGTGGTTCGGCAACGATTCTTCACGACGAAGCCGACGCAACTGGACGCCGACGCGATCGAGGCTCACCGGCTGCCCGAGAACCAGCGGAACAACGCTCAAAAACGGCTCGTCAAGGAAACGCAAAAGCAGTTCGATGAGGATCTCGCGCAGTGCCGCTTGCCGGACGAGCAATCGCAGCGCGACGGGTTCGAAGCCGCGATCAAGTCGGTTCAGTCATCCGGCCCGAGCGAACTTCCGCGAGCCTACACCTGGCACGAACCCGCCGGCACGCCACCGGTGACGCAAGTCTTCCGTCGCGGAAACCCGACGACACCGGCCGGCGCAGTGGAGCCGGGTGTGCCGGTGATACTCCCTCGTGAAGATGGAGGATCGAGGATCGAGGATGGAAAGACGCCGAATCGCCCACCGCCATCCTCCATCCTCGATCCTCCATCCTCACCTGCTCCATCACCGGCAGGAGGTGCCTCGGCCGGCGGGAGAACGTCAACCGGTCGCCGCTTGTCACTGGCGAAATGGATGACCGATCCGAAAAACCCGCTCGTCTCGCGCGTGATCGTCAATCGGTTGTGGCAGGGACATTTTGGCGACGGACTGGTCGGGACCGAAAACGATTTCGGCACGGCGGGTGATCTGCCGACGCATCCGGAACTGCTCGACTGGTTGACCGGCGAACTCCTCCGCAACGGCTGGCGGTTGAAGCCGATTCACAAGTTGATCGTGCTCAGCAGCACGTACAGTCAGGCGAGCACCTGGCAGGACGACGGCGAACGGCTCGACGTGGACAACGATTTGCTCTGGCGGTTTCCTTATCGACGCCTCGAAGCCGAAGCGATTCGCGATACGGTGCTGGCGGTGAGCGGTCAACTCAACCCGAAATTCGGCGGTCCGGGTGTGTATCCAAGAATCGCATCCGAAGTCCTCGCCGGGCAATCACGACCCGGAGCTGGCTGGGGCGCGTACGACGAACGCGAGGCGGCTCGGCGGTCAGTGTTCGTGTTCGTGAAACGATCGCTCGTCGTCCCGGAGTTGGAACTGCTGGACTTCGCGGACACGAATACCTCCTGCGAACAGCGGCCCGTTTCGACGATCCCGACGCAGGCTCTGACGCTGCTGAACGGAGACTTTCTAAACGCACAAGCCTGCCATTTCACAGAGCGGCTCATCCGGGAGGTCCACGGCCCCTCACCCCCAACCCCTCTCCCCAAAGGGGTGAAGGGAGAAGCGCTGGTTGACCGTGCCTACCGGTTGGCTCTCAGCCGCCCTCCGACCGCCGACGAGGCCGCCGCCGCGCTCGCGTTCCTCGATCGTCAGGAAAAACGCCTCCGCGACGAAGCAACAACCGACGCCAATCCATCAGCCGACCCGCGGAAGATCGCCCTGCAAGCCCTGTGTCTCGTGCTGTACAATCTGAACGAGTTCGTGTACGTGGATTGAGTCAAAGCTCCGTGCTCCGAATCCCCGCCTCGACATGCCAATAAATCCGCACTCCGCATTCCGAATTCCGCATTCGGCTTTCTGTGGTCGGACGCGGCGCGAGTTCCTGTGGGAAGCAGGCGGCGGATTCACCGGAACCGCGTTGACAGCGATGCTGGCAGCGGACGGGTTCTTCCTGCGGCCGGCCGCTGCCTCTTCGCGAGACGTGACGCCGCTCGCTCCCAAACGGCCGCACTTCCAACCGCGAGCCAAGGCGGTGATCTGTCTATTCATGTACGGCGGCGTCAGCCAGGTGGACACGTGGGACCCGAAGCCGGAACTTGTGAAGCGCAACGGCCAGCCGATGCCGAACCTCGACAACGACCCGTTGTTCAAGGTTCGCAATCCGGGGACGCTGCTGGGCAGCACGCGAAAGTTCACGCCGTCGGGTCGGTCGGGCATCCCGGTGTCCGATCTGTACCCGCACCTGTCGCAGTGCGTGGATGACATGGCGATCGTTCGCTCGGCCTACGCCGACAGCTTCGCGCACGGCAGCGGTCTGTTGCAGATGAACACCGGTTTCCTGCGGCAGGGCTTTCCGAGCGTCGGGTCGTGGTTGACGTACGGCCTCGGGTCGCTGAACCAGAACCTGCCGGGCTACGTCGTGATGCTCGATCCGCGAGGCGGCCCGATCGGCGGCGCGCCGAATTGGGGCAGCGGGTTCATGCCCGCTTCGTTTCAGGCCACGCAGTTCCGCACATCCGGAGCGCCGGTGATCGACCTCCAACCGCCAGCCGGAACGTCCGCCGCGCGACAGCGCGACCAGTTGGATTTGCTCGGCGAACTGAATCGACGGCACTTGACGGATCGACCCGGTGAAACCGAACTGCGGGCGCGGCTGGAGACGTACGAACTCGCCTTCCGCATGCAGCGCGAAGCGCCGGAGGCCGTGGACCTGTCGCAAGAGTCGGCCGCCACGCACGCGCTGTACGGTTTGGACAATCCCGCGACCGAACCGTTCGGACGCCGCTGCTTGATGGCCCGGCGGCTGGTCGAACGGGGCGTGCGGTTCGTGCAGGTTTACTCGGGAGGCGGACACAACGACCAGAACTGGGACGCGCACGGCAACGTGAACGCGAACCACGAACTGCACTGCCTCGAAACCGACCAACCGATCGCCGGTCTGATCCGCGACCTCCAATCGCGCGGGCTGTTCGATGAGACGCTGATCGTGTGGACGGGCGAATTCGGACGCACACCGACGGGACAAAACGGAGTCGGCCGCGATCACAGTCCGCGCGGGTTCAGCGTTTGGCTGGCCGGCGGCGGCATCCGCGGCGGCGTCACGCACGGCGCGACCGATGACCTCGGCTTCGCGGCCGTCGAAAAGAAGGTCCACGTGCATGACTTGCACGCCACGATCCTGCACCTGCTGGGGATCGACCACACGCTGCTGACCTATTTCCACGGCGGTCGCGACATGCGGCTGACGGATGTTGAAGGGCGCGTGGTGGAGGAGATTCTGGCGTGACCGTGAAGGGTGTGGCGAGGGCAGCGAGTCACACCTCGGTGTCGAGCCCCTTACACGAGGAACAGCGCCCACAATCCGGCAATCGCGACTGGAATGAAGCCGATCCCCAGGGCGAGTACCACGTTTCTCGTCACGCGAGGCAACGCGGATTCCAACCAGCGCGGGGTGGCAATGGCCCAGATCAACGCGGTGATCGAGAACGTGAAGAATGTGAGGGCAACCTCGACGGCGATGAATCGAACCCAGCGGTCGGCATTCTGACCGCCTGGACCAAGCAGCATGGCTACGAGAACCGATCCGCTGATTGGTGCAAACAACAAGCCCGTGAGTGCCAGAGCGATTCGCCCGGGGATGTCGCGTGGGAAGAGTTTTTCCCATTGTTGTGCGGGCGGGTCTTCTTGAGTCGCCATGTGAACCCCGTCTGGTGGTCGGTAAGTCACTCGGTTGACGCGATTGAGAACGCACGCCTCTCGCCCCCGACGCTCTCCGCCTTGGGGGGCGAGGGGAGAAGGTTATGTGACGGCGTCGGCGCGTTCCCACCCCTGCCGCACGCGGCGAAGTCCAATGCTGCACAATTCAAATTCGTCACTGAGGCGTCGCAGCACAGGAGCCTCGTCGCGGTACGGGTCCTCCTCAAACGTGCTGGCGATCAAGTACGAACGCTTGCCTTGCTGGGTGTAGTCGAGCAGGTGGTCTTTGCGGTTGGTTTCCTGCAAGCGCGAGAGGGCTTCGGGGTAAACGCCCGTCCAGAAGAGCGTGAAGTCTCCGATGTGACGGTAGACTTCGCGTCGCGGCTGGCCCTGCCGCTGCTCGGCTTCGAGCATCATTTCCGCGACTTCTTCGAGCCGGCGGCCGACCGTGTCGCGGAGCCGGAACAGCGCCTCCAAGCGCACGAATCGCGAGAGCAGGTCCGCCAGATAGTCGATCAGCGGCGGGTCTGCGATCCCCAGTTCCACCTCGAAAGTCTGTTCGGTGTAGCCTGCGAACATGCGTCGCAGGGACTCCCCATCGCGCACCACGGCCACCATTGCGTCGGCTCCTCGATCTGTTTTCGAACTGTCTGGCCCGCACTCCTTTCTCAAACCCGGCGGCACCTCGGAAGAATCCGCAAAGTTGACGCAGTCCGCCTGTTGAGAACAATCGTCACGCCGCCTCCCGTCTGCTTGAGTCAAATTCTAGCGCGACGACGACATTCCGCCAGCGGGAAACGTCGTTTAGAATCGCTAACGCTTACGGCTTGGCCCCCATCCCATCCGGATTTGACGAGGCTCTTGATGAAGATCACCTTCTGTGGCGCGGCGGGCGAAGTGACGGGCAGCCAGCACCTCATCGAATGCGGCAAGTTACGAGTGCTGCTCGATTGCGGCTTGTTCCAGGGGCACCGGGCCGAATCGCGACGCAAGAACGAGACGTTCTTCCACAAGCCCGAGCAGGTGGACGCCGTCATCCTGTCGCACGCTCACATCGACCACTGTGGCAACCTGCCAAACCTGCACCGGCAGGGTTTCGACGGCCCGGTCTACTGTACGGCTCCGACGGCGGACGTCGCCGAGATCATGCTGGAGGACAGTGCCCGCATCCAGGTGGAAGATGCTCGCTACCTGCAACGGAAGGGGCGCGGTGGCAGGTCGGCCGAAGCGTTGTACCACGAGGAGCACGTGCGCAGCCTCGTCAAGTTGATGCAGCCGCTGAGCTATCGCGAGTGGCACGCGATCGCCGACAACCTCCGCATCCGGTTTCGAGATGCCGGGCACATCCTCGGTTCGGCGATCGTCGAGATGGAATTCCAGGAGCTCGGCGAGACGCGACGAGTCGTCTTCACCGGCGATCTGGGTCGCCGCGGAATGCCGCTGCTGCACGACCCCGAACTCGTCCCCGGTGGCGACGTGCTGATCACCGAGTCAACCTACGGCGACAAGGTGCACCCGCCATTGTCGGACTTGAAGGCGGATCTGAAACGCATCATCAACGAGGCGGTCAAACTGGATGGACGAGTGATTATCCCCGCGTTCAGCCTCGGGCGCACACAGCAGCTCGTCTATTTTCTGAACGAACTGACGAACGCGGGCGAACTGCCAAGCGTGCCGGTGTTCGTGGACAGCCCGCTGTCGCGGCGCGTGACGAATGTCCATCGGCGGCATTTGAACGTGCAGGACGCGGCCGTTCAGGAGACGATGCGAACCGACGCCGATCCGTACGGATTCCACGGGCTCACGTACATCGTCACACCTCAGGACAGCATGGAACTCAACCACCGCAAGGGTCCGTTCGTCGTGATCGCGGCCAGCGGCATGTGCGAAAGCGGGCGCGTGCTTCATCACCTGAAGCATGGCGTGGGAAGTCCGGACAACACCGTGGTGATCATCGGCTTCCAGGCGGAGCACACTCTCGGCCGGAGACTGGTCGAGCGGCGGCCGCAGCTCAAGATTTTCGACCAACTGTACCCGTTGCGGGCCAGGGTCGAAGTGCTGAACGGCCTGTCAGCGCATGCCGACGTGCATGACTTCAAGTGGTGGTTCGACAACCTCGCCGCGCAGACTGGCGTGGGCCAGGCGTTCTTGGTACACGGCGAACAGGCACCGCGCCAGGCGCTGGCCACGGTCTTGCGAGACTGCACGGATGAGGAGCCGATCCTGCCGAATCTGCATCAGTCGTTCGAAGTTTGAGATCGCGGAACGTCACGAAGTCGCGGTTTAGATTCCCGAACCAACAACCACGGGAAAGTCGGCCGCGGCGAACTCCTGCCGACGGGCTTGAACCTCTGCGCGGTGAATGCTGACTTTGTCCGGGGCCACGATCCCCAGTCGCACCTTGTTACCCCGGATTTCGAGCACCTTCACTCGAATACTGTCCGCGATCACAATCTCCTCGCCCAACTTTCTGGTCAACACAAGCATGACACATCCTCCTTGAAAAGTTTGTCACGGTCCGTCGTCCGTCACGACATCGTGTCGGTCGTTGACCGCCGGTGTTTCTGAATGCCAAACGGCGCTCGGTGAAATCCAACTCAGGCGGGCTACTTCAGGTGGGACGTTGGTTGACTCAGACATCACCCGGACAGCTCGCAGTTTGGGTGAACCGCACCGCCTGCCGCCTCACGTTTGCCGAAATCTTCTGCCTTGGCAGGCAGACCAACGATTCGGCGGAAAATGCTAGAAGTGACCCCAAAAACAGTCAATGGCGATTCCTGTCGCCGGACTGATACTTCGAGTTTGATCACTTCGACCTCGGACGATCACCTGTTTTTGTCAAACAAGGAACAACAGGAGAATTGGATCAACTTCCAATTGGATGAATCGGATAGCTGCGCAGTTTGCGAGGCAGTCCAAAAAAGTCTTCGCCATTAAGCAGTTGAATCGACATCTGGTTTTGATGCCAAGGAGGCCACGCGGGCTTTGTCGATGAGATCCCTAGGCGCGACGACGTCTTGCGCAGGTTGAGTCTCAACGGCTCGGATGATTCTCCACGCCTGCGCGCGATGCCGCTCCAAATGCCCTTGAGGCCCAGTGGGCTTTGGGTTATCAACCGCCCGCTCACCTTACTTGGCACGTCAATTCTCGCCCGTTTTCGTCTGCACGGAGGCAGTCGCATGCGTCACGTCGTCACGTGGCTGATGCCGGTGTTTTGGCTGGTTCAAGTCGTCGCTTCGGTGTCCGGCGCCAAGGCCGATGACCGCAGCTTTCCGTACGAAGCCGTCGTGCAGGCGGACGGCGTGCAGGTTCGGAGCGGGAATGGGAGCAAGTTTTATGTGACCGCCAAGCTAAAGCGCGGAGACCGGGTGTCTGTGATTCGCCACGATCCCGGTGGGTGGTTTGTAATCGAACCGCCCGCGGGCAGCTTCAGTTTGATCCCCGATCACAATGTGACGCGATCGCCGGTCGATCCGGCTCGAGGCGTGGTCGCCAATCCAACGGGGAAGCCGGTCGCCGTCCGAGTTGGCAGCGCGGTCAGCAACGACATCGCCGTGATGCAGCGCCAGCTCGTGCCCGGCGACGAAGTGGAAGTCCTCGGTGAACGAATGCTGCCGGCTGACAAGGGAACGGTTCAAAAATGGTTGGTGATCAAACCGCCGGCTCGCGAGTACAGATGGATCACGGGGCAGTCAGTCGTCGCGGCCAGCCAGCTCGAGAAAGCGGTCGTTGTCAGCTCGTTCGATCGACCGGCAACGCGCCGCTCGATCGAACCGTCGCCGAAATCAAACGTAGTGCTGCAGGTCAACGGAACCTACGACGAACCCAAGCCCGCGCCCAAGCCGCAGAAACCCGCCCAACGCAGCACCGGCGATACGTGGAATCTGAACGGACTGACTCCCGAGGAACTCGCCGCCGAACGGGTCGCGTTCGAAGAACTCGAACGCCGGTACCTCGCGATCAAGGAGCTCCCCTCGAATCACTGGGATTTCGGCACGCTGCCGGATGAGTATCTCGAACTGCGAGACCACGTGCGGCATCCGGCCATCCAACGGAAGATCGAGATGCGGTTGCAGAACATCATCGCCGACGAAAGATTCCGCGACGCGAACGCGGACTTCGAAAGGATCACAAATGCCGCGGCGCAGCGCGAGGAGCACTTGGCCGCGCTGCAGGAGCGGCACGAGAGCACATTGAGATCGCTGCCGGTGTTCGATGGTGCGGGGATCGTGCAACTGGCCGCCGGTGCCACGCCGCAGGCTCCACGTTATGTGCTGTTGGCGCCCGACGGCAAAGTCCTCGCCCAGTTGCAACCCGAACCGGGCGTCGATCTGGCTCCGTGGGTGGGTCGCGAGGCCGGCCTGACCGGCAAGCGGTCGCATCAGCCCGCGCTCGGGACGGACGTCATCCAGGTCCAGCGCCTGACGCCCGTGAAGTTGCAGCGATAGCGCTACGTCGCCGTCGCATTGCGGGCCTGATTGTTGCCGAGCGGCAACGTCCGCGCACATCCGACAGCATCGCTTCGGCGAATCAAACTTCAGATTCTGCGGTGGCGATTTCGAACCGGCTTCCCGCCGGCCCACCGTCCGTGTGCCAACTTTTCGACAGCAACACACGATGTATCCCAGGAACGACAGCATGCGATTCTTCACCATGCGGCAGCAACGAGACGATGTGCGACGATTGCTCTCGCGATACGGCAATCGTGATTTTCTGCGGCTGGTGAGGTTTGGCCCGCGCACCGAAAGCCGCGGCGTGTTCTGCCGCCCGGTCTGGATCATCCCACTCGACAATGGCCGGCCGGAATTCGGCGCGATGTTCCCGGCCCTCACGAAAGACATGCATCCCGAATGGCTCTGCATCGTCCACCACTCACCGATCGAGTCGTCACCGGTTTGGGTCGCGATTGACCATGAGGATCAGGTGCAGATCGTGAACTGCCGCGTTGCCCACTCGACGTCGCTGGGCCTGGGCTTCGTGCTGATCGGCTTGCATGCCACCGAGGTCATCGATCCCGGTCCGCTCGCAATCCACGAGTTCCGCCGAGAGGCCGCTGATCGAGTTGCGGATCAAGTCGAAACCGCCAGCGGGTGCAGATAGTACGCCCACAGTGCGGCCACTTCGCGAAACATGTACCACTGTAGACGGCGCAGGGTTTCGGTCTGTTCGGCCGGCACGGTGAAGACGTCTCGACCCGCCCGCGCGAACGTCAGTTTGATGCGTGGCAGGTGGTAGAAATGGCTGACCGCGAGGACGCGCCGTGCTCCGAGGTCGTCCAGTAGTTTCGACGAATGTTCGACGGTGAGTTGCGTATTCCAGCCGTGCGGATCGAGCAGGATTGCTTCGTCGGGCACGCCCAAGGTGAGCGCAAATCGACGCATGGCTTCCGTTTCATGAACGTCGCCGTCTCCCGGTCCACCTGAAAAGATGATCCGCGGGGCCAGTCCTTCACGGTAAAGTTGGCATCCCATGCGAACGCGATCCGCCAACGCGCGCGACGGTGTCCCGTCCGCGTGCGCTTTCGCACCTAGCACGACGATCGCGTCCGCGGGACGCCGGTAGTCGGTCAGCCCGAAACAAATCATCTGCGCGAGTGGAAAGACGATGAAACACGTCGCGAGCGCAGTGAAGAATCTCAGCCACCGACGACGAGCCTTGAACGACACGTCAATTGCCGGCGGATGGCAAACGCGGATGGCCGCGACCGTCACGATGCCCAGCCCGGCGCTCACCAGCAGAGAGAAAGGAATCGGACACGCGGTCGTTATCTCTCGCCGCAGGACGAGCCGCCAGAACTGCACGGAATTCGCCAGCGTGACGACAACCAGTGTGCCAGCCACTACAAGCGTCACCGTCCGCCGCCAGCGAGAAGTCTCGGGCTGGATACCGAAAACGAGCAAGGTCATCCCGCCGACGGCGAGCGCGAGACGAGACAGCCAAAGCGGCAGCGGGCGAAAGTCGATCCACCACAAGTTTGCATCAAAGCTCGCGGTTCGCAGTTCTCCCAGCAGGTTTAGCAGCGAGAAGCCGCCGAGGAACACCGCGATCGTCTGCGCTGCGGGAAGCCAGATCGACATGACTTCATCACCTCCATGCGGTCCGTCGAGATTCAATCCTTGGACAGCAGTCGTGGCCGGCCCGGTGCGGTCACAGGTGCCGCTGGGCCGAACGCGGCGAGGCGATTGGTTCCAGCGATCACGAGGCGGTCGGGAGTGACCAGCACGTTGCCGCCCGATTCGGTTTCGTCGTCGGACAGACGCAGACGTCGCTTCTGAGCGCCGGTCGCGTGATCGACGAGCCAGATTTCTTCACGAGTCGGACAAACGACCGTGTCACCAGCCAGAACGGCGCGTCCGTAACTTTGAAACACCGGCTGCCGGCTGCCCGCCTGCCAGCGCACGCGTCCAGTCGTTGGATGGAGACCCCACACCTGATCGGTCTGCAGCACAAGCGTTCGGTCGCCCGTCGATGGGCCGCGCCCGACGCCGACGATCACCCGCGTCCGGCTGCGCACTTCGCGCGACCACAGCACGAGACCGCTGGGGGCGTCGAGGGCCAGCAGGTCGGCCGAATCGTACGGCGCGGCGAAAACGACTCCTGATTCAACCACGCACGGGTTCGGACCCAGCTTGCGGTGCAAGTTGAAGTCAGCCTGCGATTCGGGTTCGACACGCGGGTATGTCGCCACCCAACGGTACGATCCGTCGGTCGCGTCGAGGGCCACGATCGCACCCGCATTCGTGTTGTAAAACACCGTGCCATCGGCGACGCTGACCAACTGGTGGCTGATTTCCTGGTAGTAGTGCCCGGCCAGAGACGATTCGGCGATGCATACGCGACGCAGCCAGATCGTCTTGCCAGTGTTGGCATCGAGGCACGCGACAAACATTTGCGGGCGCGATGAGCCTTGCCGCAGGGCCACGAACAGCCGGCCATCGACCGCGGCGGGCGAACCTTCGAATGACCAGAGCGGGTTGGGCGGCTCGAACGTCGCCGCGTCGCGCGACCAGAGCAGCTTGCCTTCACCGCGAGCCACGTCGAGGCACACCAGCACGCTCGCCGGCCGGTCCAAGCCGATGTCGTCCGAACGCGATGTCACCGGCGAACCGAGTCGCGCGAACGCCTTTCCTTCCGAAACGGTCAGCGTGAACGCGGGCACGCCCCCCGTGCGACCGCGCAGGCGGCGTCCGGCATCGTCGGGCAGTTCGTAGATCACCGCATTGGCTGGATCGTCCCCCCACGCTGCGCGGCCCGTCGCCAGATCGATCGCCGACACCGAAGTTTCATCGCACGCGAGCAGCACGCGACCGAACACGACCGGGAAGTGGCTGAGCGCCCGGATCGCGGGCAACGCCTGCGCCTGATCGGGATCGAATCGCCGCCACGGAAACGGATCGGGGTCGCGAGCAAAATTCGCGACGACCATTTCCGGCAGCGAAACCGGTTCGGCCCATGCTGCGCCACGGATGTCGGGAATGGTTGGCGCGATGAACTGGCGCGACGCCGATCCCGCGAACGTAGCATGCGTTTCGGCGAGCGGGGGACGTATGTCGCCCGAGTCAACATCTTGGCGCAAATTCTCGGCGGGCTGACGCCCCCCGCTCGCCGAAACCGATTTGGAAACTTCATCAAGAATCTCGGCCAACACGGCTCGCCGTCCGGCCAGCGTTCCCTCGGCCATCGGATGCAGCCGCGTGAAGTCTCGCAGTTCGTGAGTCGCCCGGCCGAAGTCGCGTTCGAACAAACTGCACAGCACCAGCCGCGCGCGAACGGCGGCGGGGTCGAGGTCGGTGTCGGGGTACGTCAGAACGAGCGGGCGTGGATCGTGGATCGTGGATCGTGGATCGTCCGTCGTTTCGGTTGATGCGGGGACGGACAGCGGAAGTGTTGATTCCCAGCAGCGGCGGGCGCGGGAAAAATCTCCGCGAGCGAACGCGATTTCGCCCAGCCAGAACAGTGCGTCGTCCGCGTGACTGCTGGCGAACGCCTGACGCACCACGCGTTCGAGCAGTTCCTCGTCGTGGTTGGCGATCCCCTCCCGCAGCCACGGTTGCACCTGCGGATCGATCTGCTCGCGATACGCCCGCAACCCGTCAGTCGGCAGGTTCATGAACATCAGTTGGCACTGCATCGCCACCGGCACGTATCGATGCGGTCCGCTGGGAGTCAGCCGCGATCCATGTTGCGTGGCGATCTGGTTCAGCATTTCGATCGCCGCCCGCCACTGCTGCGCGGCGATCAGATCGCGCGCCGCCCCCAGCTTCTTCACCGCCGCGCTGTCCACATCGAGCGTGACGGCGTCTCGCGGCGAAGGACGGTCAACGAGCGGTTGTCCGACGACCGAGTGCGGAGCACGGCAAAGAACCACGATAGCCAACACAAAAAGCAGCCGACGTCTCTCGTCTCCCCTCCGGAGGAGAGGGGCTGGGGGTGAGGGGGTCGCGCGATGAGGATCGTGACTCGCGCGGAAGGTCTGCTGTGCTTCCGCCCCCTCACCCAAACCCTCTCCCCCAAGGGGAGAGGGAGTCGCTGTCTCCGGATGCACGTTCACTTGAGCGACTCCAGAAACGCCAACAGGTCGCGGAATTCCTGCACGGTCAGGCGGTCGGACAGTTTGTCAGGCATGACCGATTGCCGCTGCGGTGTCCGGCCGACGATGTCGATTGTCTTGAGTTCGGTCAGCTTCCCTTCCGCGTCGCCGAGGATGGTTTTGCCTTCGTTTTCGTGGACGATCATCCCCGAATGCACCTTGCCGTCGGCGGTTTCCATTGTCCAGGTCGTAAACTGCGGAGCGACTTCGCGGCTCGGTTCGAGGATCGATTCGATCAGCTTGTCGTGCGACATCGACCTCGCCACCGTCGACAGGTCCGGCCCGACGTTGCCTCCGCGCCCGTTGACCGTGTGGCACTTGAAGCAGCCGGCACCGTTGGGGTGATAGAAGACACGCCGACCAGACGCGGCGGCCTCGATTCCCGTTGTAGTTCGCAATTTGTCATAGTCCGACTCACGCGATGCGAGCACTTTCTTCCAGCCTTCGGCCGATTGAGGGCGGCTTTCCCAAGCTTTTAGTTTTACGTCAGCTTCTCGCGATCCAGCCGGGAACGCCAAGTACAGGTGCTGATCGATGTCTTCCCACCAGAGTGGGTTACCTGTGCCGCGACTGACGCTTTCGAGAATCGCGGAACGTGTGGATTCATCCTTTTGGGCTAATTGACGGAGTGACCGGATCACTTCCGTCCGAACTTCCAAGCTGGTGTTCAAAAGTCTCCGTAAGACTTTACTTGATGCGTGATCAGGAGGATTTCGATTTGCGACCGACGCCAAGCTAAGGATGGCTTCTGAGATTAACAGTCGGTGAGCGTCGTGCGCCTGTTTCACTTTTTCATATTGGTCTCGATCGGCGACAATCGGCCCCTTCCAAGGACTCGGTGACAGGGCGACACCGGCGAGCATCTCGCCAGCTTCTTCTAATGGAGAGAATTGCAATGTTCGCAAAGTTTCCAGACGGAGTGTGAAGTCATCGCTGGTAAGTAATTGCTTGAGCAGCTTCGCGTCGAGCGCGGGATCGGCGGGGGAGGCCAGACGGAGGGCCTGTACGCGCACGGCGGGGGGGCGGTTCGCGTCCTTGAGCAGCGGCACGACGTACTTGCTCGCCGGCGTCTTGTCGAACTCCTGCGGCGGCACCCCGTCGAGCATCTCCAGCGCCGCCAGCGTGGCCAGAAACAGATCGCTCGTGATCCCCGGATCGTTCAGGATCGCCGCCACCTGCGGCCGGAATTCCTTGAGACCTTCCTCGGCGACCCATTGAACGGCAGCCCGACGAACAACTAGAGATTCGTCCCGCAGGCCCCATTCAATCGCAGACTGATTCCGAGGCATTGCGGCTCGTGCGACAAGCAGCCATGCGACACTGTGGGCAGAAGACGAAAATGGTTTTGCTACGTTAACTCGCTGCGAACTGGCGGAATTCTTGTTCATAAGACTTCCAAACTCGACAAGTTGCACTAACCGCTCGGCATTCAGTGGGTGCTCCACTGACGAGCGTTCTGGTTCCGCTTGTGAACTGACGAGTCTCGAAAGCAGGAATGGGTCGCCAGAATCAATCGCCGCGACAAGGGAAAAGCCGCCGAACTTGTTCAGATGAATGTGCGGCAATTCGCAAAACAGGCTCAATGGCAATACGTCGGCAAACGGTTGGCTCTTGTGATCCGTACCTGCAAACTGGTTCTCCTTTTTGAAAAGAAACAGCGCCGGAAAGCGGACTGGAAATTGAGGCGATTCCGCCAAGTCATACGCCGCAACAGCCACTTCATCAAAAGGACCGGGAATGCGGCAGAGGCCGCCACGAAGCCGCATGAAATCGAAGTCCTCTACGTCAACGGGAACCAGCGCGAGAGACCACAGGCATTCAAGTCGCGCACGCTTCGGTGTCATGGGATCAGCGAGTTTTGCGAGAAGCACTCGCCGGCCGTCAGCGGTGTCAGTCAGACCGCGCGCCATTTGGCGACGAATGCGCAAGTCAGCAGCAGCGAGGTCGAGTTCACGGAGCGGAGAGCCTGCCCGACTCACCTTCCACACCCGCCCCTTGCCGTGCAGCTTGTAATCGCGGAGCACCCAGTCGCTGACGAACAGGCTGCCGTCGGGGGCGCAGGCGATGCCGACCGGGCGGAAGTTTTCGCCGCCGACGATCACGGGTTCGGCCAGCGATTCAAACGAGGCGCCTTTCGGTTTCAAACGGAAACGGTCGATGCGGTGGTCGCCCCAACTTGTGACGAGCAGGTTGCCGAGGTACTCCTCCGGCAGGCCGTCCGATTCGTAGGCGAGGATTCCCGAAGGGGCTTCGCCGGTGCCGGCGACCATCGGGAGCGTGCCGGGGATTTCGCCGTTCCAAGCGGTGAACGGGTGCAGCCCCTTGCGGCCGTTGCGGAACCGGAACCCGTAGTCGCCGCCGGGAATGATGTGCAGCAACCGGCACGGCGGGCGGCTGTCGGCGTCGTTGTCCACCGTGAACAGCCGGCCAAACGCATCGAAGCACGAGGCGTGTGGATTCCAGAACCCGGTCGCCCAGCGTTCCAACTTCGACCCGTCGAGCCGACAGCGGTAGACGTTCCCCCCTTCGCCTCCGCCTGACAGCGTCGTGCCGTCGGAGCCGATGATCTTGTACGGTTCCCCCAGGTTTTCGCCGAAGCCGAAGAACATCCAGCCGATCGGATCGAACGCAATCCCCGCGAGGCCGTTGTGCGGGTAGTTCCCCTTGGTCTCCAGCCGCACGATGCTTTCCTTGCGGTCGGCTTTGAGGTCGCCGTCGTCATCGTGGAACAGGAAAACTTCGGCGCGCGTGGCGAGGTAGACGGAGGTGGCGGGTTTTAGACTTTGGATTTTGGATTTTGGATTTTGCTTCGCGTCGCCATCCTCAATCTTCGATCCTCCATCCTCAGCCGTCTTCGTGAAACCGGGCATGAACCACGGCGGCTTCACCGCCACGCTCATCGTGAACTTCAAACCGTCGGTGAAGATCACGTCGTCGTCGGCTTTGCCGTCGCCGTCCTTGTCGGTCAGGACGTGAACGCGATCGGTCGGGTGCCGGTCGTAGCCTTCGGGTGGGAAGTGCGTATTGCTCTCGATCACCCACACGCGGCCCGCGTGGTCCACGTCGATCCCGGTTGGAGTCGCAATCACCGGGTCTTCGGCAAACAGTTCGATCTTGATTCGCGGATCAAGCGATTTCGGCGGCGGATCGGCCGCAAGAATTGGTGAATCAAACCACGAGATCAGAATCGCGACGCCGAAGATGAGAAGCCGAGAAGCGGTTTCAAAACTATCCCGAAGCGTCAGCGAGGGCCGATTCACGCTGGATTCTCCGATGCCCTCGCTAACGCTTCGGGTTACTTTCCAGGTTTTGAAACCGGCTCGAGACAAACCGACCGACTGCTTGAGGCAAATCGCCATCCCTTCTCCAATCGAAAATCGGAAATCGACAATCGGCAATTCCCGTCACCCCGGCCGCACTTCGGGCGTGGTCGTGGGCGCAGGCTCGGGTCCGCTCCTGCGATGCAACACGCCTGTCCACAAGGCTCGCAGCGGTGCCTCAAACGCGAACCAGCAGAACACGATCGGCACCGCGAGTTCCTGAGCCAGAAAAATCAACGCGCCGGTGGCCAGCAGTTGGATCAGGTGGCGGAAATTCCGTCGGCCGCGAAACAGTTGGTTGAACGCGTGCGGGTAGCGGATTCGTGACACCATCAGCCCGGCCACGACCAGCGTGACCAGTGGGAACAGAATCTTAAGCGTCGAATCGAGGAACACCGCGACGTTGTGCAGCCAGACGGCATCGCCCACGGGAGACGTGGCCAGTGCGTGCAGTTCCGGGTAGGCAATCGTGAACGACGCCACCGTCCCCGCCGCGGCCGGCGACGGCAGTCCGCTGAAGAATTCGTGCGAGTCGTCTTCGTCCGTTTCAACGTTGAACCGGGCCAGGCGCAGGATCGCACACATCACGTACAGCACGGCAATCACCCACAGCAGACGCGGATGGTAGTCCGGAGCGAAGGTGAATGAGAATTTGACGAGGATGAACGCCGGAGCCGCCCCAAAACTGATGGCATCACACAGGCTGTCCAGTTCCGCACCGAACTCGCTCGACTGCTTGGCCCACCTCGCCGCCCGACCGTCCAGCGCGTCGAACACCATCGCGAGGTAGATCAACAGCCCGGCAATGAACAGGCACGCCGTGTCGTCAGCTCCCCAGCCAATCCGATTGTCCAACCCCACCTTGGCCGCGAACGTGATCGCCCCGAACCCACACGCGGCATTCCCCAGCGTGAGGAGCGTCGGCACGACTTTGAAGACACGGGGGCGTTTCATGGGGGAGCGGGAGCGTGATCTGGATTTGAACTGTGTGAGGGTGAGAGGGTGTGAATGTTTGAGAGACGAAACATGCCACGTCACTCCCACTCTCACACCCTCTTACTCTGGCACCCTCACACCGCAGCATCACTTGTCCTTCTTTTCTTCCTTCTTCTCCTCTTTCTTCTCGTCCTTCTTTTTCTCCTCTTCTTTTTTCTTCTCCTCGTCCGCCTTCTTCTTTTCTTCCTCGGCTTTCTTCTTGGCTTCCTCTTCCTTCTTCTTGGCCTCTTCCTCGGCCTTCTTCTTCGCTTCGGCTTCGGCTTTCGCCTTGGCGAGTTCTTCCGCGCGAACCTTGGCCTCGGCTTCCTTCTTGGCTTCAAGTTCGATGTCCGGGATGATCTGCACGCCGGGGAGAGCCGCCTTGAATTTCTTCTGGCCTTCGGTCGTGACCTTCGTCTGCCACGAGTAGACACGCTTCAGCTTCTTCAAGCCTTCGAGTTGTGCCAGGCCCGCGTCGGTCACTTCGGTGCCGTACAGGTTCAGATACTCGAGGTTCTCCAATCCCTTGAGGTGCGTGAGACCGGCATCGGTGATCTTGGTCTTTTCAAGATGGAGCCGCTGCAGTCCCTTGAGGCCCGCGATGTTTGCCAGGCCTGCGTCGGTGATTTCCGTCTCGCGAAGGTTCAGCGACACGACCGGCTGCAGGTCCTTGAGCGGCACGAGAAACTCGTCCGTGACCTTGCCGCTGGTGAGGTGATACGCCACCTCCAGCCGTTTGTCCGTCTGAGCCACCTCCAGCACGGCTCCGCCAAACTTTTTGATCGCTTCGATCGCCGCCTTGTTTTCCGGTGTCAGAGTGACTTCCACCTTGGCCGGAACCGACTCCTTCGCCTTCTCCTGGGCGAAAACATTTCCGACCGCAACGATTCCCACCACGCAAGCACTGATTGCAAGGTTTCGATTCATGACGCTCCTCCAGAACGAAACGGGTTCGATGATGTCTGATCCACGGCCCCGATTCTACGAAACACAACTTGAAAAGTGCAGGCTGTGTCAGGCGCGATGTCGAGAAAGTCGCCGCACGGTGCCGGCTCCTACCGTTTTGTAGGAGGGGGCTCCGTCCCCCGACATCGCTCCGTCCCGAGTCTACGATACGTACCTCGCGACCACCGTCGCACCTGCCTTCACCTTCTGCCCGACGTGGGCTTCGACAACCAACCCCGGCTCACGAGGGATCACGAGTTCTGTGCGCGATCCGAGCTTGATCATGCCGAACTGGTCGCCGCGAGGCAACTCGTCTCCGGGTTTCACCCAGCAGACGATGCGCCGCGCGATGGCTCCCGCAATCTGCCGCACGATCATCCGGCGATGCGGTTCGGTCGTTTCCTCGAGCTTCACCGCGAGCTGTTCGTTCTCGCGAGCCGACGCCGCCTTCAGCGCGTTCAGAAACTTGCCCCGTCGGTAGCGAAGTCCGATCACGCGAGAAGCGACCGGCACGCGGTTGATGTGAACGTTGAAGACCGACAGAAAAATCCCAATCTGCACGGCCGGCCCGTCGAGGAACTCGTCATGCTCGATCTCCCGCACTTCGACCACCTTGCCGTCGGCCGGTGAGACCACGACACCCGTTTCATCCGGCATCTTTCGCCGCGGGTTGCGGAAGAACCAGACGACGCACAACCCGAGAAACCCCGGCACGATGGCCGCCGGCCAGAACAACCATGCGGCCAATCCTGTCAGCACGAAGAAAAACCCGGCGATCAGCATCAACTCGCACAACCCCACGCGGGCGAAGGGCAATCGGTCGCGCCAGCGGAACGGGTCATCCTGCGGCTCCCAGGAGAAGGTCTCCTGGTTGCGATGAAACTTCAGGTCACGCGGGTCCAGGACCTCGTGCGGGCATTTCTTGTACGGGTCCGATCCCTTCCGCCTCGCCCGCATTTCCTCGACGTACTTCGGCCAAAAAAATCTCAAATACCACCGCCGAAACCCGCCCCAAGCCAGCTCCGCCCGCATACAGAATCCTCCGCCGGGCTGAATCGACGTGATCTGCGGGTCCATTGGTTCCAGCTTGGCACGCGGCATGGTGGTGCGGAGCTTGTAGTGCGAGTCGTGTAGCTCAGTTGCCGTGGCACCGGCGTCCCGCCGGTGTCATCGTTTGAAATCACGGGCGAGACGACCGTGCCACGGACTGATTGCAAGATACGAGAGCCAGTGCGGTGTCACAAGTCACAGGAAGTCCACCATCACCGTGTCTGCGACAAATCGTCCTTCACGAGTGAGCCGGATGCGTCGTCCGTCGTCTTCCAGCAACCCGGCCGAGACGTGTTTCGTGATGATCGGCCTCGCGAGCGAATCGAGATCGAAACCCGAACGCGCTTGGAATTCGCCGCGATTCACACCGGAGTACTGTCGCAGGCCGATCACGATCGCCTCGCGAGCACGATCCTCCGGCGAGAGTTCTTCCGCGAAGCCGACGGGCGATTCGCCTGCCAGCACGCGGTGAATCCAGGTGGTGACGCTGCGATGGTTCGTCTCGCGCCGCCCCGCGATGTACCGCGCCGCCCCCGGCCCGAAACCGAAGTACGATCGGCCCGACCAGTACGCCTGATTGTGCCGCGATGCGAAACCCGGTCGGGCGAAGTTCGACAACTCGTACTGTTCGAACCCTGCCGACGCGAGGTCATCCATCGCAGCCGCGTACATCTCCCGTTCGAGGTCCTCGTCCGCGGGCCGCAGCAGCGACTTGGCTCGCCGCGTCCAAAACGCCGTCCCCTTTTCGTACGTCAGCCCGTACGTCGAAATGTGCAGCGGCTGTCGTTCGATCGCGTGTTGCAACGTCGCACGCCACGACGCCAGCGACTGACCAGGCACGCCAAAGATCAGGTCGAGCGACACGTTCGCGATCCGCCGCCGCAACTGCGGCACGACCTGGTCGATGTCCTCCGGTGTGTGGTCGCGCTCCAGCATCCGCAACACATCGGGATCGAACGACTGCACTCCCAGGCTGACACGGTTGACGCCCGTGTCGGCCAGGATCGCGATCTTCGCGTCGGTCATGTCGATCGGATTCGCTTCGATGGTGAATTCGCATCCCTCCGTGAGTTCAAACCACCGCCGAACCAGGTTCAGCATCGAAGCCATCTGCGCCGGTGCGGGATGCGTCGGCGTGCCACCGCCGAGGTAGAGCGTGTCCGCAGCGCGAGGCGTCTCCAGCGCCGACAGCTCGCGCTCGAGCGCGAGCAAGTAGCTGTCGATCAGGTCATCGCGTCCGGCCACTAACGTGAAATCGCAGTATCCGCATCGATGCCGGCAAAACGGCACATGAACATACGCGGAACGAGGCGGGTGCGCGGGAATGGACATTTCTCTTGATCGGATTTGTGGCCTCGTGCGACTCAGGCGTACCACTCGCGTTCCGATGCCAACTCGCGAAACTCATGGTCGGCGAGGCGTCCGCACGCGAAGCGGATTGAGTGTTCCGTGCGGCGAGCGTCTCGATTCATGAGAACAACGCGTGGATCGGGTCGCCTCGATAGAGTTCGTGCGGCCGGCCGTCGAAGTCGTTCCACATCGCAGTCGGCGGGATGCCCAGCGTGCGGTAGATCGTGGCGGCGACGTTTTCCGGCGTCTGCTTGTCCGCGATCGGATAGGCCGCGAGTTTGTCGGTGGCTCCGATCACCTGTCCGCCGCGCACGCCGCCGCCGGCGAAAAATGAAGTCATCACCGGCCCCCAGTGGTCGCGGCCGGCGTCCTTGTTGATTTTCGGAGTCCGACCAAATTCCCCGGTGACGATCACCAGCGTGCTGTCGAGCAATCCGCTCGACGCCAGATCGTCCAGCAGCGCCGACACCGATCGGTCGAGCGGCGGCAACAAATTGTTCTTCAGGTTGACGAAGTTCCGCCGATGCGTATCCCACGTCGAATTCTTGCCGAGGTTGACCTGCACCAGATTGACTCCCGCATCGACCAGCCGATACGCCATCAAAAGCGACAGGCCGAACTTGTTCTTGCCGTAGCGAGCCAGCGTTTCGGCGTCGGCGTTCTCGACCTCGAACGCGCGGCGCGTCTTCGGATCGGCCAGCACCGAGATCGCCTGCAGGCGATGCTGACTGAGTTTTCCCGCGGCAGCATCCAGTTCCAGCTCGCGCTGCTGTTGCTCGATGCTCCGCAGCAACCCGACGCGACCGCCCAGGCGCAGCGATCCGCCTTCCGGCAGGGTCAGCATCGGCGTATCGAAAATCGTCGGCGACGCATGTTCAAAATGATCGTCATCGAACCGGAAGCAGTTCGGGCACGCGCCGTTTCCCAGCGGGCATTTCGCCGCGATGTCCACGTGCCACGCTTCGTAGCGCGGGCCAAGCCGCCCGGCGTACTGGCCGGGCCGCACGCGATTGGCTTCGTTGACGCTCGGCTGAGGCAGCACGATCGCGGGAGGCAGGTTGTTCCGGCCGCGCGTGGCATACGTCACCTGCGACGGAATCGACGGCCACTCGTTCGGGCTGGGGACGTTGTTCACGTTGAACCCGACCGGCAGATCGAGCCGCCCCGTCAACAGCATGTGGCAGGCGACTTCGTGCCCGCTGTCGTTCGTGCCGACCGACCGCACGAGCGCGAACTTGTCGCTCCGTTCGGCCAGCAGCGGCAGGTGTTCGCAGATGTCGATCCCCGGCGTGCGCGTGGCGATCGGCCGGAACTCGCCGCGCACGGTCTCCGGCGCTTCGGGCTTCAAATCGAAGCTGTCTTGATGCGAGATGCCGCCGGTGAGGAACACAAAGATCACCGACCTGGTCGGCGTCACGACGGGATGCTCCGCGAACGCCCGCGCCCGCGACAAGTCCGACAGCCCCAGCCCCAGCAACCCGATCGACCCCGCCTGCAACATCGACCGCCGCGACGTCACGGGATGCGAGACGACGGGACGTTGAAAGTGATTCATCATTCGGTTTCTCCGAGTTGCTTCGACTTGTCGCAACCGCATAGTTTAACCCGGAGCCAACGGCGACGGCGTTTCGTGAGTCGAGTGGCATTCGGACACGCCGTCGCCGTTGGCTCCGGGTTAAACGACATCAGAACAACCCCACAATCGGCCGCCCGCGTTCGGTCAGGCGGCGGGGGCGGTTCAGCGTGTCATGGTACTCGGTCGTCGGGTCGATGCCGAGAGCATGATGCACCGTGGCCAGCACGTCGTACGGATGCACGGGGTTGGTCTTCGGCCACGCTCCGAATCGATCCGATTCTCCATACACCTGACCGGGCCTGACGCCGCCGCCGGCGATCAGGAAGCTGTAGCATTCGGGCCAGTGGTCGCGACCGCCGGGGCCGACGTTGTCGGTCGTCGGCGCTCCGATCTTCGGCGAGCGACCGAATTCGCCGATCGCGACCACGAGCGTCGTCTCCAGCAACCCGCGCTGAGCCAGGTCCTCGATCAAGGCGGACATCGGGCGGTCGAAGAACGGGCAGCGGTCGTTTCGCAGCGTCGGAAAATTGTTGCGGTGCGTGTCCCAGGAGCCGTCGGGTCCGGGAGCCGGTTCGTCATCGGATCGCGCGGGCCACGTCACCTGCACGAACCGCGTGCCGGCTTCGACCAGTCGCCGGGCGAGGAGACAGCTCTGTCCGAACCGCGTCATCCCGTACCGTTCGCGAACCGGCGGCGGTTCCTCGTCGAGCTTGAACGCCCGGACCGCCGAGTTCGATTGCACGAGCGACAACGCCTTGTCGTACTGCTCGTCAAACGTCGCTGTGATTTCGACTCGTTTCCGTCGGCCACCTTCGTAGCTGAATTCGTGAGAATTCAGCCGCTTCGCCGACGCATCGCGCTCGGCGTCGATGGCCGATCGCAAATCGACTCGCGAGTGCAGCCGATCGAGGGTCACGTCGCCGGGCAAGGTGAACGTCTCCAGCTTCAGCGGCTGAGTCGGATCATCGTACATCGTGAAGGGGTCGTAGGTGGCGCCGAGCAACCCCGCAGCCTGTCCGACGCCGATCTGACTTCCTTCCTTCACCGGAGCACAGAGCGCGACGTAGCCCAGCCGACCCACTTCCGCCGGTCGATACCGCGCGACGACGGCACCGACGGACGGCAGGTCTTCGCGCGACGGCGGCACGGCCAGGCCGGTCGCGGTGAAGTTCGTCGGGTCGTGACCCGTCATCAGCATGTAAATCGCGGCCCCGTGGTTTCGCAGCCCCTTCGGGTTCACGCCGATCGACCGCACGAGCGAGAAGTGATCGGCCTGCTGGGCCAGCATCGGGAGGACTTCGCCCAGCAAGAGGCCGGGTGCTCGCGTGACGATCGGCCGGAACTCGCCGCGAATTTCCGCCGGCGCTTCAGGCTTGGGGTCCCACAGGTCGATGTGGCTGGGTGAGCCTTGCAGGTAGACGAGGATCACCGACCGCGCGCGACCGAACCCGTCCGACCGCTTCGCCCCGCCGCCCGATCCCGCCGCGTCCGCGATCGCCTCGCGACGCAGCACGTCCGGCAAGCCGACTCCCAGCAGCGACAGACTCCCGACCGTCAGCAATTCGCGACGCGACCACGAATCGCACAGCCGACCGGCGGGTCCGTTGATCGTGAGCATGGCAGGCTCCTCCTCCGCGCAGAGGCGAAGGGAGTGGCAGCAGCCTACCCGCCGCGTGGCAGAGCAGTCAACCCGCAAGTTCGCTGCGCGATTCTGGCACGGTCACGCTTCGGCCGCGACGGTGCAGCAGGATCAGGAAGGCGGGGACGAGCACCGGGCGGATGACGAACGTGTCGAGCAGCACGCCGAACGCCAACGCGAATCCAAGCTGCCGCATGCTCACGAGTGAACCTGCGATCAGCGCCGAAAACGTCCCGGCCATGATCAGTCCGCAACTGGAAATGATTCGGCCCGTCGTGGCCAGCGCGATGGTCACACCTTTGACAGGGCCGTGCAGTCGCTGTTCTTCTTCGATCCGCGCCATGAGGAAGATGTTGTAATCTTCGCCGACCGCGACGAGGATCGTGAATAGCAGCATCGGCAGCTTCCAATCAAGACCCGGGAAGCCGGTTGGATCGAGGAGCCAGAACACCGCATACGTCGCACCGAACGCCATGAGGTAACTCAGCAGCACGCTGACGATCAGGTAGAGCGACACCACGGGCTTGCGAAGCAGCAGCAGCAGGATCACGAAAATGCTGACGCACACCAGCACGCCGATCCGCACCTGATCGGCGGCCCGCACGTCCTTCAGGTCGCGGATGCTCGCAGTCGAACCGACGAATTCCAACTGCGTGCCGGTGGGAAGATGCTTCGGGAATTCTTCGCGCACCGCGCGTTCCAGGCGATCGAGGTGTGAAATACTTTCGCGGGCGAACGGGTCCAGGTCGAAAACGAGATCAAACTGCGTGACCTTGCCACCCAGCGCATCCGCCTGACTGACGTAGCGGTCGATGGCTTTTTTGCGGAGCACGCCCTGCAGGCCGATGCGTCGAGCCGGCGGCACGCCGGCCAGGTACGACGTCGCGGCCTCGGTGATTCCGAGCGGCTTGGTGCGGCTGCGCACGTCGCGGAGGTTCAGGTCCTCGCGTTGCTCGGTCAGCCAGGCGGTCAGCCGTCCGATCAGTTCCGCGCCGTCGCTGTCTCCAAAGTTCGTGGAATCGCTGCGGACGAGCACGGTCGTCGGTCCCGTGAACCCGGCTGGGAAGTGCTTTTGCAGCGACTTCGTGCCCATGACGCTCGGAGCATCCGCCGGCAGCGTGGTGAGCAGCCCGTAGCTCAGTTGGTTGTGCGTTTGCCAGCCGAGAATCGCAAACGGCAGCATGGCCGCGATGCTGGCGAACAGGATCAAACCAGGACGCCGCTCCAGCCTCGCGGCCACTTTCTCCCACAGTGCCTGCAGCAGTGAACCGTCGCCCCCCTTGCCCCTTTGGGGAGAGGAGTTGAGGGTGAGGGGTGCCACTGGCAGCTTGCTGCCAGTGCTAACCTGGGTTGGATTTCCACGGGCGGACAAGCCGCCCGTGCCACCCCTTGAAATCCGCTGCGGCCAGAATGCCCATCGCCCGGCCAATCGCAGAACAGGCGCGGTCAGCGTCAGCGTGGCCAGCAGCACGATGACCAGACTGAACGAGATGCCGATCCCCGCCTGTTGAAACTTGCCGAACGCGGCGAACACCATCATGCCGATCCCTCCAATCACCGTCCCCGCGCTGGCGGTAATCGCTGCGCCGACGTTCGCGATCGCCCGCTCCATCGCTTCGATGTCGGAGGCACCGGCGTCCAGTTCCTCCTTATACCGCGCCGTCAAGAACAGGCAGTAATCGACTCCCGCGCCGTACACGATCACCGTGACGAACGTTTGGATACCGTCGAACAATCCAATCACGCCGCGATCGGCGAGCAGTGACAGCAGCTTGAGCGACAGATGCACCGACAGAAACACGGTGCCGAGCGGGATGATCGCCAGCAGCGGAGCGCGGTAGATTGCACCGAGCAGCACGACGACGAGCAGGATCGTCACGATCTCAGTCACGCGAGCACTGTGCGATTTGGCCTGACTCATGTCGCGGCCGACTGTCGCGCTACCGGTGTAAGCCACGTCGAGGCCGGAGGGGATTTCGCCGGCGGACCGCAACTCGGCGACTGCGTCTTCAATGGTCCGCACGACCGCGCGGTTCCGCAGGTCGAGGAAATCGCTGGTCAGTTCGACGACGACCAGCATCGCCAGGCGATCGGCAGCGGCCAGCAACGGGCCGGTCAACTCGTCGCGGTGCGTCCGAATCTTCGCGATCCGCACGGCACCGGCATCAAGCTGCGATTGGATTC
>Ga0233424_10000734_pt1 | contig 37195 bp, 30 predicted proteins | sample Watercolumn_Towu_FD_181011 | JGI IMG/M metagenome (GOLD analysis project Ga0233424, IMG submission 181011) | Freshwater microbial communities from Lake Towuti, South Sulawesi, Indonesia - Watercolumn_Towuti2014_125_MG | ecosystem: Environmental > Aquatic > Freshwater > Lake | place: Indonesia...
GCAAACGCGGAAATGGCGAATGGTCACAACGGCCGAACGAAGAGAGGGAGCCACGGCCGGGGCGGCCATGCCTCCCAATTCAATTAAGGGCCACCCTGCCCGCCTCCTCTACGAACGTGTGATCCGCAAGCTCCGCGGTCCAACCCAGCTGATGAAAGTGGCGATCAACCGAGCAGAAGGCAAATGCCAATTCGGGAGCCACGCATCACCGATCAGGCATGACATTCGACCGCAGGTTTCTCAACGCCGCTTTGACTGCCTGCAAGTCGGGGTCGAGCTTGAGCGCGGCTTGAAATTCCACGCGGGCCAGGTCGTGTTTCCTCTGGTGTTCATAGATCTGACCGAGACGAAAATGCGCGTCGGCCAGGGACGGCATGATCGACCACGGTCTGGTCCTGAGATAAACCTTGAGCGCTTCCTCGGCGCGCGGCAACCGTAGTCCGGAGAGCGCGCCGGCCTCGCCCATGTAGAAGCAGGCTTCAACCTCGTTCGTGTCCAGTTGCAGAATCTTCTCGAAAGCGGGAAATGCCTTCTCGAATTCCTTGCGCTTGCTGTAAAGCAACCCAAGCCGGTAATAGGCGTCCACGTGGCCCGGTTTTGTCTCCGCCGCCGCCCGATAGACATTTTCGGCTTCGCGATATTTCCGTTCGTCCATCAAGAGGTCGCCCTGAATGAGCGCGCCGAGGTACGGGTCGCGTTTCTTGATTTCGTTCGCGTGCGAGCGCGCGGCCCGCCGGCTGCCGCCGACGATCCCGGGGGCTTTGCGGTGAAACTGGATCAAATCCTCCCGTGCTTCGATGAGCTCCGGATCCAGCGTGACGGACTTTTCAAACGCAGACCGGGACCTCAAAGCCGGGCCAATGCCCGTGGGAATGCCAGCTTTCCGCGCCTGCAAACCGTACCCGCGCGCCAGCCAGAGAAAATAGACGGCGTTGGTCGGATTCAACTGGGCCGCCCGATCGAGGTGGTCGATGGCGTCGTCGAGACGACCCTCTTCAAGGGCGAGGCGTCCGAGATACATCCTCGCCTCAGCGTTCGCGGATTCTCCGGCCAGGAGACGCTGGAACTGGCTCTTGGCCTCAGGCAAATCATGTCGATTGAAGCTCTCAATCGCCGCTTTGAGCGCTGCAGAGTCAGCGGCGGCAAGGGTTGGCCCGCCAATCCACGTGTGTCCCGCGATTGTCAGGACTGCCAAAACGCTTTGCTTCATCTTCCTTCATAAGTACGCTACGGAATCGAGCAGGCCAATCGTATTTATGCCATCAATCACGGCGCGCACGGTAGCCGGCGATCAAACGCCGGTGTTCTGGCGCGTGCCTGGATCGAATCGTCCAATGAAAATGAAAACAGCCACACTTCAGATCGCCATCGCCGCGGCCTTGGGCGCGTGTCTCCTCGCCAGTTCATTTGCCCAAGAAGCGAAACCAAAGGAAGCGCCGGCTGCCAGCTCGGAGAAACCTAAGTCAATCGTTGAGGAACGGGAGGCAAAGTTCAAGGCCACGCTCACGAAGGCCACGCTCAGCGGGCGCTGGTGTTCGATCAAAGACGGCGCGCTCGGCCCGGACAAAGAGGACAAATACACCATTCTCGGGGTCGCGAAACTCACGGCCAGCACCTGGCTCATCAACTCGCGCATCCAATACGGGAAGGTCGATGTCGTGGCGCCCATCCCGGTGCAGGTGCAGTGGGCCGGCGACACGCCCGTGATCATCGTGGACAATGTCGGCATCCCGGGCGGCAACAAGTACTCGGCGCGCGTGATGATCTACGACAAAACGTACTCCGGAACCTGGACTGGCGTCGATCAGGGAGGGCTGCTCCACGGAGTCATCACGAACGAGAAGGAGTGAAGCTGAAATCGCCTTCCGTCGCGTCATGAAGAATCTCTTCCCTCTGTTTTCTGAACAGGAGGCAACGGAGCGAACGGAGAAGTCGGGGAATTGAATCGCTGGGTCTATTCGCGTTGATTCGCGCCCATTCGAGGTTGGAATGAATTGGCTGCGGCTAAAATGCGCGTCACAGATAATTTTGCGCGCGAAGGACAATCGCCGCGTCTGGATCGAGGCCTTGAGCTTCTGAGCCGCGACGAGACCAATTGACCACGGATGGCACGGATGGGCACGGATGAGAAACGATCTTTTCTCATCCTTATCCGCGTAATCCGTGGTCAATTGGCTGGCGTTCCACTTCTAACACTACCTCGACAGTTTCACCAATGGACCGGAGCGCGGGCGACCTCGCCCGCAGCACGCTCGGCTGGCCGGGGCGCACCGAAGGTTTCCAAGGCCCCGGTCGTCCCGGAAGCGCTGCGGACGAGGTCGTCCGCGCTTCGAATTTCGGAAGTGTCGTTGTAATGCCAATCAATGAAACCCAGGTATTGCTTTTGGTCGGTCTGTGACGGCCTCTACGGGGCCATGATGGAGCATTGCGTGCGCACGGCCCGGCGGGCTGGCGTGTTCAAGGAGTTCCATGTCCTCACAGACCGGCCTCTGGAAGGTTGCGAGTGTTACGTTACGTAGCGTCCGGGCAATACCGCTCGCCAGATGTGATTCCGAAAGACGCGAGGCAACCTGCTGGTTTTGCCGCGACGTCCCGAACTACGATCCTTCCAGCGCGCTCTGCGCGATTACAGGCGCGGCTTGATTCGAGCGCAGCCAACCGATGCGCTGGGTCCCGTCTTGGACCTGGAGCCAGTTGTCTTTCCGATCCAGCACGATGAGCTCGGCGCCGTTCCTGAGCGTGAAGGACGATTGCGATTCCTCGAAAGGGCCGTAGCGCACGACGGCTTCATTCGCCACCACCACGGAAGGCGCCTCACGCAGTTGAGTGTTCAGCACGGCCGCAAACCAAAACCCGAAAAACACGAAACCCAACGCCGCCGCCTTCGTATAAAGAGCCAGGGAAAGCCCCAGAGCAGGCCAGATCTCCTTCACCGCCAGCAAACCGAACCACACCCAGCCGAGGATGGTGACCAGGATTGCCAGTTCGTTTGCCGTCAGAATTCCAAGGAACCGACGAAGCGCGCTTTTCCGGAGCGACGCTCCGCCGCCCACGCTATCGCGCGCGAACTGAAGATTGGCTTTGATATCGGGATCGCGCGGAGCAAGTTGCTCCGCCAGCCGGTAGCAAATGATCGCGCGGCCGATTTCACCTGATTTGAAGAGCGCGTTGCCCAGGTTGAACAGGAGCGCCGGTGACGCCTGGCCTTGTTGCAGGAGCGCGCGGTAAGCCTTGGCGGATTCCTTATGCTTGCTTTCCTCGTACAGCTTGTTCGCCTGCTCGAACGGGTCCACCGCCTGGCTGGCCAGCGCGAAAGCGCAAAGCCAGAGCCCGATCCACACCCACCTCACGGCCAAAAAATCTTTTGCAGGAGTTTTCATGCCCTGCGTTCTCCACTTAACACTGGACTAGAGCGACACTTCCGAAATTCGGAGCGCGGACGACCTCGTCCGCAGCGCTTCCGCGACGACCGCGGCGTGGAAGCTTTCGACGTACACCGACCAGTCGAGCCTGCTGTGGGCGAGGTCGCCTGCGCTCCGGTCCATTGGTCACGGAGCAAACGGAGAGTTCTTCTCTGTTTTCTCTGTTGCCTCCTGTTGACATCAAGGCCCGTTTCCACAGAAGGCAACGAAGACAACAACGCCTTCGCTTGTCTCGTGACATTTTGTGGAAAGCCCGTCCGTCTCATGACCAACCATTGACCCATTTAACCATTTAACGATTTAACCCATTTAACCTTCTAACACCTTCAAGCGCCGCCTCGACTCTGGGCACCAGGGACTCGAGTTCCTGGACGGATTTGGACGGCGCATAACGCGCTTCGTTGCAGGCCAGGAACAATCCATGCAGTTCCTCCTGCAATTCGTCCGGCACACCGTCCTGACGCAGTTGCTCATCGACCACGGCCTCGGTAATCGCCGTCGCTGGCAGCCCCAGTTTTTCGCCGAGTTGTTCCTGGAGCAACCGAAAGACGGTGGCGAAGAATTCTTCCGTTTGGTTCGCCGCCGCCAGGCGGCGCAAGTCCTGGAGGCCTTTGCGCACGACCTGGCTGACGTGCGCACGGCGACGCAGCCGCGGATTATTCGCGAGCTTCTCCTGGCGCTTCCTCCAGATCAACGCCAGCAACCAGAGAATAAGCGGCGCGGCCTGCAACCCGACAAACCATGGCTGCTGGATCAGGAGCGGCTGAAAACCCATCGCCGCGCCGAAATGCTGTTTGATGTGAACGATGTCGCGCGCGGGCGGGGGTTGCTCCGGGTTCTGGGAATTGGCCAGGATCGTCGGCTGCGGCTGCGCAACCGCGCTGGGCCGAATTGACACCGCGATGGGAGCGTGCTGGATCGTGCGATACGCTTTCTGGTCCGAATCGAAAAAGCTGAACGCCAGGGCGGGCAGTTCCTTGATCTCGGCGTTTTGCGGGACGACCACTTGCTCGAAGGATTTGACGCCGCTCAAACCAAGCTGATCCGCCGGTTCGACTCTGCTGGACGGCGGGTACACCGTGAATTCTTTCCACTGGCTCAGCGCGGGCAGCGTGAGAGTGTCGAGCGCACCCCGGCCCGAAATCTGGATTCGCACGGTGATGGGATCGCCCACGGCCGCATTGGTCGGGCTGGCCTGGACGGCGATTTCGAAGTGGCCGACGGCGCCCGTGAAATTCTCGGGCCGGCCGGCCTCCGGCAGCGGCAGGGCTTGCAACGTTTGCGGAGGACCGATGGCGGTGTAGGGCCGCACCTCGATTCCGGCGCCGAAGAAGTCGGCAAAGGGGTCCGACGGATCGCGCGCGCGGCGATAGCGCAGAGACAGGTTGCACTCCACCGGCCCCAGCGTCAGCTCGCCCGTTCTCACCGGTGTGGCCGCGACGCGGAAAGTGAAAACCTCGTAAATCGCGTTGCCCATCTGGCTTCGGCTCTGCGTGGGCTGGGCCATGGCGCCGAGCGTGAAGCCGTCCGTTTTGAGTTGGGGCATGTTCAGTTCGTGCCGGTTGATCGCGTAAAGCTGGATCTCCACCGGGAGCACCTCGCCGACAAACACATTTGTTTTCGCGACGACGATTCTGACAAAGGCAGGCTTGGGCGCTCCGCCTGGACCGATCGGGCTGTCGGTCTGCTTCATAACTCGCAGCCGAAGCGGCTGGCTGGAAACAGTGGCATTCCCCACCTGAACCTGAATAGCCGGGATCACATAGTCGCCGGGCTGAGTCGCGGTGACGCGGTAAATGTGCGTGATCGTGGAACTGGTTTGCCCGTTGATAATCGTGAACTGGCTGGATGGGCCGACATAAGTGACCCCCAAGTTCGCCGGAACCTGAACTGCCGGTGGGCGGTTCGGACCCTCGCCCTGGAAAACGAGCGAGAGGGTCGCGTGTTCGCCGACGGAAATGGTGTTGCGATCCAACGAGGCGCTGAATTGCGTCGCGGCCTCGCAAATGAAAGGCGCGAAAACCAGCCAGAGCAGACAGAAGAATCTTCCTGGGAACCGATCCGCCATGAATGCGCATTGGGGCCATGAACCTGTGGCGCAGAGTTGCAGCCTGCTGTATCGCAGGTTTGTAACCCGCGGAGTGCTGGTCGCTCTGCCGATTACAAATCGGGGATACGGCAGATTGAAAATCTGCGCTACGCAGGGCGACTTGTCTTGCGTTGCCATTGTTACCAATCCTTGAAAATACGATCCCGATTCGTTCGTTTCTCCCCGGCTCCCTTCGGAATGAAGATCATGGCTTTTTCTTCGTTCTTGGCCGCGTCCAGGAGCCGCTTCACTTGCTCAGGCGTTATCTGGCCTTTCGCCTCAGCCGCGGCCTCTGCGGATTTCCCATCAGCCTTATCGCCGCTGGCTGCGCTGCTCTTGTTTTCTTCCTTAGACGCGTTTTGCTCGTCTTTCTCCTTTTGATTCCGCCCTTGTTCCTTCTGATCCTCCGGCGTCTGCTTGGGTTGATCCTGGGGTTTCTCTTCCGGCTTTTTGGATTGCTGCTGCGGTTGCGAATCCTTGTCTTTGGATTGTTGCTGCGGCTTGTCCTGCTGCTCGTTTTTGTCCTTTGGCTCCTCTTTCTGATCGTCTGAATTCTTCTGTTGCTGCTGCTGCTGCTGCTGCTTGAGTTCCTCCAGCTTCTTTTTGACGAACTCCTGGTTGAATTTGGCGTCGGCATCCGCCGGATCGAGTTTCAACGCGCCTTCGTACTGTTTGACGGATTGTTCCCACGCTTGACTCTTTTGCGCAGGGTCGGGGATCGACTCGCCCAGCCGGAAGAGCGAATTGCCCAGATTGTAGTAGGCGCGCTGTTGCAGATCGAGGTCGGGCGAAGGCGGCGCCGCGCTGAAATGCTTGGCGGCTTCGGCAAAATCCCCGGCTTGATAAGCGGCAGCGCCGGCATTGTAGTGCAAGCGCGGATCATCCGGCTTCTTTTCCAGGAGCTTCTGATACGCTTGTTCGGCCTCTTTGTACTGGCCCGCTTGATATTTTCGATGGGCTTGAGCGGACGAAGCGCTCGCAGATAACGGAAGGAGACACAACAGAAGCGCAGCCGCGACTCGACGCAATTCGGCGCCCGGCGCCGGGGGTGGTTCCGGGCGGAGGATTCGCTTTCGTTCGGGGAGGAACATTTCCAACACGAGCAGCGCAATCGCCAGGCCCAGGAACCACTGGTAACGCTCGTGATAACGTTTGATGAGTTTGCTGGACAGCTCGCTCTTGGGCAAGGGTGCCAGGCCTTTGTCGTACAACACCTGCATCGTGTTGGCGCCGCTCATGGGAAGATAAAAGCCGTGAGCCGCCGTGGCGATCTGCGTCAGGAGCGCCTCGTTCAACCGCGAAATGACGGCGTTGCCCTCGGCGTTCTTGATGGTCGTCAGCGCTCCGGATTCGTCGCGTTGCCGGAGCAATTCGCCGTTGGGCGTGCCCACGCCGATGGTGAAAATCCTCAACCCGTCCGGCGCGGCCTTCTGCGCGGCTTCCACCGCGCCTCCGTCGTGGTCCTCTCCGTCGGTCAGCAGGATCAGCACTTTGTGATTGTCGCCTTCGCGGCCGAACGCCTTGGCCGCGGTTTCGATGGCCTCGGTCAAGGCACTCCCGCCTTGCGGAATAATGCCGACTTGCAGCGCTTCGACGCTTTGGCGGAAGGCCTCGTCATCGAGCGTCAGAGGGCACTGGAGAAACGCCGTGCCTGCGAAAGCGACTAAGCCCATGCGGTCGCTTTTGGCCATGCGGAGGAGGTCAAACGCCGCCAGTTTCGCGCGCGCCAGGCGGTTGGGCGCAAGGTCTTCGGCGAGCATGCTCCGGGACGTGTCGATGGCGACGACCACGTCCAGCCCTTGTTGTTTGGCCTCTTCCCACGCGAAACCCCAGCGCGGGCGCGCCAAAGCCAGCAGCAGCAGCCCCACCGCCGCGACGATCAACGCCAGCCGCGTCTGCTGAATCGTTTTGGAAATACCGACGGTGAGATGGGCCAGCAGGCGCGACTGGACGAACTGAGCGATGAGGCTCTGGCGCTTTCGCCAGATCCACCAGAGGAAAAGGCTCAAGAGCGGCAGAGTGACGACAATCAGCCCCAGCATCCTCGGATAGCCGAACGTGCTATCAATCCATTCTTTGAACAGCGAAATCATGGCAGCTTTCTCCAGACCGTGTTGCCCAGAATCACTTCGAGCAAGAGAACCGAGAGGCCTGACAACACCACCCAAGGAAAAAGTTCCTGGTAGCGCTGGTATTTCTTGATCTGAATCTCGGTCTTTTCCAGCTTGTCGATCTCCGTGTAAATCTCGCGGAGCGCTTCCGTGCTGTCGGCCCGGAAATACTTTCCGCCGGTCTTCTGCGCGATGGCTTTGAGAGTGTCTTCGTCAATGTCCACCGGCACCGAGACATAGACCTTCCGGCCAAAGACGTCCGTCCTGGGCATGGGCGCCGTGCCGCGGGTCCCGACGCCGATGGTATAGACTTTGACGCCCAAAGTCTCAGCGGCTTCGGCGGCCGTGAGGGGCGGCACTTTGCCGGCGTTGTTCTGTCCGTCCGTCATCAGGATCACGATCCTACTTTTTGACGGCAATTCCCGCAATCGGTTCAGCGCGGCGCTCAGCCCGGAGCCAATGGCCGTGCCGTCTTCAATCGTTCCCAGGTTCAATCGCTGAAGGTTCTGGAGCAAGAAATCGTGATCCAACGTCGGCGGCGCCGCGATGTAAGCGCGGCCCGCGAAAGCCACCAACCCGATCCGGTCGCTGGAACGTTTGGCGATGAATTTTTCAAGAACGTCCCTGGCAATATCCAGCCGATTGACGCGCTCGCCTTTGATCTCGAAATCCTCGGCGGCCATGCTTCCGGAAAGGTCGATCGCCACCACGATATCGATGCCGCTGGCGGTGATCCGGGTTTCGCCTTCGCCGATTTGCGGCCGGGCCAGCGCCACGATAAACAGAGCCAGGGCGAGCCAGCGCAATTTCAGGAGAATTTTCCCGACGCTGGAACGGGTCAACCCCATGATGCCGCGGACCAACTGGACGGAGGAATAAAGAAACGCCGCTTCCTGGCCGTGCTTGCCTTTCAGCCAGGCCAGGACGGGCAGCAGCGCCAGCAAGACGAGAACGTATGGGTGCGCGAAAGTCATCTCTTCGGGAGGACGCGTGCCGGATTTACGGTGTGTCGGAGTGTCGGCGTGTTGGAGGGGCGGGGAGAAATTCGGAAAGTGTCAGTTGGGCCAAGACTCCCGTAGAGCGCGTTTTGAAAAGGGGTGGAACGGGCTACCAGCCCGTTTTCGGCGGCGACTTGCCGCCGAAAGTTGCGGCAGGCTGGTAGCCTGCCGCAACAGGCCAGTGGCCTGTTCCACCCGGCAGATTGAAAATCTGCGCTACATTCAATTGCTGCTCGACGTTCACACACGGCACTCCACTCCGGCACTCCGACACCCCGACACCCCGTTTCAGATTGGCGAGCAGAGCGCATGATCAGGAGGAAGCACTCGGTTTTGCCGACGCCGTGGCACCGGTCTCCGCCACCGGCGGTGGGGGCTGAGTTTCTTCAATGAGCCGGACGGCGGCGTCATAAAGCTGGCGCAGCTCCGGTTCGCCCGGTTCGTAGCGCGCGAACTTTACCAGATCGCAGCGCATGAGAAATTCGCCGAGCGTTTGCTTCTGGTCATAGGAGAGCAACGCGCTGGTTTGAAGTTCGTCCAGGAATTCTTCGGTCGTGCGTTCGGGCGCGCGGAGCTCGAAGCGCTCTTCCAGATAGACGCGCACGGCATCGGACACCGCGGTGCAAAACGGATGCGGCTGTCCCATCAAGGCGAGCGCCTCGCGCAATCTTTCCAGCGCGCGTTCGTGCGGCGGGATGACGACGGCGGGCGGTGGGTCGCTCTTCTTGCGTTTTCGCCGGCGCCAGAGCCACCAGCACAAGGCCGCCAGGGCCAGCGCGCCGGTCAGCCACCAGAGCCAGGCCCAGGCATTCGGGATTTCCACCGGGGCTTTGATGCCGCGAATGTCATTGGTATCCGCATCCGAGCCCGGAGGGACAATCAATGCGCTGGAATTGGTCTTCTTCATGGCTTCAAAACGGGACGGCCGAGTTGAGGCCCATCCAATCATCGACGTTTCCTTTCCCCTCACCCCAGCCCTCTTCCTCGGGGAGAGAAAGAATTGACCGCCGTTGCGGAAGGAGCGAGGGTCGCTTGGTGGAATCCAGCACGTAGCAGGCAGAACCCGCTCCCTGGGGGAAGAGGGAAGGGTGAGGGGAAAGAGGATGGCAAATTGACCCGGACATTATGATCTGGAAATGACTGGAACTACGCATTTCCCTTCTGCATTTCAACCATGTCGGCGCCTTCGTTCGCGCGTCTCAAAGAACCGGCCCAGCGCCGCCGTGTATGTTTCATCGGTGCGGAGCTGGATTGAGTCAATTCTCGCGGACAGGAGCAAGCGGCGCAGTTCACTCTGGGCTTTGATCTGACGCTCCTGAAACGCTTTGCGCTTCCGTTCGTCGCCGGTGTTTACTTCCACGACTTCGCCCGTCTCCGCGTCTTTCAAGACGAGATAGCCCAGCGCGGGCAATTCCTGCTCGAAACGATCCACGATTTGGACGGCCACGACGTCGTGGCGGCGGTTGGCCTGCCGCAGCGTCGTGAAGGAAGTCTGGGCGAGCGTCTCGGAAAGAATGACGCGGCGGCGGAGGTGCGCGGCCATCTCGGCGCGCGTGGGATGCGTCTGGCCGAGAAAATCCGACAGGATCACGACGATGGCCCGGTGCCGCGTCACGCGCATGAGAAAATCCAGCGCGCTGTTGAGGTCCGTGCCTTTGCGGTTCGGCTCGTAGAACAGAATTTCCCGGATCACGCGCAATACGTGCCGGCGCCCCTTGCGAGGCGGGATGAATTTCTCGACGCCCTCGGTGAAGAGAATGAGACCGACCTTGTCGTTGTTGCGGATGGCCGAGAACGCGAGCACGGAGGCGATCTCGGCCGCAAGCTCGCGCTTGGATTGGTCGCGCGACCCAAACAACCCGGACGCGCTCATGTCCACGACCAGCATGACGGTCAATTCCCGTTCCTCGACGAATTTCTTGATGAACGGTTGGTTCATGCGGGCGGTGACGTTCCAGTCGATGAAGCGGACTTCGTCGCCCGGCTGGTATTCGCGCACTTCATCGAAGTTCATACCTTGGCCTTTGAAGACGCTGTGGTACTGGCCGGCCAGAGTTTCGTTCACGAGCCGAATGGAGCGCAATTCGATCTGGCGGATTTTCTTGAGGATTTCGCGAGGGATCATTCCTTCAATCTCAAATCTGAAAGTTCAGATCACGGCACGGGTAGTTCATCGAAAATCTTCTGGATCACCGTCTCGCTTGTCTTATCTTCCGCTTCCGCTTCGTAAGTAATCGTGACGCGGTGCCGGAGGACGTCCATGCCGATGCTTTTGACGTCCTGTGGCGTGACGTAGCCGCGGCCGCGCAGAAAGGCGAACGCTTTGGCGGCCAGCGTGAGCGAGATCGTCGCGCGCGGGGAGGCGCCCAGTTGAATGAATTCTCTCACCGCGATCTTGTAGTGATCGGGGTCGCGGGTGGCGCAGACGAGATCGACGATGTAATCCTTCACTTTGTCGTCCACGTAAATGTCGTTGATCACGCGGCGCGCGGAGAGGATTTGCTCGGCATCCACCACGGGGTGAGTTTCGGGAACGTTCGTGGTGCGCGCCATCAGTTCGAGAATCTGGCGTTCCTCGGCGCGGGAGGGATAAACGATTTTGAGCTTGAGCATGAACCGATCGACCTGGGCTTCGGGCAGCGGATAGGTGCCTTCCTGTTCAATCGGGTTTTGCGTGGCCAAAACCAGGAAGGGTTCCTGCAAGTGGAAGGTCTGTTCGCCGATGGTGACTTGCTTTTCCTGCATCGCTTCCAGCAAGGCGCTTTGCACTTTGGCCGGCGCGCGGTTGATTTCATCCGCCAGCACCAGATTGGCGAAGATCGGCCCCTGGCGCGTGGTGAAGCCGCCCGATTGCGGATTGTAAATCTGCGTGCCGATCACGTCGGCCGGCAGCATGTCGGGCGTGAATTGCAGCCGCGAAAACTTCACATTCAAGCACGCGGCCAGGGATTTGACGGACAGGGTTTTCGCCAGGCCCGGCACGCCTTCGAGGAGAATATGGCCGTTGGCCAGCAGGCCGATGGCCAGGCGCTCCAGCAAATACTTCTGCCCGACGATGACTTTGTTCAGTTCGTTGAAGAGCGGATGGACGAAAGCGCTCGCCCGTTGCACTTGTTCGTTGATTGCAGTGATGCCCGTATTCATGCGCGCGGGATAATAAGACGAAAGCCATGAGTTGGACAAGTGGGCCAACGGATTTTCAGCAATTCATTTGGCGTAGGTGGCGCGGCCTTCCAGGCCGCAGCGGGCCCGGAACCCAAAAACGCTGCGAAATCGCCCGCAGCGTTCGGAATTCTCCGCGTGCTGCGCCCAGGATGGGCGTGCTCCGAGTCAAAATGAATTGCTGACGGATTTCAACAAAGAGAACAAAGAGCTTTCCTGCTTTCGGGGTTGGCCGTAGGTTTTGGCTGCTGAGAAATCGAACATACAGAACGGTTCCCACAGCATCCCAGAGGATTTTCGGCGGCGCGCACCGGCGTATGGTGCACGGGCCGTAGCCTTGATTTCCACCGGAGTTCTCTCACCTTCAACTGCGAAGCCACGTCGAATCCAGAGACCGCAAGCGGTTCGAGGATGCGGCGGGCGCCCTCTTCAACACGGTTCAAATCTATCTCGATTCCCATCTCGAAGTTTTGCGAGGCGTGCGGGGCATGTTTCTATCGAGCAAGCTGGCCACTCAGGAGCGAGGATATGAAATCGAAGATAGCGCCTCGCAAAGCAGCCGAGGAAGCGCTGGCGCAAAACCAGGTGCGGCTCAAGTTGCTCAACAGTATTCTGGCATGCATGGCTTCGGGCAGCGGCGTCGGGGAGACGCTGGTGCGAATCCTGCGGCGCATCGCCGAATCCTTCCCGGACCAGCAGGTCATCTACTCGATCATCGATCCCGATGGTCTCCTGACGGTCGTCTGTTCGGCCGAGCCGGTCGGGTGGCCTTCTCTGACTGGCCACGCCTTGGATTTGAATGGCGCACCGGAGGTGCTCGCTGCGCTTCGGCGGCGGGAATCGCTGGTCTTGAACGACCTCAATTCGAGTCTTCACGGCCGGGCGTTTGGCCCGACCTTGGTGAATCAAGGCCTGCGCGCCTTTTTTGCTCTGCCCTTGAAGCAATCCAGCGACGAACTCGGCCTGCTCAGCCTGTGCGCGCGGGAACCGCACGATTGGACCGCGCACGAAATCGTCACCCTCCAGCAAATCGCGGAACATTTGTTCCTTGCCTTCCGCCACGATGACGCGGAACGCAAGCGCCGCCTGGCGGAACAAATGCTCGCGCACGAAAGGGAGTTGCTCTGGGCCACGCTTCGTTCCACGGCTGACGGCGCGATTACCACCGACGTGGATGGCAAGATCGCGCTGATCAACAAGGTGGCCGAAGAGTTGACGGGTTGGAGGTGGGAAGCCCTGGGGCGAAAGATCATCGAGGTGTTTGACCTGGTGGATGAACAAACCCGCGATCGCCTCGAAAACCCCGTCGAAAAAGTGCTGCAAACCAAAAGCGTTCTCGATCGCCCTGTCGAAGCCCTTCTCCTGGGCCGGGACGAAATGGAACGCACGGTCTTGGCGCGGGCAGCGCCCATTTTCGACGCGGACGGCCAAGTGAGCGGCGCCGTCCTCGTGTTTCAGGACGTGACGGAGAAACAAAAGCTGGAAGCGGAAATGGTCAAAGCCAGCCGAATTGAGTCTCTTGGATTGCTCGCGGGCGGGATCGCCCATGATTTCAACAATATCATGACCGGGATTCTTGGGAACATTTCGTTAGCCCGAATGTTTGCGCCGGCGGAACCGAAACTGCAGAGGCGGCTGGAACAGGCCGAAAAGGCTTGTTTGCGCGCGCGGGATTTGACGCAGCAACTCCTCGCTTTTGCCAAGGGCGGCAACTTGCTCAAACGCACGGCCTCCATGAGCCAGTTGATCGACGAAGCCGCGGAACTGGCGTTGCGCGGATCGAACGTCCGCAGCGCCATCGTTCATGCTTCGGATTTGTGGGAGGTCGATCTGGACCCCGCTCAAATCAAGCAAGTCCTCAATCACCTGGTTCGCAATGCCGCCGAATCGATGCCGGATGGCGGGGTCGTCAGAATCCGCACGGAGAACGTCAGCCTGACGCCTCAGTCGCCCCTCCCGCTCCCGGCCGGAAAATACGTGAAGACCGTGATCGAGGACCTGGGGATTGGCAATCGGCCCGAACAACTGGCAAAAATCTTCGACCCTTACTTCGGCACCGCCCTGCGAAGCAGCGGATTGGGACTGGCCACGGCCTATTTGATCATCAAGAAGCATGGCGGCATTATCCAGGTGGAATCCGAGCTGGGAGTCGGCACGCGCTTCGAGGTTTTTCTCCCCGTTTCGACTCAAGCCGGCGCGGCTCCAAGGCCGGCGCTGCCTCAGCTTCCTTCCGGTTCGGGGAGAATTCTGGTCATGGATGATGACGTCGCAGTTCGTGACCTGGCTCTGGCAGCACTGAGCCGGCTGGGATACGAAGTCGAATTAGCCAGCGATGGCGCCGAAACAGTCCGCCGATATTCCGAAGCCCAGAGAGCTCAACGCCCATTCTCGGCGGTCATTTTGGATCTCACGGTCCCCGGCGCCATGGGCGCACGCGAAGCGCTGGGGCAACTCACAAAGATCGATCCGAACGTCAAAGCGATCGTGTCGAGCGGTTACGCCCTTGATCCCGCGATGGCGAACTTCCGCGAGCACGGTTTTAGCGGAAGCATCAGCAAACCGTACTGGATGGAAGACCTCGCCAAGATTCTGCGCCAGGTCGTGCGACAAGACGCGCAGCCAGCGGCTCGACCGCGAATGGACGCGAATGAACGCGAATAGGCTGCCACTTGTATGCTTGCGTCCGTTCCCCAAAGAGGCGAGCTACAGCGACAGATCGGTCTCGGTGCGCGGCCTTCCAGGCCGCAGCATGTTCGGCGTGGCCAACGCGCTCGATTTTTCTCGCGCCTCCGCCCGCTCCTGCACCCGCTGCGGCCTGGAAGGCCGCGCACCAGGACAAAATGTCGCTGTAGTGTTATTCGCGTTTATTCGCAGTTTCTAATCACAAACTGCCGCCTTCTCTCTCTTCAGCGGGAGCTACTCGAATTTTGCTCCAGCGAGATCCATTTGGTAAATCATCCCTTCGTAACCGACGACGTAAAGTTCGCCTTTGGCGTCGCGGCCAAAAGAGACGATGCGCTGAGGGGCCGTGCCGATCTGGCGGATCGTCTGCAAAACCCGGTGGGTCTGCGTCAGGCCGAAGATGCGACGCGATTCGTAGTCGCCAAAAAGATAAACGCCGCAGAATGAGGATTGCGGATTGGCCCGATACACATAGCCGCCCGTGACGGACGGACCGTAACGGCGGCCGTACGCGAAAACCGGCGGCGCGAAGGCGGCACCGTCGCGGCGGTAACGATTAGAGAAACGCTCGAAGCCTTCGTAAACGTTCCACCCATGATTTTCGCCGCGGCGAACGACGCAGACTTCTTCGTAGCGATCCTGGCCCACGTCTCCGACCCACAGGTCTTTCGTCAATTCGTCGAAGGTGAAGCGCCACGGCTCCCGGAAACCGTAGGCCCAGATCTCCGGCCGAAAATCGGCCCGCCCGACAAACGGATTATCCTTCGGGATCGAATAAGGCCCTGTGCCATCCTCGTGGTCCACGTCGATCCGGAGCAGTTTTCCCAACAGGAGCTTTGTATTCTGAGCGTGGCCCTGGGGATCTTCCTGCGGCCCGGTGTCCCCCATGCCGATGTAAAGATAACCGTCCGGACCGAATTCCAGGCCACCGCCGTAGTGAACGTTCGTCGCCGCGTCGATCCTCAACAGGAGCCGGGGCGGCTTTCCGGAATCCGCCTTCAAGTCGGCCGCGGCTTCGCCCTCGAAGTGCAACGTGGCGAAGCGGCCATTCTCCATGGTGTGTCTGGCGTAATAATATTTTCGGCTCTCGCGAAACCTCGGGTGGAGCGCCATCCCGAGCAACCCGCGCGTGCCCTTCTGGTACGGACCCAATTCTGCAAAGAGGGTTTTGGAAAACCCCTCACCTTGTCCCTCTCCCCTCGGAGGGGAGAGCGTGTCCGAAGGACGGGTGAACGGTGTTCCACGCATCTTAAGATCCGCCTCAAAAGCACGACGCTGAACGCTAGTCAACGATTGCCCCACCCGCCAAATTCTTCCGGTCTCATGTTCTACCACCAGAAATACATTCGACGCACCCGGGACCGGACCAAACCAAACCGGGTGCTCGAACTTCAATCCCTCTGGGATGATCGGCCGCAACGCGACGGGCTTCGCGAGCGGTTCGATCACACCTGGCATGCCGTGCTCAACCAGGGTGGCGCTCTCCGGTTGTTTGAGGCTGACGAGGAACTCGATCAGGTCAGTGAATTCCTGCATCGTCAGCGCCGCGTGCAAACCTTCCGGCATCAGCGACACCTCGCTCGTGCGCTGATGCTGGATGTCGCTTGCGGCAATTCGAACGGGTTGCGCAGCGACACCTCGCAACTCGATCCAGTCATCGGTCGCCTGCTTGATCACGCCAACGTATTCCTCGCCGGTCGTGGTCTCGATCGAGGTCGCGCTGTAGCCCACAGCGATGCTGGCCGAAGGCGCGAGCACCGATTCGATGATTTCGCGCCGCCCGAATTTGTCGCCGACCGCGAACAAATCCGGGCCGGCCTTGCCGCTTCGGCCGTCGGTGGTGTGGCATTGGGCGCAGCTTGCGCTCTGCCACTCGAAGAAGATGCTCCTGCCCTTCGCCGCGTCGCCTTCGCGCAACAGAGCGTGGCGGCGGTATTCACTGGCCGGTGGCATTGCTCGAAGGGGGCGCGCTGGCTTCGGTGTGGTCTGAGGATCAGCGAAGGCCTGGAAGAGACTGGCCATGACGCAGACCCAGGGCGCAACCAAACCAGCAGCCAGGCGAACTGTTTCGAGTTCCCCCGACTCATGCAGCGCAGAACTTGGTCTCATCAGTTTTGCGTTCGGCGGATTCAGCCAAGGCGATCCTTGGGCCGATCGCGCCAGCAACTCCAAACAGGGCGCAACACGTCCGAAGCATGCGGGCTGGCAAGTTGCCGGCCTACTTTCGGCGTTCGAAGGCGGATTCGTAAAGCGCGGCAAAATCTTCCACGGTCAGTGGACGCGGATTGAACGTGGCGGTCCATTGCTTGGAAGCTTCCCCGGCCAGCGTCTTGATCATGGAACGTTCCGCTCCGCAATCCGTCAGCGAACGCGCGATGTTCGCCGCGTTCAAAAGCGACTCCAGCCGCGCGACGAGCGCTTCCCACGCTGGCCTCACGCCGTCACTCACGCAGGCAATTTCCGGGGCGGACGCCAGCTCCGCGTAAGCCTGGCAAACCTCGGGGTCCTGGCCGTTGAAGCGCACCACCGCCGGGAGCATGATTCCGACGGCCTCTCCATGCACGATGTCGTAGTGAGCGGTCAATGGATTGGCCGCCGCGTGCGCCGCGCCGAGCATGCTGTTCTCGATGGCCATCCCGGCCAACGCCGCACCCAGGAGCATGCGCCCGCGCGCGTCGATATCGTCTGGCTTCGTCAGCACTCGGTTCAAGCTGGTGACGGTGAGCTTGAACGCTTCGTGCGAGTACATCAAAGAAAGCGGATTGCGCTTCCGCGTCACCGTAGTTTCAACGGCGTGTGCGATAGCGTCGATCCCCGTGTGCGCGGTCACGGCCCACGGCTGCGAAACGGTCAGCGCCGGATCGAGAATCGCAATGCGCGCCGTGGCCTTCGGATCCAGACACGCCATTTTTTGGTGCGTGTGCTCGTCCGCGATCAGAGCGGAGGATTGGCATTCGCTGCCCGTGCCGGCGGTCGTCGGAATAGCGATCAACGGGAGCATCGGCTTGGCCGCTTTGCCTACGCCCCAGTAGTCCTGCATTTTGCCGCCGTTGGTGAGGAGAAAATTACAACCCTTGGCGGTATCCATGGAGCTGCCGCCACCCAGCCCGACGATCAATTCGATCTCCGATTTCTTGGCCCGCGCCGTGCATTCATCGACGCAACGAGTGGTCGGATTTTCCAGCGCCTTGTCGAAGACCGTGACCCTCAAGCCCGCAGCTTCCAGGATGCGGAGCACGTGTCCGGCGTGGCCCGCGGCGACCAGCCCGGCATCTGTAACCAAAAGAACTTTCCTTGCGTTCAACTCACGCGCCAGTTCGCCAACGCGCTCCACGCTATGAACGCCAAAAATCAGACGCGTGCGCGGCTGATGATCGAAGGAAGCCAGCGGCGAAAGAAGCTGAGGAGTCGTGCCGGAATCCGTCATGCGGTCGGATTGTCGTTGGCCTGGTCCGGCGTTTGAGACATGCGACTGCCGGCCGGCCACTTACTTTGCGAAGACAACCGCCTCGGCGCAGAGCAGCCGTTCGATGGCTTGGGGCAGCGGCGCGCACACACTGGCGTAGAGCGCCGCGGATTGCTCCGAGGATTGCTTGAACGCACCACCTCCTGATTCGATAAAACCGCGGATCACTTGTTGTCCGTAATGAAGCAGGCCCTGCCGCAGCGGCAGGGAGAAGAGGGCAAGGACCAAGCCATAGACGACCGTGTGCCAACCGTGCGCCTCGCCATTTTCTACGGCTTCCCAATAGCGGCGCACCAGGCGTTGGTCTCGCAACGGTCTGAGCTTTTGGAGTTGAGCGGTCCCCAGACATTGGCTCACGCCCGCAAAACGCCGCAGCTCCGGCTGCTGGCTCAGTTTCCAATCCGACTCGATCAGTTCACGGACTTCGTAACGGCTGGCGTGAAGGTAGGCTTGGTGAATCGCGGGCAATTCGTGCGGCACGAGGATTTGAGAGCAGTAGGTTTCGAGAAACTCCTGAAGCGCCGCCGCTCCCCGGCCCCGAAGCATTTCGCGCGGAAGAGGCATGGCGCCGGGCGCAATCAAGTCTTGTGGAGAACCCAATCGCCCTGCGAGGCGATGGATCTCCCCGAGGAGTTCCATCCCGGCTTCTGCAGTTCTGGGTTCAGGGCCTAACATCTTCGCCAACCGCTCGCGATCCACGATTCGCGCGCAGTTTTAATTGGCGCTCACGTTACACCGGGCGACGCGCACTCGCCAGAAGTAAAGCTCGGTCCAGGCGAGTTATTCTGATTGACAGCCGGAAAAGAGGAGTCGGAGTCGGGATGAAGTTGAGGAAGGGAAGGCGGACCGCTCGTTGAGTAATCAGTGTTGAGTAATCAGTAATCAGTCTGAGGCCACCGACAACTGAATACGGATCACTGATTACTGCTTCTCGTCTTGCCCGCCAACGCGCGCGCCACGGCACGCGCTGCTGCTGGTCACCGGAAAGCTGAGAGGGGAAATGCTGTCCGCTTGATCGCACTTTGATTCAATCTCGCTTTCCACCATTGTTCTCTTCGAATAGATATCTTACAAGACCGCCGTGAAATGCGATTCTCGCAAACCATTCGTCATCGAGAGGAGGTGTCTGCCATGTCCCGCGAGCAAGTCCTGAAACTGACTTCCCTATCGTCGTGCGCTGGTTGAGCTTCCAAGCTCAGCCAAGAGGCTCTGACACAAGTATTGCGTCAGCTTCCGATGCTCCGCGATCCGAACCTGCTTGTTGGCACCGCCACGGCTGACGATGCCGGGGTTTACCGGATCGACCGGGATCGCGCTCTGGTCCAGACGGTGGATTTCTTCACCCCCATTGTTGACGACCCGTTCACCTACGGGCAAATCGCCGCGGCGAACGCGCTTTCGGACGTTTATGCCATGGGCGGTCGTCCGCTCACCGCGATGAATTTGATGGGCATTCCGACAGACGTCGTGCCGCCGCGCATCATCAACGCAATCCTTCGAGGTGGCGCGACGAAAGTTAAGGAAGCTCGCTGCGTGCTGGTCGGTGGACACACGATTCGCAACCCGGAGCCGGTCTATGGTCTCTCCGTGACCGGCCTGGTTTCACCGCGCCGAATCATGACGAACGCCGGCGCGCGTCCGGGTGATTTCCTTGTGCTGACCAAACCGCTCGGGATCGGCATCGCCACAACAGGAATCAAACGCGGCCTCACCAGTCCGTCGCTCGCAAGCAAGGCGGTCAAAGTCATGGCTCAACTGAACGTGGCAGGCGCGGACCTGGCACAGGCGGGCTTGGTCCGCGCGGGCGTTGATGTGACGGGCTTCGGCCTGCTCGGGCATCTATCATCCATGTGCAAAGCCAGCGGTATCGGAGCCATCATCAACGCGGACCGTGTTCCGCTCGTCAGCGACGAGATTCATTCACTGATTGAAAGAGACTGTATTCCCGGAGGCAGCCGCGACAACCTGGCCTTTGCGAACCGCGCTGTAGAATGGGACAACGCCTCGGACGCGCAGAAGCTTTTGCTCACTGATGCGCAGACCAGCGGCGGGCTTCTCCTCGCCATCCCGCCGCGGAATTTGGAAAAAGCGTTGAAAGTCTTGAAAGCCCGTCGAGTGATGTGTTCGGTCACCATTGGCAAAATCACTCGTTCAATCGAATCTCGGATTCTCGTTCAGGGCGGCGGGGAGATGGCGCGCGATTAAACGACGGGCTTCGATTGCATCGCAAGGGTCGGCGAGTTCGGCCAGGTTCAAGAATTGAATCCCACTTGAGACAATGGAAGCATGTTCTAACGCCCGCCTCGGAGAATAAGCTGCATGCGGCAAATGAGTTACATCGGCTTCATGCTGGAATTGTACACAAGGAGCAAAAATTCGTTGACTACACAATAAGTTGTGTTTAGTATTCACTTCACCCTCTACTAATAGGTAGGCTGGTCGGCGGCGGGCGAAGTTGTTTGCCGTCTGAAGATGAACCAATTTAGTAGTGGTTTTAGATCTCTTTTCGAGTGCAAATCCGGCCGAAATTGCACGAACAGGAAAAACCAAGCCCTGATTATTCGAACCATGATTGACGCACGTGATCAAATCTTGCCCTCCGCTCCGCCCCAGAACCGACATGGTCGCATCGCCCGAGCCGGTGGGAAACGTTCAAAGACCGCCCCTCGCCATTCCGGGCGAAAATCGATCAAGATCGAACGGACCTTCAGCGATGCAAAGGTTGGCCCCTTCGATCAGATTGAGTGGGAAAAGCGCAATGCAGAAATCACTGATGACGCTGGGAAGGTCATCTTCAAGCAAGACAACGTGGAGGTTCCTAAGTCCTGGTCAATCCTGGCCACCAAGGTGGTCGTCTCGAAGTATTTCTACGGCGAACAGGACACTCCTGAACGCGAGACTTCGGTCCGCCAATTGATCCACCGCGTCTGCCGCACCATCGCGGATTGCGGTGTCAAAGACAGTTATTTTAGCAAGGCGGAAGGCGAGGTGTTTTATGACGAACTGACCTGGCTCTGCTTGAATCAATATGGGGCGTTCAATTCCCCCGTCTGGTTCAACGTCGGCCTCTATCACCTGTACGGCGTGGGAAACAATTCCGCGCGGGGCAATTGGTTTTACCACCGCCGCAAGGGCAAAGCCGAACGCGCCCGCACCCAGTACGAATACCCGCAAGCCAGCGCGTGTTTCATCCAGTCCGTCGCCGACAACATGGAAGACATCATGCGGCTGGCCTACAGCGAAGCGATGCTCTTCAAGTACGGCTCTGGCACGGGCACCGATCTCTCGCCGATTCGATCCAGCAAAGAAAAGCTCAGCGGCGGAGGACGGCCGAGCGGCCCGCTTTCTTTTTTGAAGGTCTATGACCAGATCGCCAATGTCGTCAAATCCGGCGGCAAGACGCGGCGCGCGGCCAAAATGAACACCCTCCATGATTGGCACGGGGACATCGAAGAATTCATTGAGGCCAAGATGAAGGAGGAGAAGAAAGCGTGGGCGCTCATCGAACAAGGCTACAGCGGATCGTACAACGGCGACGCCTACGGCAGCGTCATGTACCAGAATGAAAACCTCTCCGTGCGCGCCAGCGATGAATTCATGCACGCGGCCATCGAGGGCAAAGAATGGTGGACCCGCGCCGTCACGACCGGCAAGCCCCTGGACAAAAAGGATGCCAGGACGCTCCTGAACAAGATCGCCGAAGGCACCTGGATCTGCGGTGACCCGGGCATGCAGTACGATGGGGCGATCCAGAAGTGGCATACCTGCAAAGGCACAGAGCCAATCCATTCCACGAACCCCTGCTCTGAATACGTCTTCCTGAACAATACGGCGTGCAATCTCGCTTCCTTGAACCTCATGAAATTCAAGCGCGCGGACGGGAAGTTCGACGTCGAACGCTTCAAAGCCGCCGTCCGGATTTTTATCACCGCGCAGGAAATCCTGGTGGACAATGCAAGTTATCCGACGAAGGACATCGCCGAGAATTCGCACATCTTCCGGACCCTGGGCCTGGGCTATGCCAACCTGGGGTCGCTCATCATGAGCTATGGGTTGCCTTACGACTCGGATGAAGCTCGCGCTCTAGCCGGCGCGATTACCGCCATTCTTACGGGGCACGCTTACGAGCAGTCCGCGGCGATGGCGGCTGCGATGGGCGCTTTCAAGGGCTACCACGACGCGCACTGCGCGGGGATTGATAAGCCTTTGGCCAAAGACAATGTCGCTTCGATGCTCGGAGTCATTCAGCAACATCGCGACGCAGTCGAATCCATTCAGCCCAGCGAGGAGTTCAATTATTTAAAAGACGAAGCCCGGCGATCTTGGAATCGCGCCCTGGAAACGGGGAGAGCATTCGGATTCCGCAACGCCCAGGTGACGGTCCTGGCGCCCACAGGCACCATCGCTTTCCTGATGGACTGCGACACAACCGGCGTCGAACCGGACATCGCTCTGGTCAAATACAAGCTCCTGGCGGGTGGCGGCACGCTCAAGATCGTCAATCGGATCGTGCCGGACGCATTGGTGCGGCTCGGTTACAGCGAGGAGCAGATCGCAGGCATGGTCGCGCACATCGAAAAATTCGACACCATTGAGGATGTCGAGGAGAATGGCCAAGCGATTCAGAGCGGGATCAAAGCGGAGCACTTGGCTGTCTTCGATTGCGCGTTCAAGCCGTATCGCGGCAAGCGAAGCATCCACTACATGGCGCACCTGAAAATGATGGGCGCCGCCCAGCCCTTCATCAGCGGAGCCATTTCTAAAACCGTCAACCTGCCCAATGAATGCACGTCCGCCGATATCGCGGATGCCTACATCCAGGCCTGGAAAATGGGGCTGAAGTGTGTCGCTATTTACCGGGATGGCTCCAAGCGCTCGCAGCCGCTGAACACGAAGAAGACCCATGAAGGAGAAGCGCCGATTGACGAACTTGCCTTAACTCAGGCTCGGATCAAAGAACTCGAATCGGACGTTGTCAAATGGCGCGCCCAGGTCGGCCAGCCGTTGCGGCGACGGCTTCCGGAAACACGCAAGGCGATGACGCACAAATTCGATATCGCCGGACACGAAGGTTATTTGACGGTTGGCTTGTTTGACGACGGACAGCCTGGCGAACTCTTCATTACGATGGCCAAGGAAGGATCGACCATTGGCGGCCTGATGGACTGCATCGGCACGCTGACCAGCATGGCCCTGCAGTACGGCGTGCCGCTCGATACGTTGGTTAGGAAATTCGCTCACCAACGATTTGAGCCTTCCGGTTTCACGAAAAATCCGGAGATTCGCAGCGCCACATCGATCATCGACTACGTCTTCCGCTGGATGGCCCTGCAATTCATACCGGGTTATGGCGAAACCAGCGCTCCCAACGGCAATCAACCCGAACTCGTCATGCCGGGATTGATGGCAGAAGTCAAAAAGCGAGTGAACCGGCCCGTTCCGGAGTTGCCGCTGTCTGAGGAAACGGACGGCAGCAGCGCCTTCATTTCGCGGAGCGGATCAGCCACCAACGGGAACGGCAACGGCAGCCACGGCAAGGCTCACAATGGGATTTCCAACGGCCATCGCGAAGCGAGCAACCTGTCGGACACCATCGCTCATTTCCAACAGGACGCGCCCACCTGTCCAAGCTGCGGGCATGTCGCGGTTCGGAACGGAGCTTGCTACAAATGCCTTAATTGTGGGGACAGCTTAGGCTGCTCCTAGAATTTAAAGGAGGCGCCTGGGAACAGAACAAGCCGGGGAGCAATCTCCGGCTTGTTTCTTTCTGCCTCTCTCCCAACAAACTCCCACCAGTCCTGCCGTGCGTCTTGTCTTGTCGAAAGGAGGGGCGCAGCCTATTGTCCGCCGATGCATAACAACATCACCCCGCAGTTTATCCGCGAAGATCCGTGGCGAATTTTCCGTATCATGGCCGAGTTCGTGGACTCCTTCGAGACCCTTTCGCAGATTGGCCCCGCCGTGACAATTTTTGGTTCAGCTCGGATGCGCCCAAGCGACCCCTGCTATCAGAAAGCGGTCACGCTTGGCAAAGATCTGGCCAAACAGGGCGTGGCGGTCATCACAGGCGGAGGCCCCGGCATCATGGAAGCCGCCAATCGTGGAGCCAGCGAAGGCAAAGGCAAGTCGGTCGCGCTCAATATTGAGCTTCCCTTCGAGCAAAAACCCAACCGCTACGCCAACGTGCCGATCCATTTCCATTACTTCTTCTCGCGCAAGGTCTGCTTTGTGAAATACAGCGTCGGATTCATCTTCATGCCGGGAGGGTTCGGAACGCTGGATGAGTTCTTCGAGATTCTCACCCTGATTCAAACGCAGCGAATCTCCCGCTTACCGGTGATTCTTTACGGACGGCGGTACTGGGATGGCCTTCTAAAGTGGATCAAGGCAACGGTGCTGAAGAATGGTTACATCAGTCCTCAGGATTTGGATCTCTGCACGTTGACCGACAATACGGACGAGGCGATTCGTGTCATCCAGGACTATTTGAGGCGCGTGGGACCGCCCGAAAGCATCCCTAGAGCCTTCGCTTGAGAATAGGGCGGGCTACCAGCCCGTTTTCGGCGGCAACTTGCTGCCGAAGTGGCGTCGGGCTTATCGCCTACCAGAACAGGGCAGCCGCCCTTTCACACAGAAGAATCTTCAAAACACGCTATCATCAGACACTATGTATGTACCGGATCTCTCGACATGAAAATGGTCTCGTGGTGATGACGGCCGAAATGCCCCATATGGCCAGCGTGAGCATCGGCGTTTGGGTTGGCGTCGGAGGAAGGTACGAACCCGCGCCTCTTTCTGGCGTTTCCCATTTCATCGAGCATATGCTCTTCAAGGGGACTCGGCGCCGCACGGCAAAACAGATTTCCGAGGATATCGAGGGCGTCGGCGGATACCTGAATGGTTTTACCACCGAGGAGAGCACCTGTTTTTACGCGAAAGCGCGGCATGACCGGTTTCGCGGGCTGCTCGATGTGCTCATGGACATGTTCCTCAATTCGAGGTTCGATCCGGTCGAGATCGGCAATGAGCGCAGCGTCATCAAAGAGGAACTCGCCATGTATCTGGACCAACCGCAGCATCACGTCCAGGAACTGCTCAATGAAACCCTCTGGCCGGATCACCCGCTTGGCCGGTCTCTGACCGGAACGAACCAGACGCTGGATGCGATGAATCGGTCGAATATTCTCCGATACCTCCGCCAAACCTATGTCAGCAATCGCGCCGTCGTCGCCGCGGCGGGAAATGTGAGCCACGACAAGTTTTTGAGAGCCGTCCGAGGGTTTGCGCGCCGTTTCGCTCGGGGCGAACGCCCTCGCTTTGCTCCGGTGACTTCAACCCAGACTGCGCCTCGCGTTCGCCTGTTCACGAAGCCGGTCGAGCAGACTCAGATCGCTCTGGGGATCCGCGCCTGTTCCCGGCATGACGAACGCCGTTTCGCGTTGCGGCTTTTGAGCACCGTCCTGGGCGAAAACATGAGTTCGCGCCTCTGGCAAATTCTCCGCGAAGACCGCGGCCTGGCGTACTCCATCGGCAGTTCCATCAGTTGCTTTGACGACGTCGGCACGCTCACGATCTCGGCGGGCCTGGACACGGAGAAAGTCGGAGAAGCCTTGCGATTGATCGTGCGGGAAATGAAACGGCTCGCGGCCACCACCGTGCCCGCCGCCGAATTCCGCCGCGCGCAGGATTATGTGATCGGCCAGATCGATCTCAGCCTGGAAAACACGGAAAACCAGATGATGTGGTTGGCTGAGCATTTCCTGGGCTACCGCAAAATCCTTCCGCCCGTCGAAATCAAGCAGCGGCTTTCCGCCGTGACCCCCAGCGAAGTGCGCGCCGCGGCGCGGGATTTTTTTCGGCCAGATCGCTTTTGCCTGGCGCTGGTCAGCCCGCTGAAAAAGGCTGACGCCTTGTCAAGATTGCTCGCAGAGCCTACATAATTCGCGTGCGTCCGTTCATTTGTGAAGTTCAAAGTGAGCACACGCCGGAATCCCTCTCGGAGTTGATTGGCCGCGAAGCCGGCCTCGTCTTGCTGCGAACGGCGCTCTTCAGTTCGCCGCACGCGAGATACTCGTTCGTAGCGGCGGATCCTTTTCTGAGCTTGCGCTCATTTGGTTCCCGTTGCGAAACGCAAGCAGGCGGACAGCGTCTGGTTCAGTTCGGCGATCCCTGGCAAATCCTGGACGGTTTTATGGCGCGTTACGAGCTGCTCGACGAAATCGATCTGCCGTTTCCGTTGGGCGGCTGCTTTGGGTACTGGGGTTACGACTTGAAGAACTTTCTCGAGCCGAAGTTGCGTCGCCGTGCCGTCCACGATCTGGAACTGCCCGATTGCCAGGTCGGGTTTTACGACAGTCTGGCCGTCTTCGATCATGCGCTCGGCAAGACCTGGATTGTCTCCACCGGTTTGCGCCCGGATGGCTCCCGGGATTCCGCTCATGCGCGGAGCCAACTCGATTTCTGGCGGGCGCGACTGGAACAGCCGGGCGATCCCCAGCCCTTACGCTTTACGTTTCACGTTTCACGCCTCACCTCCACGTTCAATCGTTCTACGTTCATGGCGGCCGTGGAAAAGACCCGGCGTTACATCCGCTCCGGAGACATTTACCAGGCCAACCTTTCGCAGCGTTTGGCGGTGCGTTGGGACGCGCCGGGTTGGGAAATGTACCGGCGTTTGCTCGCCGCTTCACCGGCGCCGTTCTCCGCGTTTTTGGACTGCGGCGAATTTCAGATTGCCTCGTCATCGCCTGAACTTTTTCTTCGGTTCAGCGGCACGCATGTTTTGACGCGGCCCATCAAAGGGACACGAACGAGGTCTGAGGATCCGCGCCGCGACGCGCAGTTGAGCGAAGAGTTGCGCACCAGCGCCAAAGACCAGGCCGAGCTGGTCATGATCACGGACCTGCTGAGAAACGATTTGGGCAAGATTTGTGAATACGGATCAGTCCATGTGCCCGATCTGGTCCGACTGGAGCGCTACCCTCATGTGCAGCATCTGGTCTCCACCATTGCAGGCCATCTTCGTCCGGAGGTGACACACCTGAGCGCGTTGGCGGCGTGTTTTCCGGGCGGAAGCATCACGGGCGCCCCGAAGTTTCGCGCGATGGAAATCATCGACGAACTGGAGCCAGTGACGCGCGGTCCGTACACCGGCGTGTTGGGTTACCTTGGATTCAACCGCGAAAGCCAGCTCAGCATTCTGATCCGTGCGGCCGTCTGCCACGGTGGACACGCCTATTTCAACGTCGGGGCGGGCGTCGTGGCCGATTCAACGCCCGAGGCCGAATATGAAGAAACGCTGGCGAAAGCCGCCGGCTTCCTGGCGGCGCTGAATTTGCACCCCGAAGCGGCCACACCAATTCGCCAGCGCTGAATTGCGCGACACCGGGCGGGATTTCTGAGGCTCCAAGACGCTACTTTTGCTCCCGCCAATCCTCCACGGTCATTCGCCGCGCGTTCTTCCAGCCGGCGTGACCATCGACGAACATCATGTTCAGGCCTTGCCCGTGCCGCGTCACAGCCACTCTCCGTTCGCCGCTCAAGCGAGCGGTTGGCGCTGTGGAAGGATAGGGAAGGTGCGTGGGCGCCCAGACATCGTTGAGATCGTCCGCACCGAGAATGCTCTTGAGCGTGAAGACCGGCCGCCACGAGCCGCTTTCGTTGTCGGCGAAATAAATTGTCTCGGTGGGATTTTGGAACCGACTCACTTTTTGGAGGCCGACGATTTCGGAACCGGTCGTGTCCTTGAGGCTGCTGAACTGCCAGGCGTTAACGACGTAACACATGACCTGGCGTTTGTCCGGATAACTCGTGCAAGTGTAAACCTTGATCCGGCCGTACTGGTCCCGGCTGGCTTTCGTGCCGCCGAGGTACGGGATGTAGATCTCCCACCAGAATGGGTCGTTGCCGCGCGGCACGACGCCGCCGGAATCGTCCGCGTACAGGATCATGGCCAGGCCCAATTGTTTCAGGTTGTTGTAGCAATTCGTTTGCTTCGCTTTTTCTTTCGCTTTGCTGAGCGCGGGCAGGAGCATCCCGGCCAGAATGGCGATGATCGCGATGACAACCAGGAGTTCGATCAGAGTGAATCCACAGGCGCGGGCTTTCGTTCGAGTCATCATAAGAGGAAGGAGTTGGGTTATCGACGATGCCACGAAGAATAACGCCGATCGGAAGATTGCGGCAAGGGAGGAATCAGCGGGTGTTCCTCGAAACTCTTGATCTCGGTTATTTTCTTGCCGCGCCCGTGGAGGTAATTTCGCCGTTGTGAAAGCGGACACTCTCCACCCAGCGAACCGCGAAACCCGCCGCGCCTTTTTGCGAAAAACCACCTCCAGCGCCTTCGCGCAAACCGGCGTGCGCGAGGGCCAGGCGCACACGATCATCAGTGACGCCAAAATCTTTGGCGGCTTCGGCCACGAGATTCGGGGCAAGATACTCTTTGAGTTCCGGCTCGAACCAGCCGGAGTTTAGCATGAACGGCGACCGCACGATGGTTCCGCTGCGCCGATAAAACCATTCGCACTGATTCTGCGAGGTCGGAAGACCGAAGGAGTCCATGAGCGCGAGCTTCCAATTGAATTCCGCCTGCGCGGCATAGTGCTGCTTGATCTCAGCCCACGCCGGTTCGGCCCAATAACACCAGGAGGAAATCACCTCCAAATAGTAGGTCACTTTCATGGGCGCGGAGGATAGTGCCGGGACCCCGCACAAGCAGGGAGATTCTCCGTAGCAGAGGACAAGCGCGCTTACCTCCTGTCCGGTCCGCCCGCTTGCTGCCGGCGATTGAACGCGACGGCATCGGCGTAGCGAATTCCAGTGCCGCCGAAGATGTCCAGCGCGGAGCCTATGGTGAGATCGATCCGGCCGCGGGCAAGGCGCGTGACTTCTTCCAAATCGGCCAGCGACCGCGCGCCGCCGGCGTAAGTCGTCGGAATCGGTGACCATTGGCCCAGCCGTTCCACCAACTGCGCGTCGATGCCCCGGCACAGGCCTTCCACATCGACGGCGTGAATCAAGAATTCGGCGCAAGCGGCGGAGAGATGATCCAAGGTCTGTTTCGAAATCGTCAGTTCGGTGAACTTCTGCCACCGATCGCTGACCACAAAATAATCGTCGCCGCGGCGGCGGCAGCTCAGGTCCAACACGAGTCGGTTCTTCCCGATGGCGGCGACCAGCGCGTTCAGGCGTTCCGGGTCCAAACGTCCCTCGCGAAACACCCAGGACGTGACGATGACGTGCGAAGCGCCGGCGTCGAGGTACTGCCGGGCGTTGTCGATGCTGATGCCGCCGCCGATTTGAAGCCCTCCCGGATAGGCGGCGAGCGCCTCGCGCGCCGCGGCTTCGTTGCCCGGCCCGAGCATGATGACGTGGCCGCCTTTGAGGCCGTCCTTCCTGTAGAGTTCCGCGAACCACACACTCGAACGCTCAGACACGAAGTTGGTGCGCAGTCGTGAGGGATCGCCGCCCAGCGTCCCGCCGACAATCTGCTTCACTTTGCCTTCGTGAAGATCAATGCAGGGACGGAACATCGCGTGGAATCGTTAAATCGGCATATCGGTTGAGAGGATTAACAGGAGGCAACGGAGGTAACGGAGGGGGTCTCGGTTTTCTCTGTTTCCTCCTGTTTGGCCACAATTTCTGTTTTCAGGGGAGGAAACGGGTGATTATTCAGGACGTGGAGTGACCCGCAGCGCTTCAATGGGAAGCTCCGTCTTGCCGACCGTCGCTTTGCCTTCGATCCGCTCGTTTTGGAGAAACCGCAACTGCCCCGCGAACACCACTTTCTGATTCAAGCTGCGATTGATCCCTGTAGCGGAGAACGAAAAGTTTTGTCCTTCCGCAACGTCCGCCGCGTTCAGGGGTGACACAGTTTGCTTCTGAAACAGCTTCGCGTCTTTCTGGAATCTGCTTTGAACAGGTGCCGATCGAGCCGGCGCTTCTCTCAACGCCACGCCCGAAGCCGAAGCAGAAAGTCCCTGCGCCAGGGCTTGAATCGTCCCTTCGTAAACCGAGCCGTCGGCATCAAGAACTAGAATGTTGCTGCCCTGCCGCTGGATTTGAAATGAGTTTAAGACGTTCGTGATCGGCGGCGGTGAATTGCGATTGTTGCGGAGCGCGGCGCGGGTATTGGCGCGGCTGAATTGCAGCCGCAGGACGCCGGCCTCCTGCTCCGCCAACCCGCGCGCCGAAGCGTTTTGAAAATAAGACAGCTGCGCGGCGTTTGAGACGCTGGCCGTTGGCGCGTCCGGGCCCCTCGCAACCAAGACCGCTTCGGAGCGAGCGGGCTCGGTTGGGGTGGCTTTCGCGGCGCGGTCCAGCGCGGCTTTGTTGTCGGCCAGCGGCGCCGGGCGTTCCTCCACACTGCGGCCCAGGATGGCTTTGTCTGGGGCGCGAGCGAGAGACTCTGCGGCGACGAGGCTGGCCGCCGAGGCCGGAGCTGGCGCGGAAGACGGCTTGACGCCGTCAATTGGTGGAGCGGCGGCATCCGTGATTGACGCGCCTTTTTCCGCGAGTCCATCGGCGGCTTCGAGTTTGTCTGCGGTTAGCGCACCGCGTCGCGCGGCCCTTGATAACGCCAAGGAATCCGCGGTTGGCGGAGCGCTTGGTGTCACAGGTTTCAAAGTCAGCGGGGTCGCATTTTCATTGAGTCGGGCCAGACTCTTCCGGGCGGTGGAAGTCTGGACCAGCTCGCGCTCGCTCGTCGGTGAAGACGCGGTGATCAGAGGCGCGGCGGCGTTTCGGGAAAGATCCAACTGGCGTTCGCTGCCTGCCGCGACGGGAGCAGGTGTGGCTTGCTGGGGCGCGCTCAACCGTTCTGACTCCACATTTTTCGCCAGGTCAAAGCGTGGCGCCAAATCCTTGTGCTCCGTGCGGAGCGAGGTCACGGCGATCACGATCAACAGCGCGACCAGTCCCGATCCGTAAGCGACCCGCGGCCAGAATCCAAACAGCCACAGCCACGCGGGCGGTTCGGGCGTGGCGGATTTTGGAAACGTCCGCGCCACCTCCGCCTGCAAAACGCGGCGTGTGGATTCGGGCAACTCGAACGTCGCGCCGGCCTCCTCGCGTCGTTTCCGCGCGCAAGCTTTCAGAAGCTGGTCCATGTTGTTTTCAGGCGTGTCGGCCATAGGACGCCTCATTAGACGGAGAACGGTGTGGATTTCTCCCGCGCCAGCATTGGACCGGCGATGGCTTCTAGCCGGTCCAGGCATTTGCTGAGCCGGGAACTGACGGTTTTCGGGTTCAACTGCAACGTGGCCGCAATCTCGTCATAGCTCAGGTCGACGAAATACCGGAGTTCGATAATCTCGCGGCACGGCTCGCCAAGCTGGTCGAGCGCGTGCCGAACCGCCGCCCTGCGCTCGGTGTTCATCAACTGCGCGTCGGGACCCGGCGCGCTGCTGGGCGGGTCCGGGGCCAGGCCGCTTTCCGGGTTCTCGGCCTGCAACGAAAGCGGCGCCTGGCCGCCGCCGCGCTTGGCGGCGTGCTGGCGTTCCCGAAAATCGCGCGCTTTGTTGGCCGCAATCCGGAACAGCCAGGTTTGGAATCGGCTCGCGCCCTGGAAAGAAGCGATGCTCCGAATCACCGAAAGAAAAGCTTCCTGGCATATCTCTTCGACGTCCTCGCGCGAGAAATCGGCCCCAAGCTGAAACACAAACCGCGCGGCGGCGGAGTAGTGCAAGTCGAACAATTCATTCCAGGCGTCGGAATCGCCCGCGCGGCAACGGGCCAGGAGCCTGGCTTCAGCGTCGGAACTCATTTCACCGGAGATATACCCCAATCCCAAAGTCTTTTCCAGAAGCTCCTGTGCTGTTCGCCCAGTTGACCGGCCAGCCGAAGTTTGAAATCATTCCAGAATCCGACACGGACTTTTGGGGAAGGTCATTGAGGACAAACATGAAAGAGGATCCAGCGACTTCGACGAATGCGACGGCGAACGGGGCGGTTCTCGATCTCCGCAATGTCACCAAATTCTACGGCGACTTCAAAGCGGTGGATGACGTGAGCCTGCAAATCCCCGCCGGTGCCATTTACGGATTTCTCGGCCCCAATGGCGCGGGCAAGACGACCACGATCCGGATGATCCTGGAAATCATCAAACCCACGAGCGGCGCCATCACCGTGCTTGGCCAGCCCTCGGCTCTCAAGGTCCGGAACCGGATCGGCTACTTGCCGGAGGAAAAGGGGCTGTACAAGAAGATGAAGGCGTGGTCGATCATCGCCTACTTCGCGACGCTGAAAGGCGTGCGGCGCGGCGAGGCCAAGCGGCGCGCGTTCGAGATGCTCGAAAAATATGGACTGAAAGATTTCGCCGAGAAGCCCACTGAGGCGCTCTCCAAAGGCATGGGCCAGAAAGTCCAAATCCTGGCGTCGATCGCCCACGACCCGGAATTAGTGATCCTCGATGAACCGTTTTCCGGCCTGGACCCCGTGAACCAACAGGTGATGGAGGAAATCATCCGCGACCTGGCGCGTCGGCGGCGCACGGTCATTTTTTCCACGCACGTCATGCAGCACGCGGAGCGCTTGTGCGAACGGATTCTGCTGATTGCGCGCGGGCGCAAGATTTTCGACGGAACCATCACGGAGGCGAAGCGAACGGTGCCCCGTCGCGTCTTGATTGAGACCGGCGATGACGTGACGCCGATCCGAAACCTGGCCGAGATCGAGTTTATCAAGCCGATGGCCAACGGGGCTGGCGAAGCCGCCGGCCCTTCCGCAGGCCGTTGGGAAATTCAAATGCGAGACAACGCAGATCCGCAAGCGGTCCTCCAGTCCTGTTTTGCCCGGGGGATTCGGCTGCGCAGTTTCGATCAATCCGAGCCGTCGCTGCACGATGTGTTCGTGCGGCTGGTCGGTCCCGAAGCACGGGAGGCCAGTTTCCGATGAAATATGCACTCTTGATCGCAGTCCGCGAATACCTGGAGAACGCCAAGACCAAGGGCTTCTGGATCGGCCTGTTTCTGTTCCCGCTGATTATTTTCGGCTCGATGCAAGTGCCGGTCTGGCTGGAGAAGAAGGGCACGCCGACGCGCCACTTTGTTTTGGTGGATCCGTCTGGCCAGTTCGAGCGCGTGGCCCTGGACGCTCTGGAAAAGAATCATCAACGGCGCGTGATTCAGGAACTGCAGACCTACGCGCGCAAGCACAGCCAGACCAGTTCCGCGACTTCCCGGCCGCCGGCCCAAGCGGCCTCCGGAGCGGCCGCGCGCAAATCCATTGAACCTCTGCTGAAGGAATTGTCCGCCACGACGCCCGATGCCATCGAACGCTTCCAGCGGCAAGGCGGCCAGAAATTTTATCTCGAACAATTCAGGCCGTTCCTCGATCCAGCCGCGCCGGCGTTTGAAGAACCGCGCCGCCGCTTTCAACGCGCGGATTTGCCCGCGGGCTTGAAGCCAGACATGGAGTGGGCGGCGTTGACGCAAGAATTGCGCGCGCATTTGCGCGGAGGAAAAAAGGTGGCTGCGAACGGCCATGCCTCGCAGTTGTTCGCGGCGATTCTCATTCCCGCCGACGTGGAGAAATGGATCGTCCGGCCCGGGGCCGCCGCCACGCTGGTCCCCGATCCCACGAAAGGCATCGAGTATTGGTCGGGCAATCTGGCGGACACGGAATTGCGCGAGCAAATCGAGCGGGCCATCAACGAAGAAATCCGCCGCCGGGAATACGTGCTGCGCGGCATGGACCTCGCCACGATCCAGCAAGTTCAGCGCACGCACGTGCCGTTCGCCGACCTCAACCCGAAGAAGGAAGAAGGCCAGGAACGCGTCAGCCGCGTCGATGTCATGCGGCAATGGGCGCCGACGGCTTTCGTGTATCTGCTCTGGATCGCGATTTTCTCGATCGTCCAAATGCTGCTGAACAACGCGATCGAAGAAAAATCGAACCGGATCATCGAAGTGCTGCTGTCTTCCGTCACGCCGGGCGAGTTGATGATGGGCAAGCTGGCGGGGATCGCGGCGATTGGCTTGACGATGGTCGGGACCTGGATCGCGTCGTTTGTGGGGATTCTATTTTGGAAATCCGGCGCGCAGTCCGAATTGGCCAGCATCTCCACGGAGATGTTTACGATCCTGCGCACGACGCATTTGGTGCCGGCGTTTCTGGTGTATTTCGTGTTCGGCTATTTGCTTTACGGCGGACTGATCATCACCATTGGCAGCATCTGCAACACGCTCAAAGAAGCGCAGAATTACATGGGAACCATCGTCCTGATCCTCATGGTGCCGCTCATGACGATGATGTTCATTCCCAAGGACCCGAACGGCACGCTGGCCACCGCGCTGTCCTGGGTGCCGATTTACACGCCGTTCGTCATGATGAATCGCGCGGCGGCCGACCCGCCGCTCTTCGAGGTGATCGGGACGATGATTCTGCTGATCGCCACAACGCTTCTTGTCCTCTGGCTTTCCGGCAAGATCTTCCGGATTGGGATTCTCCGAACCGGTCAGCCGCCGAAGTTGATTGAGTTGTTCCGGTGGCTAAAAGGGTGAGCGGATATGAGAACATCTGCGGTCAACCGGCGCCGAGGTTTCACACTGATCGAGAGGTCGCAGCGCGACCGCTCAGGGTAGCCGTGGCTCTTCAAGCCACGGTTTAGTCGCCCAGAGAAGACGGCGTCGCAGAGCGCCGCTTGAAAACTCGGCGATGCCCCCGTGCTTCAAGCGTCGCTCCGCGACGCAAGGTTTGACCCCTTGCCTTTCCGTGGGCTCAAAGCCCACGGCTACCCTCATTGCCTCGGTCTGCGAGGCAGACGCAGGCTCCCTCAAAAGCTGCCTTGGTCCGACGCCATGGACGTCATGCAACGCGGCAACAAAGCGCTTGGAATTTTTGTTCACCCAGCCTACTTTACCGCATCTTAGCCCGTTCAAACGAAAGGCCGCGATATGTTGACGATTTTCGGAAATCCAGACCCAGCGTGCAATCATTGCGACGGCATCTCTCGCCGACACTTCCTCAAGATTGGCGGCCTGGCTATGGGCGGCCTCTCGATGGGGCAGCTTTTCTCCCTCCAGACCGAAGCCGGCACTGGCCGTTCACCCAAGGCCATCATCAATGTCTATCTCCCGGGCGGCCCGCCGCACATCGACATGTTCGATATGAAGCCCGAGGCGCCGTCCGAGTACCGCGGCGAGTTTCGCCCCATCCAGACCAACGTTCCCGGCATCGAGATTTGCGAGCACTTCCCAAGGCTCGCCCAAATGATGGACAAGTTCGCGCTCATCCGATCCATCGCGGATTCGGATGGCGACCACGATTGCTACCAGTGCATGACCGGGCACAAGCGCCGCGAGCAAACTCCCCAAGGCGGCTGGCCCATGTTCGGCGCCTGGGTTTCCAAACTGCAAGGCTCGAACGCCGGAGTTCCTGCGAACGTCGCGCTGATGTATCCGACGGGCAACCGCACCTGGGGCGAGCCGGGCAACGGCGGTTTCATCGGCCCCGTTCACGCGCCCATCAATCTGGTCGCGAAGGACCCGAACGCCAAAGCGCAGAACATGATCTTGCATGGCATCACGCTGGAGCGTTTGCGCGACCGCGCTCAACTCCGGACGGCTTTCGATGAGTTCAGACGGACGGCGGACACAGGCGGGATGATGGAAGGCCTGGATCATTTCAATCAGCAAGCCATGGGGATTCTTTCGGGCACGGGGCTGGTCGATGCGCTGGATCTTTCCAAAGAAGACCCGCGAATTCTCGAACGCTACGGCCAAAACAATCCGCGGTACGAACGCGACGGCGCGCCGAAGATGATCCGGAATTTCCTCGTGGCGCGGCGTCTCGTTGAAGCGGGCGTGCGCGTGGTGTCGCTCAATTACAGCCGGTGGGATTGGCACGGCGCGGACGGAATGAACTTCCCGAAATCGCGCGAAGAATTTCCGCTCCTCGACCAGGGGCTTTCCGCGCTCGTCACCGATCTCCACGAACGCGGCCTCGACAAGGATGTCTCCGTCGTGGTGTGGGGAGAGTTCGGGCGCACGCCGCGCATCAACAAGATGAACAGCCGCGATCACTGGCCGCAGGTGAATTTCGCGTTGCTCGCCGGCGGCGGCATGCGCACCGGCCAGGTGATCGGCGCCACGGACCGCGTCGGGGGCGAAGTCACCGAGCGTCCGGTAAAATTCCAGGAAATCTTCGCCACCCTTTATCACAACCTCGGCATCGACGTCCGCACGGCTACGGTCAAGGACATCCAGGGCCGGCCGCAATATCTCGTGGACTCGGAAATCGAGCCGCTGCGGGAGTTGGTCTGATTCGTTTCCCACTCTGGGGACTCATGGCTTGTGAATACTCGCCGACCAAAATGCAAACGCGCCTTACGCCGAGATTCGCTTAATGTTAATCGGAGACCATGAAAACAATCCCCGTCCTCACAAGCGACGAGATTCAGGAGGATCGCCCGATGCCGAGTCGAAACCACTCCCGGGCGTCGCACAACCTGAGCGTGTTGTTGGACAGGTTCAATGACCGTTTTTCCATCCACCAGCAGTTGACGCTCAACCTGGACGGGTGGCAGACCATCCCGGACATCTGTCTTTACCCAAAAGGGAGTTTGTCGTCGGACTGGTTGAGCGACGAAGATGAAGTCACCATCCCTCCCGCGTTGGTGATAGAAATTCTTTCCCCGAAGCAGAACCTCCAGCCGTTGGTGGATAAAATCCGCGAATACGGCCGACGCGGAGTGAAATCTTGTTGGTTGGTAGAGCCCGCCACGCGGGTCGTGTCTGTGTTCCCGGCTTCGGGCGGAAGCCGGGCTTGCTCGGAAGGTATCTTGCGCGATGAGACTCTCGGGATGGAGATTCCCCTTGCGCAGATTTTTGCACAAGACTCGGCCAGCAACCATGACTGCTGAAACGTGAGGACACAGTCGAACCTGGGGAGCAGCTTCCCTCCTTCTCAACTGAGTAGTAGGATAAGGAGTTCAGGGCTTCGCCGAGCTTTTACACTCATCGAGCTTCTCGTGGTCATCGCCATCATCGCCATTTTGGCGGCCATGCTGCTCCCGGCTCTGGCGAAAGCGAAATCGGCCAGCCACGCCGCCGGGTGCCTGAACAATCTCCGGCAATTCGCCATCGCCAACACGATCTACGCCACGGACCATGATGACCAAAGCGTGCCCTTGATCGAGCTGCGAAAGGACGGGAGCACGCAGATTTGGATGGGCAACCAGCCCTTCCGTGATCTGATTGGCTACAGCAAGAACGCCAATTCCAACGTGCAGACGCCCACCGAATAACGCTGTCCGGGTGATACCGCGA
>Ga0233424_10000735_pt1 | contig 37125 bp, 33 predicted proteins | sample Watercolumn_Towu_FD_181011 | JGI IMG/M metagenome (GOLD analysis project Ga0233424, IMG submission 181011) | Freshwater microbial communities from Lake Towuti, South Sulawesi, Indonesia - Watercolumn_Towuti2014_125_MG | ecosystem: Environmental > Aquatic > Freshwater > Lake | place: Indonesia...
TTTTGTGTAAGCGGGCGCTATTGTTTGACTCGATAGAACTTCGCGTTGCCGGAGCGCGTGGCCGTGAACGGACTTTTCGCATTGGCGACATCGACCCACGGGCCAGTGACCGCATCGGCCGATTGCAAAGCGCCGCTGCCCGTCCACGAGAGGATGAGATTTCCAGCTTTCAATGCCGGTGGGTCGAACTTCGGCTGGGCCACCGACACCGGCCCGGTTGTTGCCGCAATATAGTGCGCCAGGATGCGCGCATCGCTGAGGGCGAAATCGTAGATCGCGACTTCGTCAATTTGCCCGGTGAAGAAATTCCCGCTTCCATCGAACACACCGCCGCCGCCGATGTTCACATTGAACGTCGAGCTGCCGTAATTGTCAGCCACCGCGCTGCCTCCGCTCCCAGCCAGCTTGCCATCATAAAAGGTCCGGAGATTGGTCCCGCTGCCGACGGTCACAATGTGGTGCCATTCATTGCGCGGGAAGCGATAGGTCGTATTTAAACTTCCGCCGCTGGGCGTCCAAATCTGGACTGTGTTCGGATCGATGAAACCAAATTCAATGGCGTCGTTCTGTCCGGCCAAGCCAATTCGAGTCGCCGAGAACGGCGAGGGATTGACCCAGAGCTCGATCGTGAATGCCTTTCGTTCCTGGAGTAACTGATTCTCAATTGCCACGAAGTCAGTCGAACCATTGAAGGAAGCAGCCTTGTTGCTCGCGTCGAATCCCGGCACGGCCGGGGGACGCGGCCCAGGACTTCCAATCTGGGGCCCAGGCATGTACTTGCCGTTCGCCGCCGCGCCGAGCGTGCCAATATTTTCGGCCGTCGCAACGTCAGCCTCTTCAAGCTGCAGGTACACGATCGGCTTATCGGCCAGTACGGCGCCAGCATAGTGCAACTCGAGATCGACCGGGACCTTGGTGTCCGCCACGATTTCGTTTCCAGACAGATCTTTGACGCCCGTCACTGTCAGCGTGAAGGCTTTGCCCGCGCCAATCGCCGAGGTCGTGAGCCGAACCGTATCCGGAGCCGCGGCCTGGGTGACTTTTGTCACGGAGACGCCGCCATCGACGGTAAATTTGGCGCTGCTCACGGACGCGGCGGCGATCGGTTCGGAGAACAAAACGTTCACTTGGGTGGATTGTCCGTACGTTCTGGCAAAGACGACCGTCGGTTTGGTGGTATCGTTGACAACCGTAACCACCGCTTCGCTGCTTGTTTTCGAGAGTGTCGGGACAGAAAGAACGCATCGATACTTAGCGCCGTTGTCCGCGAGGGTCAGAAGCGGCGTTGTATAGCTTGCGCTCGTTGCGCCCGCGATATCCACGCCGTTCTTTTGCCATTGATAATTCACGGCGCTGCCTGCCGCCGATTTGCCCACGGCCACGATGCTGAAACTGGCCCGAGTATTCACACCGACCGACACGTTCTGCGGCTGCTCCGTAATGTCGAGGGTGACTCCATCCGGGTTTAAATAGGTCTCGAGGAATTTGCCGGGAATAGGCGACAACGAGCCAGCAGCCGTGGTGTCTCCCACCTTCCGCCAGGCTACTTGACAAAAATCACCGCCGGTCCCCTCCTTCCACAGCGCCTGGATCGCGTATCGCTTGCCCGCCGTCAGCGCTATCGGCGCGGACGTCTCATTCGCTCCGGATTCTTCAAACGCTCCGCAACAGCCGGTCTCTTCGGCGATCACCGCCAGGTTGGCCGGATTGTCGTCCGCACTGAGGAACAATTGCGACGCATCATCGCTCCGGATGAATAATTCATATTGCCCGGATTCGGTCGGCACCAGCCATCCGGACATGCGACCGCCATACGCTTCGTGCGAATCGTTCGGGTAGAACAACCGGCTGTCGAACGCCGTCGCGACCGCAAACTCATCCGGGCTGTTCGGATACTTCGGATCGCTGGTCAGATTGTCCACGGCGTTGCCCGTGATGCCCAGGTAAGTCTCCCACGTAACACCGCCCAGCGCGCGAACAAAACCCGTGAAGCTCGATTTGGTGTTCGCGGCGATGTTATTCCCTACAAGATCCTTCACATTGCTCACCGTCACATTGTACTTCGTTCCGGAAGTCTGCTTGCTGGTCGTCAGCCGAACGGTCGTCGGATTCACAACCTTCACGCTGGACACCGTCAATCCTCCATCCACCGAATAATTCGCCTTATCCCCAGCCGTCGCGGAAGTCACGGCTTCGGAATATACAACCGTCGCCGTAGTAAAATTGCCGCTTCCCACCACGCTCGCGATGGTGGGAGGCTGTGTATCGACAGTGAGGAGCGCTTCACGGCTCGTCGCGCTCTTGCCCGTGATCGCCACATTCACGCGATATTTGCTGCCATTGTCCGCCAGGGTCAAAGTTGGGGTCGTATAGCTGGCAGCCGTGGCACCAGGAAGATCGCCAAACGTGGACGCTCCCGGAGCCGCTCTTTGCCATTGATAACTCAGCGCCGCGGAACCTGATCCAAGCACCGTAAACGTCGCCGTTCCGCTCAGAGCCACCGTGACATCCTTCGGCTCCTGGTCGATGCGCACGAACGTGCCGGAGATTGGCGACTCCGGAGGACCCGGGTCCGTGGGAGCTGGGAGGCTCGTCAATTGAAGGACAAAAGCATCAATCCCACAGCCGTCCTCACGCTGTTGGACGCGCACGGTATAAACGCCAGCCTTCGTTATATTCCAACTAGCCGGCTCTTCGCCGCCGCCACCGTCGCTCTTCTCCTTACCCAGGTTGTTGTCCCATCCCGCACCACTGCCTTTGGTCGCAAAGTCTCCATCATCTGGGTCGGGCGCGTAGCGATACCAATCCGGGCCAGGGCCGCCCTGGTCGGTTCGCAGTTCGACAATTTGGATGTAAATCGAATCGCTGGCCCCATCAAAGCCGGTGGACCGAATGTACAGCGTGTATTCGCCAGTTGTGTTGATTTGGACCTTGTAATCGAGGTACGGACCCGCGGCTTGCGCGTCCGGGTTATTTCTGTTCTGGCCGGAGTCAGGGAGCGAAACCATGTATTTGCCGCCGCGCGCGTTCTGGTACTGACCTGAGGCGGCCGACTTTTCATCGGCGGATAATTCGTCCGGTGCGATCTTCCACACGTGATCGTCATCCGTAGCAGGCTTGCGCGAATCAAAATGTTCGGCTTCCACAACGACCCGTCCGTTGGTTTCCAAAAAAGGCGCGCCGGCTTGACTGGTGAGGTTGAAACTCAGAAGGAACGGAATCCAGAGTGTGTGAGGTGTTAGTCTTCGCATAGCTTCAGTTGTTGGCTGGCCTGAACCACCGGTTTGGCTTGAAACCGAGTTCGAGTCACTCGCCCGAAGAATTCATCCAAACTGATGTTTGCAGGCGTTGTGCTTCCGGGAACACCTAAATCTCACCAGAAATGGCAAGCGCTTTCAACGGATTTCATCCCTTGGTCGTGACACCAAAACTGGTGACATGACCAAAATCCGGCGGTTGAAAAAGAGAAACCACAGATGGACCCGGCGCGGCTGGTGCCCCAGCCAAAAAGAACCAACCACAGATGGACACAGATACAGATAAGAAAAATTGCTCGTTTCTTTCCTCATCCGTGTGATCCGTGTGATCCGTGGTTGAATGGTTTTTCTAAGAGGGGTTTGAAAAATGGGTAGCGCCGGCGACCCGCCCGCCTCGCTCGGCGACTCGCCGAGCGAAACGGACGCAGGCTCCAGAGTAAACCGCGAGCCAATCTGCCTTCGAGATCAACCGCCCTCTCCTGCATGGACCCAAGGTGCTCGTCTATGGCGCCCTCAGTTCGCGCTCTGCCGCGATTTTGGATCTCGATGACGACGGTGATCTGGACATCGTCACGAACGAGATGAACGACCGTCCATGGTCTTGGTCAGCAATCTAAGTCAACGCAAGCCCATCCATTTCTTGAAAGTGAAACTGATCGGCAGCGCCTCCAATCGCGATGGCCAGGGCGCAACCGTCAAAGTCAAAGCGGGCGAGGCCACGCTGACGCAATTCAACGACGGTAAATCGGGTTACTTGTTACAGAGCGCGATTCCTCTGTTCTTCGGGTTGGGCGATGTAGTGGCGGCGAGTTCGGTGGAAATTCGCTGGCCATCCGGCAAAACCCAATTCATCTCCGACGGTATTCCTCGCAATGGAGTTTTGATTGTGGGCAAGCCGAAGGAATAGTGGTTCGAATCCCTTAGCCGTGTCTGCTGCGCAGCCGCTATTTGGTCCGCGTCTTCTTCCGCTTGGCCTTGGCCCGATTCGGCAACGGAGAGACCTCCTCGATCAAGAGCGTGCTGATATGGCGCGGCCGATCGTGCTCATCGGTGACAATGACCCACGTGCCCCGCGGGGCAATGAAGACAAAATCCGGATGAGGAACCCGGAGCCGCTCCCCGCCGTTGGTCCGGATTTCGTACGGTTGGAACGGCACCGCTCGATTGAACTCGCGAATGGCATTGATCAGCATGTGCGAGAGTTACGATACGCAATCGAGTTTGGCAAGGAGCATCCCCCTGTCCCAAATCCACGCGTAATTCGCGAAAGAATTGCTTAAATTAGAACCAAAACCGCACGTTGCGGTCGTCGGTGTTGTAGCGCTCCTTCATCTCGATGAGCCTGCGCCAGGCGACGTGGCCGTCCAGAAAAAGGATATTGCCGCCCGCCGCGCGTTTGCTGACGAGATGCGGATTCCGATGTTTCCCGCTCGGATGAATGCCGCTGGGAATGCTCATGAAATCCGGGGGGCTCCCCACGCAAAGAACCGCATCCGCGATGATCTCGCTCTCGACCACGTTCGTGGTAGCGGTGACTTTGGTCCGGAATTCCTTTCCGCCGGCGAGGATCCGGGTGTCCATCGAGGAGGCGTTCAGGCGTTTGCCAAGCCACGAATAGCCGATGATCCTTTTGGTGGCGGTGACGTTCGCGGCGTTGCCGCCGTACCACCAGAGGTCTTTGGAGTCCACCGACGGCATGAAACCCGGACAGTAAAACGTCTCCCGGGCGGCGCCCGAATTGATCAAGGCCTCGACGGTCAATCGATGAACGTCCCACAGCCAGGCGCCTTCCGGCGGGTGCTGGGGAATGTTGTCGTTGTTGTCATCGGCATACATCAAAACCGCCAGCCCGACTTGCCGAAGGTTGTTGCTGCATTTGGAGCGCCGGGCACGCTCTTTCGCCGCCGCCAAAGCCGGCAAGAGCATCGCGGCCAGGATCGCGATGATCGCGATCACGACTAGCAGTTCGATGAGCGTAAAGGCAGGGCGCGATCGGGGTGAGGGTGGTTGATGAAGAATTCGGGAGTTATTCGGCAGTTTCATGAGAACCAAGTCCGTCGCTTTCAGTCGCAACAGGACGCGAATCTTGACGCGAATTGGGGAGTGAGAACAAACTGGCCCTGACCCTGCGCTTCGCAGGCATCGACCTGGTTTGACGCTGCCTCCAGCAAGCGAACCCGCCTGTTTGAATCGACAATCAACGTGTGCACCGTGGGAATCTCCCAAAGCAGCAAGGCGCGTCAACTCTGATTGGTGAGAGCTTGCTCCCCAGCCAGACGCCATGAGGCGGATGGGAATTTCAAAACAAATAGGCGACCCCACTCAGGGCCGCCTTAGCGTGGAACGAGGGACTGCCTATTCGTTCTATCTGTCAGCTTCTCCCTGAGCAGGGGCCGTACCACCTCAAGTTTGAGATTTTGGGGTCGCGCGCTACGTCGAAGGAGCGTCAACCGTAAGTGACAGTGCCTGAAGCGCTCTGACTTCAGCGACCGTTCCCGGTTGCGGAAGATCATGGCCAGTCCTCCTCGGTTGTCCAAACGCGCGACCGGCCATGAATCGCAAACTGCCGGCGAGCCGTAAGAGCGCCAGATAGAACACCGTATCGCCGATCTTGAAGGTCTGGCTGGGTTTCAGCGCAACCGGCCCCGTGATGCGTTCGCCGCCCACGTAAGTTCCATTCTTCGAGCCGAGGTCTTCCAGCACGAACGCCTGATCGCCGCGCGTCAGCCGGCAATGGCGGCGCGAAGCTTTGGCATCGTTGATCACCACGTCGCAATCCAGGCCGCGTCCAATCACGATGGCAGCACGGCGCCGCAAATCGGCGGATGATTGCGGTCCCTGCTCCCCCTGAGAGAATTTCAGCGCGGTCGGCAAACTGCTGGGTTTATCGGCCATACCAGGGACTCTAACGGCTTTACCGCCAAGCGCAAGCTCAGGCAGCGGTTGACATCATCAGGGCCTTCGCAAACACTGCCCGACTTATGGCTGTAGCGGAACCGAAAGGCAAAGAGTTGATGGAAAAGATCGTGTCGCTGTGCAAGCGCCGCGGGTTCATTTTTCAATCCTCGGAAATTTACGGAGGCATCAACGGATTCTGGGATTACGGCCCGCTCGGCGCAGAACTCAAGCGCAACATAAAAGAACTCTGGTGGCGCACCATGACGCAACAGCGCGACGATGTAGCCGGCCTCGAAGCCACCATCATCATGCACCCTCGGATTTGGAAGGCGAGCGGGCATGTGGATACGTTTGCGGATATGATGGTCGAATGTCCGATAACAAAGAAACGCTTCCGTGCAGACCAGATCGAACCTCTATCTGGCATTGTCTACCAGTTTTCTGGTGCCGAGTCGCAACTCGATCGTCTTGACAAGGACTTTAGCTGTGAGCTGAAGACGGAAATGCAGGGATATATTTACGCAGCGGAAGAAGGACTTGATCCGACCCCCCATCGGAATCGAATTCAGCAGATCATTCGGGATCGTGACCGTTGGAAAGCAAAGGCGATGCGGGAGGCAAGGCGTTTCGATGAGTTGGAGGCTGAACTTAGCTTGGTTGAGGAGTTGGCAAATCGGTTCCAAGCTCACACTGATCCGGCGGGGAAATTGCTTGCTGCCGCTATTAAAGATCGCTGGCAACGCCATTATTCTTCCTCAGAGGCTTTCGGGGTCTTGCTTCCCGATGGTGAACACCCTGCAAGAGCCCGGCGGGCCGCTGCTCGATTCTACGAGTCAAAAGGTATCTTTATCCCCAAACTGTTGGGAGAGCGGACGGAAAGGGTAGTGAACTCCACTGGGTTTAACTCGGAGGCCGGGGCTGGATTCGGAGCTAAACTTTCTCCACCACGCCCCTTCAACTTGATGTTCAAAACCTACGTCGGCCCTGTCGCCGACGAGGAGAATGTCGCTTACCTTCGCCCCGAGACTGCGCAGGCCATCTTCGCCCAGTTCAAGAACGTGCTGGAGACGTCGCGTCAAAAAGTGCCCTTCGGCATTGCCCAGGTCGGCAAGGCGTTTCGCAACGAAGTCACGCCGCGCAATTTCACGTTCCGTTCGCGCGAGTTCGAGCAAATGGAACTGGAATTCTTCATTCGCCCCGACGAAGCAGTGGAAGCGGTCTGCGGAGATGTGGCTAAGGCCAGCGACGTCAATCCGCAATCTGCACTCCGCCACCCGCACTCCAACTGGGGCTGGGAAGCGTGGCACAAATACTGGGTCGAGGAGCGCGTCATCTTCTACGAGAGCATCGGCCTGCCGCGCACGACGCTGGAGGAATACTGGCAGAAGCCGGAGGAACTCGCGCATTACGCCAGGGCGTGCGTCGATATTCTTTTCAAGTTTCCGTTCGGCACGCAGGAATTGGAAGGCATCGCCGCTCGCAGCGATTTTGATTTGAGCCAGCACCAGCGGTGCTCCGGGAGGCCGATGGGTGTCTTCGACGAAGAATTGAAGACGACCTGGGCCAAGCTGGACGAAGCGAAGAAAGCCGATTTGTCGAAGCGATACTTCGAGGCGCGGCTCAAGTATCTCACGAAGATGGGCGAACCGGCTGACAAAGCCGAGAAACAGGCGCGCGAGGACACGGCCGGCCTGGCCAAAGGCAATTACATTCCTCACGTCATCGAACCGAGCGCCGGTGTGGATCGGCTGGTCCTGGCGCTGCTCTGCCACGCCTTCGCCGAAGATCAGGCCCCGGACGAAAAGGGCCATCTGGAGTCGCGCGTCGTGATGCGATTTCATCCGCGCATTGCGCCGATCAAGGTGGCCGTGTTCCCGCTTTTGAAGAACAAGCCTGATCTGGTGAAGAAAGCGAAGGAAGTGCGTGATCTGCTGCGACCGCACATGACGGTTTTCTACGATGAAGCGGGCGCGATTGGCCGTCGATATCGCCGCCAGGACGAAGCGGGCACGCCGTTCGGTGTCACGATCGATTTCGACACGCTGGGTGAAAAGCCGGAGTTGCTGAACACGGTGACGCTGCGCGACCGCGATACGATGAAGCAAGACCGAGTGAAGATCGACGAACTGCTTCCGCTGCTCCTGGAAAAGATCCGTTGACGCAGCGCAGATTTGAAATCTGCCGTATCGCGGAATTGCATTCCGCAAGGCACCGGCAGGTTTTCGCGCCCTGGAATCTTCTGGGGCGCTGCCGATTGCAAATCGGCGATACCGCAGAGTTCAACTTTGCGCTACGAGTTGCGGCTTGCGCGCCAGTTCAGGAGGCTTAGATGGCGCGCATGGTCTCGGAAGTTCAATGATTCCGTTGTGAAGCCAACCCTCAGCCATCCTGTCGCTCTGGTGATCTGCGCCGCCGTGTTGTGGAGCACCGGCGGGCTCGCCATCAAATCCGTGGAGTGGAACGCGCTCGCGATCGCTGCGTCCCGGAGCGCGATTGCCGCCGTGACGGTCTATGTCCTGATCGGAAGACCCCGGTTCACTTTCTCTGCGGTTCAAATCGGGGGCGCGCTGGCCTATGCGGTGACGGTCACTTTGTTCGTCGCGGCGAACAAGCTCACCACGGCGGCAAATGCGATTTTCCTGCAATACACGGCGCCAGTTTATGTAGCGCTGTTTGGGGCCTGGTTTCTGCGCGAGCATCCAAGCCGGCTTGATTGGGTCTTGATCGTCGTGGCGATCTCTGGCGTTGCGTTGTTCTTCATCGACGAACTTTCATGGCACGGGCTTTGGGGAAATCTTTGCGCGCTCGGCAGCGGGTTGGCGTTCGCTTCGTTGATTTTGCTGCTGCGCCGCCAGAAGGACGCGTCGCCGATCGAATCCGTGCTGCTGGGCAATGCGCTGACAGCTTTGATCGGCTTGCCGTTCACGTTCAGTTCCTGGCCCAGTCCGAAGTCATGGTTGGGTTTGGTCTGGCTGGGGGTCTTCCAACTGGGCCTCGCGTATGTGCTCTATGCGAGAGGTATCAAGCAAGTGCGGGCGCTGGAATCCACGTTGATCAGCACGGTGGAACCCGTTCTGAATCCGCTGTGGGTCATGCTGTTCCTGGGGGAAATGCCGGGGCTTTGGTCGTGGATCGGAGGCGGTCTCGTCATTCTGGCGGCGACCGTCCGCGGCGTTCTGACGGCGAAGAACAGCAGCCACGGGCGTTGAAGCGTTACATCGGTCAATTTAAGAGCGTGTTTTGAAAATCCCCGTGACCGCTCCTCCTCGTCGTCGTCCTCCTATTGCCGAACAACAGTGCTGGAGAACAATCAGGCCGCCGAGTTTTCAACGCGGCGGCCTGTTGTGAAGAATTGGATTAAACCAAAGCGAATACAAGGACTCGGCTAGTTGTTGTTTCCGCCTCGGCGAGCGCCTGCACCGCCCCGGCCACCGCCGAATCCGAAACCGCCCTGCGTGGTCTTGAGTGCTTCGATTTGTTCGTTGGTGAGCTTGCTCTTCACTTTGGCAAAGGCCTTCGCGCGCGCGATAGCCTGTTCTTCTTCGGCCCTCGCCAGAGCAGCCACTTTGGCTTTGATGTCGGCTTCATCGACCTTGGCTGCGTAAATGGCCGCGTTCAGATCGGTGCGGGCCTGGCGAACTTTCTGTGTGTGCTCGCGAACTTCTTCGGTCATTTGCTGAAGCGCTCCGCGTTGTTCTTCGGTCGCATTTTGGAAAGCAGCTCCGCCACCGCCTCCACGGCCGCGGCCTTGCCCCTGGGCAGAAGCCATCGGTGCGTTCATCAGGAAGAGAGACGCAGCCAGAATTGCGGGCGCGCAGCGCCATAATGAGTAGGTTTTCATCGTCGTTTCACGTGGTTTGACTTGATTCATGCGTGAATCGCCAAGGACACGCGTCGGCTTGCCTATCACGCTTTTCCACACTGAGACGGCCAGCTTCCGAGCTTGGTTACGGAGTCTGATGAAGTCGTTAAAACGTTAAATGGTTAAATCGTTAAATCGGTGAAAGAAGATTCTTGACGACTTTGTCGCAAACCTTGTCGCGGCTTTTCCTGAAGAAGCGATGGAGTTTGCGGCAAAGGCCGCTTCAAAGGCGACAAAGGCCGCCTTGGTTCGTTCATCAAACGGAAGTTTTCCGAGGCTCGCCGGAATCGCTCTTCCCCAAAAGGCTCGCTTTCGATTTCAACGAGCCGCAGCCGCAATCGGAACCGCAGCCGGTCTTCCTCTTCAGAAGAACGCGGTAGGCCAGAATGGCTGCGGTCACAACAACGATCGCCAGGGCTGCCCACGTTTGCCAGTCAGCGCTCATAGTTTCAGAAGCCTAACATCCTTCCGCCCTGGTAAACGAGGAAGCACGCGATGTACGCGGTCCCGGTCATGTACGCGATCTGGAAGAGCGGCCACCGCCAACTGTTCGTCTCGCGCCGGACCACCACCACCGTGCTGATGCATTGCATGGCCAGCACGTAGAAAACCATGAGCGTGACACACGCCAACGGCGTGTACACGGGCGAACCGTCCGGCCATTTCTCCTGCCGCATGGCCTCCCGCAGCGGCACGGACACCCCGTCCGTCTTCTCGACGTTGTAAACCACCGACATCGTGCTCACGAACACTTCACGCGCGGCAAACGATCCGATCAAGCCGATGCCGATCTTCCAATCGAATCCCAGCGGCTTGATGAGCGGTTCGAGAGTGTGTCCCGCCTTTCCCGCGAAACTTTGCGCGAGTTGCGATGAGGCGTCCGCGGCGTCGATTTTCGGATAAGTCGCCAAAAACCAGAGCAGAATCGAGAGGCCGAGAATCACCGTGCCGGCGCGTTTCACGAACAGCTTGGATCGATGGATCATTTGCATGGCGACGGCGCGAAGGGATGGACGCCGATACGGCGGCAGTTCCATGATCAAGACCGGGGTTTCGCTGTGCATGATTGTTTTCTTGAACAGCCAGGCAAAGAAGAACGCGGTCGCCGTGCCGATCACATAAAGCGCCATCATGATGCCGGCCTTTTGCAGCGCGGGAACCGTTTTGGCCGGCAGCAAAGTCGCGATCATCAAGGTATAGACTGGCAATCGCGCCGAGCAGCTCATGAGCGGCGCGACCAGGATCGTCACCAGGCGGTCCTTGGGATTCTCGATCGTGCGCGTCGCCATGATGCCGGGGATCGCGCAAGCGTAGGAACTGAGGAGCGGAATGAAGGATTTTCCATGCAAACCGACGCGGCTCATGATGCGGTCCATGATGAACGCCGCCCGCGCCATGTAGCCCGTGTCCTCCAGCAATCCGATGAAGAAAAACAGAATCAGAATCTGCGGCAGAAAGACCAGAACTCCTCCGACGCCGGCGATCACGCCGTCTGTGATCAAGTCCCGAAGATCTCCCGCCGGCATCGCTTGCTTCACCGCATTCGCAAGCGCTTGGAATCCTCCATCCACCCAATCCATCGGGTACGACGCCAGCGTGAAGATGGAGAAAAACATGAACGACATCAGTCCGAGAAAGATCGCCCAGCCCCAAACCGGATGTGTCAGGACCGCGTCCAATTTGTCGGACGGGTCCTCCTCTGGTGCTTTTCCCGTTCGGACGACTCGCTCGCAGAGAACTTGCGCGTACTGATACCGGCCAGCGACGGCCGCCTCATGGCAGTCGAGATCTTGTTCTTCCAGTTCGCTCCGCAAGCGCTGCGCGAGTTGGCGGACGGCGGGAGGCAAATCGGAATCGTGGCCCGACCTTTCTCCCACCAGAGCAATCAAAGCTTCCGCAAACAACCGCGACGGCTCCTCCGTTCGTGCCTCAGCCAGCCGCGCGCTTATCTCGTTCACGGCCTTCTCCATCTGCGGCTGGAGGCGCCAGCGCCGCCCGGGCCGCGGCAGATGTTCCTTGCTCATCGCCTGACGAAGCTCGGTCAGGCCGATTTTCTTGTGCGCCTGGCAAGCGACAACCGGAATTCCCAGTTCTTGAGACAATGCCGCCGCGTCGATCGAGATGCCCTTGGTTTGGGCGAGATCGATCATGTTCAAAGCCAGAATGGTGGGCACACCCAAATCGAGGATTTGAGTAACCAGGAAGAGATTCCTTTCGAGGTTGCTGGCATCGACCACGCAGACGATCCGATCCGGACGCGGGGAGTCAGCCAGCCGGCCCAGAAGCACATCGCGGGTAATAGCTTCGTCCGGCGAGCGCGGGGACAAGCTGTAGGCCCCGGGCAAATCGATAATCTGCATGGGCCGCCCGTGCAGGGAGAAGAATTCGCCGACCTTTTTTTCAACCGTCACCCCGGGGTAGTTCCCGACCTTCTGCCGCATGCCTGTGAGCGCATTGAACAAGGTGGATTTCCCGCAATTCGGATTGCCGACGAGCACGAACGTCAGCGTCTTTTCTTGCGGCGGTACGGTGGCCAGCGTGTTCATGCGTGCCGTGAAATCAAAGGCGTGAGCGTTACAGCGTGGTAGCGTTACAAGGGTTAAATGAGTTGAATCGTCAAATAGGTTAAATGGGTCGGTGCGGCGGGCGGGCGATTCGGACGATGCGGACAAGGGGAAGGGATCACGATGGCGCGGCGACTATGACTTCCACGTGTTCGGCTTCGTGTTTGCGGAGGGAGAGGTTGTAACCCCGGATTCGGATCTCCAACGGATCGCCCAGAGGCGCCCAGCGGATGAGCTTCACCTTCGTGCCGGGGAGAAGGCCCATTTCGCGCAAGCGTTTGACCTCTTTGCAGTCCGGGTGAAAACCTCGAATCTCGGCTTCTGACCCGACCGACAATTCAGACAGAAGATGGACGGAACTCATGGCGACGTGGCTGAAGCCCGGTCAGGCCTTGGCTGCCGCCACCGGCTCCACGATGATCTGTTTTCCCAGGCTCCGGCTCAAAGCGACGCGCGACCCGCAAACCTGGCAAATCAGGGCGCCGTTGTCGGCTACTTTGTGGATTTCAGCGAATTCACAGAAACCCATCTCTCGCAAACGCTGGCAGACAGCCGGATGGGTTTTCAAGTCGCGCACGCGCAGTTTGCTGCCCACTCTGGCTTCGCAGAGATCGACCAAAGGACGGTCCGCTTTCAACGCGTTCGGCTTCACTGACCGTAATCAACACCAATTGAGATTGAGTTTCAACAGCAATTTTCGCAACCCCAGGCGCATTACTGATTCAAGGCGGAGCACGGCCAGCCTGCCCGCGAGTCGGTTTGCTGAGTTCGTTCTGAGCCGCCCGGGCAAGCGGCTCTCACTCCGGGTCGGTGGATTTCTTCAGGCCAGAATCTCCCCCAGGACGCGTCCGTGCACGTCGGTCAGGCGGCGCTCGATTCCGTTGTGATAGAAACTGAGCCGCTCGTGGTCGAGGCCGAGCAGGTGAAGAATGGTGGCGTGCAGATCGTAGATGGTGGCGACGTTTTCGACCGCCTGGTAGCCAAACTCGTCCGTCGCCCCGCAACTGAAGGCGCGTTTGACGCCCGCGCCCGTTAACCAGACCGTGAAGCCTTTCGGATTGTGATCGCGTCCGCTGGCCCCCTTTTGAAACGTCGGCATGCGGCCGAATTCAGTCGTCCAGACGACGAGCGTGTCTTCAAGGAGGCCGCGCGCTTTGAGGTCTTGGATCAGCGCCGCCGCGGGTTGGTCCAGAATCGGGCCGTGGATGTCGTACTGGCTTTTGAGGGTTTTGTGGCCGTCCCAGTTGCCGACCCCTTCTCCCATCGCATACGCGCCGTTGAAAAGCTGGACGAAGCGCACGCCGCGTTCGAGCAAGCGCCGCGCAAGCAAACAATTCCGCGCGAAGCCGGCTTTCAGCTTGTTGGCATCGTCGAGCCCATAGAGCCGCCGAATCGCAGCGCTTTCGCCGGAGAAGTCGCCGACTTCAACGGCGCGCAATTGCATCTTCGCCGCGAGTTCGTAACTGGCAATGCGCGCGCTCAATTCAGTGTCGCCCGGATGCCGCTCCAGATGTGCCTCGTTGAGCCGCCTCAAGAAGTCGCGGCTGGAGCGATCCGCGGTCAAAGTCAATTCCTTCGGGCGAGCCAGGTGCGGGATCGGTTTGTCCGCGTTGAATGCGGTGCCTTGAAACACCGCGGGAAGAAAACCGGCTCCCCAGTTGTTCGGCCCGGCTTGAGGCACGCCGCGCGGATCGGGAACGGCGACGAAGGCGGGCAGGTCCTGATTGTCGGTTCCCATCGCGTACGAAACCCACGCGCCCATGCTGGGAAAACCGTCCAGGGTGAAGCCGGTGCTCATCTGGTTTTCGGCCGGGCCATGGGTGTTGCTTCGCGCTGTCATGGAGTGGACGAAGCAAAGGTCGTCGGCCAGCGCCGCGAGGTTGGGCAGAAGCTCGGAGATGAATTTGCCGTTCTGCCCGCGCGGTTTGAATTCGAACGGGCTTTTTGTGAGATTGCCATTCTCGCCTTGAAACGTGATGAGTTTTTCGCGGCCGGGCAGCGGCTGGCCGTGGCGTTTGACCAGCTCTGGTTTGTAATCCCAGGTGTCGAGATGGCTGCACGCGCCGGAACAAAAGATCACGAGCACGCGCTTGGCTCGAGGCGCGAAATGCGGCCAGCGCGCGGCGAGCGGATTTTCCGGGGAAACCTTCGGGCGAATCGGCAAACGGTCGCTTTCCGCGCCGAGGAGTCCCTTCTCAGCCAGGAGCGCGGTCAGTGCGATTCCGCTCAGGCCTGTGCCGCCATAACGCAGAAAATCCCGGCGGTTCAGGAGCCAGCGGCCAGCGTGGGTGGGAGCGTTCATCCCTCGTAAAACGTAAAACGTGAAACGTAAATATCAGAACACATAGATAAATTCGTTGGCGTTGAACAGCGCGCGGCAGAGAGGAATCAGCCTCTCGTCTTCGATCAATTTCAGCCCGGCAGATTGCTCCGCCAGCGTCGGCTCGCGGCTAAACGCGAGGCGGAACGCGTGGTGGATCTGGGCGCGCGCATCCGATCCCGCCTCGCGCTGCAACCGCCGGGCAAAAATACCGGCTTGTTGAATCAGGAACGGACTGTTCAGCAGATTGAGCGCTTGAAGCGGAGTCGTCGAACTTGTCCGCTTCGGCGCGATCTGCCCGGCGTCGGGACAGTCGAAAGCGCCGAACACGTCATCGAGCCGCATCCGGGGTTTGAACTGATACGCCATGCGTCGCCACTCGGGGGGGCCGAATTCTTTTTTCGGATTATAGACGCGGACGTAATTGTTGTTCGGCTCGAACAAATCGAATCCCGGCCCGCCCATCCTCAAATCCAGATTGCCGCTCACGCTGAGGATGGAATCCCGGAGCGCCTCGGCTTCCAGGCGGCGGGGCGGATACCGCCAGAGCAAACGATCGCCGGCGTCACGGTCCGCAGCGCTCTGATTCGAGCGGCTGGATTGCCGGTACGTGCTCGACGAGAGAATCAACCGATGTATCGCTTTGACGCTCCAGCCGCTCGCCACGAATTCAGAGGCCAGCCAATCGAGCAGTTCCGGATGCGAAGGGCGTGAGCCGTTCAGCCCGAAATCGCTCGGCGTTTCAACCAGGCCTTTCCCGAAATGATGTTGCCAGACGCGGTTCACCATGACTCGCGCAGTCAACGGATTTTTCGCCTCGATAATCCAGCGGGCCAGGGCCAGGCGGCGCTGCTGCTCCGGAACGTCACCGCTCAAGTCGATTTGCGGTCCAATACTTCGCAGCGCGCCGGGCGCGATGATCTCCAGTTTTTGCATCGGCTCGCCGCGGTTCAGGCGGTGCGTAGGACCTGGTGGTTCGAATTTGCCCGCATACACCGCGGGAAACGCCGTGAGCGGCTTGATCTGGTCTTCATAGCGCCGTTTTGCGGCCAGCAACTCGGAGAGACTTGACGTTTCGGATGGAGTCAGACCGGCGGGCGAGTAGGCCAGTTTGGGTTTGGCGTTGGGTTGAAAGGCTTCCCGATCGTTCGAGTTGGCCACAAGCTTCCAGGTGTGCTCTGATTGAAGGGAATCCTGTCCAGAGTTTGGTGCTTCGGTTGCGCGTTGATCGTTTCTCCCGATCTCCGATCTGAGATTTGAGATTTGAGAGGCGTTTACCTGAGCAACCTCCGCTGCCACTTCGATCTGGTAACGGGTCGGAACGCGATCCGTAAGTTTGCCTGCGCGGTCGCGGCTCCAAACCACTTTGTTGATCACAACTGCTTCGGGGAATTCCACCCGCACCCAGCCCCGGCCTCGTTCGTTGGAAATCCAACTGTGTTCGCCTCCCAATTGGCCGTCGATCAAGCACCGGGCGCCGTGCGTGCCGGAGGCCTGGAAAAGGCCCGACACGAAAACCCTGGCGCCGGAACTTTCCAGCGCGACGTTCCTGGGAGGATCTTCAGGCGTGTAAACCTCCAGCTCGTCCAGGCACGGCTCGTCGCTGGACGATTCGAGAATCGTGAAGCGAATGCCTCTGGCTTTCATGGGCGGGAATCGATCCACGTTTTGTCTGGCATGCACCGAAGGACGCAACGGCGCGCGCCCGGCGACGGTTTGCCAGAGGTTCGGCGCGGACGCCGCCTCAATCGTGTAAACCGTGGGCACCCTGTCCTTGTAGATTTCCCTGCGGTCCCGGCTCCAGACGATCTTGTCGATCAACTGCTTTTCGGAAAGCTCGATTTGGACCCAGCCACGCCCGGCCTCATTGGAAATCCAGCTATGGTCGTTGCCGACTTTTCCGTCGTTGATGTGTTCCAGTTTGTGAATCTCGAAGTTGGGAAGTGTGCCCGAAGCGGATGCCTTTGCGCCCGCGCTCGACAGCGCGACGTTTCTTGAATCGCTGCCCGCGCTGTAGATTTCCAATTCGTCCAGGCACGGCTCGGCGTGGTTCAAAGTCTCGTGGATGGTGAATCGCACGAACCGCGCTTCGACGGGGGCAAAGGTCTCAATGTTTTCGCGTGGAGTGGGAGTTTTGGCGGCGTTGGTTTGAGCGAGCGACGGATTGGCCGGCGGCGCGAAATGAGCCAGTTGATCGTCCAGACTCTCGATGAGCCGGCGCAGTTCATCGGCCTTCCGAGTGCGGACCGCGTAGTCCGGCGTCCGCAGCGTGCGTTCGCCGTGCTGCACGCCGGCAAAGACGGCTTGCATCGCGTAGTAATCGGTCTGCGAGATCGGATCGAACTTGTGATCATGGCATCGCGCGCAGCCCACGGTGAGGCCCAGGAACGTGGCGCTCGCGGTATTGACGATGTCGTGCAGTTCGTCCATGCGCTGCTGCTGAGTGAGGTTGGCGTCCGGGCTTTTGACCTGGTCCCAGGGACCGCCTACGAGGAAGCCCGTGGCTTCATCGGCTCCGAGCGCATCGCCCGCCAGTTGTTCGAGAATGAATCGATCGTAAGGTTTGTCCTCGTTGAACGCGCGAATTACATAATCTCGATATGGCCAGGCGTTCGGGCGCGGTTGGTTCATCTCGAAGCCGTGCGTCTCGGCAAACCGCACACCGTCCAGCCAATGCCGCGCCCAGCGTTCCCCGTAGTGTGGCGAGGCGAGCAAACGTTCGACCCAGAACTCATACGCTTGAGCGTCCCGATCCTGAACAAACCGATCGACCTCCTCCGGCGCGGGGGGAAGGCCCAGCAAATCGAAGCTCAAGCGCCGAAGCAGCGTGACGCGGTCAGCTTCGGGAGACGGCGAGAGATTCTCCTGTTCCAACCGGGCCACAATGAAATGGTCGATGGGATTGCGAATCCACAATTGGACCTTCACCGGTGGGATAGCCGGTCTCTGGAGCGGACGAAATGCCCAGTGCGAAGGCGCCTGGTTTGCGGGTGAAGCCGTGCCTCGATTCTCAGCCGATAACAATGGTGAAGCGCTCAAGGTGAAGGTGAACCAAAGCCAAAGCTGGAATTGGAGGCGCATACGCAAACGGCAAACGAAACTTAGCAGAGCGTTGAAGGCCGTTCAAATGCGAATCTTTCCGCGGCGCAAGCCTCAGAGCGAAGCCCGGTCAGAAAAAGGTGTTTGATTGCGTCGGTCCTGCCGATTCACGGCCACGATTGCAGTTTCAATCCGCTGGCACGCCGGAATTCCTGGAGCACGAGGCCACCGGCGGCCGTGGCACGCTTCATTTCTCGCGTCAATTCACCCGTGCTTTCCTTGGCCGCTGGAGATTGACAACTCGATGGCCGGAATGTTTCTGACGTTCTCGCGCCTCAGTGAAAAGGCGACCGATGCTGTGTCCGCGCGCGGCAGACAACTCGTCTTTGATGCGCCAGATCTCACGCAGGACGAGATCGCCTTCGGTCTTTTCAATCGCGTCGCTCTTCGATGTTTTCATGGATCACTCATAAATTCTTCCGGTGTGGCGAACGACGGAAGTGTGTAGCCGCTTTGTTCGACCAGTCGGCGCAGCCGTTGTTGGATGGCGACGTTGGCAATATATCGGCAGTTTCATGTGAGTAGTATATTCAGTTGATGAACGGTCGCCAGCGCGATGTGGGCGGCGTCACCATCGGCGGTGGCAGGCAGGAGGCCGGAACGAAGGATTTCGCGGCCCAGCTCGTTGGCGGCCGCCGTCAGTTCAAGCAAAGGAATGTGGCGCATGAGTTTCAACCGTTGACGCGCCATCGCTGCGTCGCCGACTGCAATCTCGTCGAGCACGACGTGCGAGGTGAAGAGTTCGTGCTGTTCGCGTTTCAGGTCCCACCAGTCGCAGGTGAGTTGCTGGCGGGCGGCTTGCAGGAGGTCGCGGGCGGGCCGTGCAACGACGTAACTCGGTGTCGTGCTCTCGATGTAGATGCGCATGGCTGCCTACGGGTTATGAGTGTGAACTTATTCGGACTTCCACCCAAAACCAATCCCGTTCTCGATCGAGTCGGCACGCTGCTGCGCTTTCATCGGAATCCGCACTGGTCTCCCTGGTCTCCTACCTTCGGTGACAAGTGACTCGTCTTGTGCCATCATCGCGGCATGAGCCAGAATCCCGGCCGCTCGGCCAATCAGAATTCCACGCGGCAATTCATCGTCGCGCTCGGCGTCGTGTTGGTCGGCGTCGCGCTCGGATATCAAGTGACGCGATTGCACGAAGGTCCCCGGCCCGCCAACAAACCGACGGCTCTCGGCCACGAAGTGCCGGGACGTCCCAGACAGCCGAACACGAACGACATGGTCTGGATTCCAGACGGAACGTTTTGGATGGGTTCTGAAGACGGCCTTCCGGATGAGAAACCCGTTCATCAGGTGACTTTGGGCGGATTTTGGATGGACAAAACCGAGGTCACAAACGAGCAATTCGAGCATTTCGTCCGCGCTACCGGCTACGTCACTCTCGCGGAACGCAAACCGGACCCGAAAGATTTTCCGGGCGCTCCCCCGGAAAACCTGGTGCCCGGATCGGTGGCGTTTTCGCCCCCGCCGGGCGAAGTGCCATTGGAAAATCATTACGCCTGGTGGAGATACATTCCCGGCGCAAATTGGCGGCAACCGGAAGGTCTCGGCTCAAATATCAAAAGCCGCGAAAAGCATCCCGTGGTTCACGTTTGTTGGGAGGATGCGATGGCTTACGCGAAGTGGGAGGGCAAACGCTTGCCGACCGAAGCCGAGTGGGAATATGCGGCGCGCGGAGGCCTGGATCGCCAGCCGTTCGTCTGGGGAAAAGATCAGGCGCCGGGCGGAAAATGGCTGGCAAACATCTGGCAAGGCCGATTCCCGAATGAGAACACGCTGGCCGACGGCTTTCGTGGAACCGCGCAGGTCGGGGCGTTTCCGCCGAACGGTTTTGGCCTCCACGACATTGCGGGGAACGTTTGGGAGTGGTGCCTGGATTGGTACCGGCCGGACTATTACGCGAACAGCCCCGGCAAAAACCCGCCAGGCCCCTCCGACAGCTTCGATCCGAACGAGCCGGGCCTGGCGAAGAAAGTGATGCGCGGCGGCTCGTTTCTGTGCAGCGATCTGTATTGCACCGGATACCGGCCCAGCGCGCGGATGAAAAGCTCCCCGGACACGGGGCTTTCTCACACCGGCTTCCGCTGCGTGTGGTCGCCACCTTCGCCGTCGCGCTGAGTAGCCCGATTCATGGAAACAAGCCGCGCGAGCGTTTAGCCTCCTGGACGCGCTTCACTCCCAGACTCAAAGCGGCGAGGCGCATGGAGATTTTCCGCTTCCGGCTCAGGGTCAGCGTTTGCACGAACGCGCCTTCCAGAATGCGGAACAGTTTGTCCATGACTTCCGTCTCCGTCCAAAAGAAGCTCTGCAAATCCTGGCCCCACTCGAAGTACGAGACCACCACTCCGCCCGCGTTGCAGAGAATGTCAGGAATCACAAAAATCTCCGGCCGCCGGTCCAGGATGGCGTCTGCTTCGGGTGTGGTCGGGCCGTTGGCGGCCTCTGCCAGAATTCGGCAACGGATTTTGGCCGCGTTCGCTTCGGTGATCTGGCGCTCCAGAGCGGCCGGCACGAGGATTTCGCAGGGCGTCGTCAGCAATTCTTCGTTCGTGATCGGCTCCGCTTCGCCGAACCCGGCGACGGTCTTGTGCTGCGCGACGTGTTTTTCCAGACTCCAAAGATCAATGCCGTTGCCGTTGAACAGGCCTCCGTTCACGTCGCTGACGGCAAGGACCTTCACCCCGTACTTCGCCAGAGAAAATGCGGCCACGGAACCGACATTGCCAAAGCCCTGCACCGCGGCCGTCGCCTGCGCGGAGTTCAGCCCAATCGTGTCCATGGCGCGATTGATCAGGTAACCGGCACCGCGGCCCGTCGCCTCGCGACGTCCCAGCGACCCCCCCAGGCCCACAGGTTTTCCGGTGACGATGCTGGGCACGGTGTGGCCCATGTGCACCGAATACGAGTCCATCATCCAGGCCATGGTTTGTTCGTTCGTGCCGACGTCGGGCGCCATGATATCGATCTGCGGCCCGATGAACGGGATCATTTCCTGAGTGTAGCGCCGCGTCAGCCGTTCGAGTTCCGTGGAAGACAACGCGCGCGGGTCGCACGCGATGCCGCCTTTGGCGCCGCCGTAAGGCAGGCCCGTCAAAGCGCATTTCCAGCTCATCCACATCGACAGCGCAGCCACTTCTCCGATCGTCACGTCCGGGTGATAGCGCAAGCCGCCTTTGGTCGGGCCAAGCGCCAGATGATGTTGCACGCGGTAGCCGGAAAACACTTCCATCGATCCATCGTCGCGCTGAATCGGCACCGCGACAGTCAGCGCGCGTTTGGGAAACTTGATCCAGGCGCGGTCTGATTCGGGAATCTGCAAATGCTCGGCCACCGCGTCGAACTGCTGGCAGGCCATGCGAAAACTGGGGTGATCGTAAATTTGCACGGCGAAAAAGTAACCGGGCGCGCCGGTGAATGAAATCGCATTCCGCACCCGCGTGGGCGCATCCCCGAATGACGACACGGTTTCGACCCGGCTCGCAAGACGTAGCGCAGAGCTCCGTTCAAGGGCGAGCACGCGCAAGGAGGTGTTGCATTCCGCAGGGCACCGGAAGTTCGATGCGTTGCAATTTCGCGGCGCAACGCCGATTGCAGATCGGCGACACGGCGTAGCGCGGCCAGGATACGGCGACTACAAAGTCGGCGGCGCTGTGCCTGGCAAGATGACCGTCACGCGCTCGCAGGCGACGCTGTCCATTAACTGGGAAGGCGATGGCACGCTGCAATCGGCCGCGAGCGTGACCGGGCCCTGGACAGATGTCGGCGCCACCAAACCGTACAGCACCGGAGCCACAAGCCAGACCATGTACTTCCGGGTGAAAGGCCAATAGGCTTTGCTGTCATGATCGATCAGGAGACCGGGCTTCGGCCCGGTCTCTTTTTTGCAGCCGGAGATCGGTTGGATCGTGGTATACCGACTTATCACTTCCACGAACCGGATAGGTCTGCGTTGCCGCGCAGCCGATCTTCAGGCGATGCGGCGGCGCGGCAGCGCCGCCCTACCGGACGGAACTGACTATGGGTTCAGGAAACCCGATGACTGGCAGAACTTTTTCATCCCCTCCGCCATTTCCTCCCCGGTCATGTCCCATGTGTGCGAGGCGAGCGACCACTTGTGGCCGTAGGGATCACTCACCTTGGCGAAGCGGTCGCCCCAGAACATGTCCGCCGGTGGCATCTCTGCCAAGCAACCAGCCGCGACTGCGCGTTGGAACGCCGCGTCGGCGTCCTCGACGTAAAGGTGCAGCGACACGGGCGTGTTGCCGAGGTGCTGGGGCGAGACCGCGCCGCTCTCAGGCCATTCGCCCGAGAGCATCAACATCGAGTTGCCGATCTTGAGTTCCGCGTGCATCACGCTCTTGCCGTCGGGGCCGGACATGCGCACAAGCTCCTCGGCCTCGAAGGCTTTTTTGTAAAACTCGATCGCGCCCGCCGGATCGCGGATGACGAGGTAGGGCGTGATCGTGTGATAACCGGGTGGGATAGGGGACTTGGCTTTGGTGGGCGCAGCGTGGTCTTTCGTTTTGGTTTTTCGAGAGGCCCGAAACTGCGGCGCGCTGAGGGAAAGCTCAAGGGAGAAATCTGATAGGAAGTAAGGTGGGGCGAGGCTTCTGCCGAGCCGATGCCATCGCGGAATGGCTCGGCAGGAGCCTCGCTCCACCGTCGTTAACTGAGTGACTTGAGCGAAGCGAGGTCAGCGACGGCAGATAGCCGCCCGTGACGTTCGCTTGGTCGTCGCTCGAAAAGGGCTGTCACTGGACCGGTTGATTCGGTGCCATAACCCTATCGTGTGAACAGGTATAGCACCGGAGACTGCCGCGCACACCACCGCTGCGATCAGAAGTAACGGCTCTCGCCTTTCGCCATACCTCAACGCTGCAATGCCGCGACTCGCCTCGAACACGGCCAGACATCCGTGGTCAACTTAACCAGCTTCTACGAACGCGGCTCGACTGTGAGGGCGATCAGGAACGGCGCGGAGTGCGACATTGACGACACGTAATCGATGGAGGTGATCGCTTTGTCCGGATGCGGATTCTTCCAGGTCGTCTTGCGGATCTGCAGTGTCACATTCGCAGCCGTTGAAGCGGCGTTGGCACCTTTCCAGGCGACTTCGGAGCCGCTCACGGACGGCTGGCTCGCCGACGTCCACCAATCTCGAACGTGCGTGCCATAGAGGATTGGGATTTCCGCGGTTGTTCCGTCTTCGTAATGCACGAGATAGAAACCAGTCTTCGTGCCATCCGACGCTTGCCACCCCGCCGCCCAGGCCCAATGCGCGCAACTCGAAGGGCGGCCGTCTTTGTTCGCGCTGACTTCGTTGCGCGCTCCTCACAGACCCAGAACGGGTATGCTCGTCGCCCGCGCCTCGTCAGCCCGAAAAAATCCTTGCCGCGCATGTGTCGATATTTCTTTGTCACAGCACTAGTAGCCGATAGCCGCGGTCGTGGCGCTGAAGGGCGGCGGAAGCTTCGATGAACTCCGTTTCCTTCTGTTTTCTGAGCAGGAGGCAACGGAGAGAACGTAGAAGTTGGGGAATTGAATCGATTACGGTCCCTGTCCTGATTCTTCTGTTTTGTGAGGTCTAAAGGTCACAACACCCGGTCGTCGCGGATACGCTGCGGACGAGGCGTCCGCGCTCCGAATTCATTCGACAATCGCGCGGTAAAATCCGCGCCCCTGAGCCGCGGGGCGGTCGTCGCGATGGATTGTTTTCTCTCCGTTCGGCGTGAGGGTGGCCACGCGAGTCCAACTTCGAAGGTCGATGGAGAGCTCGATGTGGTGCGTCCGGCCGGCCTGGCCGCTCAACGTGAACTCCACTGCCCCGGCTTCGATTCGCCGAACGCCTCCCAGCACAGGCCGGACAGGTTCGGAAGCCACGGGCGGCTGGACCTTTTCAATGATCGCGCGGACCACCTCCGGCTGCCGCGGTTGAAAGTAAACCTGATTGAACAGGACTTCCCACTGCTTATGGCTCGGCGAATCGGCCAGGCCGTTGATGATCACGTAGCGTGAGGCCGAGTTGCCCGGTCCGAACTGCGCATAGCTCTTCCATCCCGGATCATCCAGGACCAGATCGAAACCGACATTGCGGATGAAACTGTCCGTGTTCGCCTGGCTCGTGACATCGGTGTTGATGCCGATCACTACGACTTGCACCCCGGCGGGCGTCCCATTCCGAGCTTTGTAGTATTGATTGATGTCTTTCTCGACGACCGGCGAGAGCAATTGGCAGGACCCTCACCAATACGCAAAGAGATCGAGGAAAATCACCTTCCCGGCAAAATCTCTTAGGGCGACGGTCTCGCCAGTTTGGCGCTTCTTCAGGGTCAGGTCTGCTGCAATCTCCCCCACGCGCACGAAGGCCGCCTTGGCCGGGAACGCGGCCTGCGCGAAGGTGAATAACAAAAGAAACAGCGTGAGAACGCGGCGCCTGGCTCCCCGCGAGAAGCCGCCGGCTGATCTGCCCATGTCCACTGGTTTCATAAATTGGCGCTCAAGCCGGCGACAATCTACTCATTTCGGCTCTGGAAACAACCTCGAATAACACGGCCAGCAAACCTCGATTCGGTCATCGGCGGCATCGGCGGCAGTTTGATTTTTCCATGATTGGCGGTGGGGCGCCACAGGTGTAAAGTGCCGGGCCATGACGACGAAGAACCCCTTTCCGGGCATGAACCCATTCTTCGAGCAACGCTGGCAGGACGCGCATACAATGCTGATCGCCTACATGCGGGATGCTTTGCAGGAGCGCCTTCCAAGCGACCTGGTTGCCGGGGCTGAAGAGGAATTGGTCGCCATCGGCGGGGAAGCAGATGCGACGAAGTTTCGCCCGGATGTCAACGTCAAGGAACCATGGCGAAACACCGGCGGGGGAAGCGTAGCGTTGGCCGGGCGTGTGAGGGCTCCTGAAGCCACTGAGCCTATACGCGTGTTCGTTGACGACGAGATTGAGCGCTGGATTGAGATTCATGACTTGACCGGTCGGTTGGTCACGGTGATCGAGCTTTTGAGTCCCTCGAACAAGGAAGACGAACCGGCGCGTGGTCGATACTGCAACAAACGGCGCACGTTCCTCAGCGCCGGCGTGAACGTCGTGGAAATCGACCTCGTGCGCCGAGGTTGGTCCGTCTTCCCGGACGAGGTGCGCGAATTGCTGCGAAAACAAGAAGCGCCCTACGCGGTGTGCGTGTTTCGGGCCAGTCACCTGGGGGAACGCGAACTCTACACGATCGGCCTGCGCAACCGGTTGCCGGTCATTTCAATTCCGTTGCGCACGACGGACGCCGACATTCCGTTGGAACTCCAACCCCTGATCGATCACTGCCACGAAAAGGGACGCTATCATCTGCTCCGTTACCGCTCCGATCTCGAACCGCCGCTTGCCGCGGCTGATGCGGCATGGGTCCAGGAGATTCTTCACCAGCACCAACTGGCCTAGAACTCAGTCACTCACTGCGCGAAAGAAACCCTGCGGCTCCGTGATCATGTCAGGATTCCGATAGATCGAAATCGCCTGGCTGGCGCGGAACGTCCCCACGCGCTTCCACACTCTTAGGTCCGTGGAAAACTCGACATGATATTCGCGACCAGCCTCGCTGCTCAGGACGAATTCCACCCCGCCCTCGCCGTGCCGCCATAATCCGCTCAAGACTGGCGGAAGCGGCTCCAGCACTTTGACCGTTGCCGCCTGGCTCGCTTCGAATCCAAAGACGTTGCTGACCGTGACCGAATATTCCCCGGTGTGGGCTGACGTGACGTTGGTGAGCACAAGCGACTGCCCGGTGGCCCCAGAAATCGGCGCACCGTTGCGGTGCCATTGAAAGAAAAGCGGCGAAGGGCCCGTGGCGGAAACGGCCAACGTGACAGTCGCGCCCCGACGCGCGTCCTGGCGCTGCGGATGGACGGCGATCTTCGGCGGCACGGGCACGGGCGTTTGCACTTTGTCGATCAGCGCGCGCAGGAGATTGGCTTCATCTGGCTGGAAGAACGTTTCGCTGAACAACACCTCCCATTGCTTGTGCGTGGGCGAGTCTGCGACGCCGTTGATGATCACGTAGCGCGACGCCGCGCCGCCGGGGCCGAATTGGCCGTACGTGACCCAGTCCGGATCATCGGCCACGACCTCAAAGCCCACGGCGCCGATGAATTCATCCGTGTTGTCAGAGCTGGTCTGGTCGGTGTTGATGCCCAACACCTCGACTTGAATTCCGGCGGGATTCCCCTGCCGGGCTTTGTAGTATTTGTTGATTTCCCTCTCGACGACCAGCGAGAGCAACTGGCACGCCCCTCACCAATACGCGAAAAGGTCCAGGACAACGATCTTGCCGGCGTAATCGCTCAAGTGGATCGGCTCGCCGGTCTTTCGGTTCTTCAGGGTGAATTCTCGATCCACTTCACCAGTTTCGACGTAACCGGTCGAGGACTGGGCCGAAGCGCGCATCAAAGGGGCGAGGCAAATCAAGGCAGCCAGCACGTGAGGCAAGCGGAAGGAACAGCGATGCTGGTTCATCGATTGGGAGTTGTCAGTTATCAGTTTTCAGTGGTGGCCGCACACTCTTGGCTGAAATGTCGCAGGAGCTTAATCGCTCGCAGTCAGAAAACAAACGTTTCTTGTGGCTCTCCTGGGTCGAGTTCCTCTACTATCCGTGCGACCACAACGAACGACCAACCCGATGACGGAAAACGCAGATCAATCCAGGGCGCGATGGCTGGTCCTCGTCGCCGCATTTCTCGGCTGGATGTTTGATGGCCTGGAAATGGGGATTTTTCCCCTGGTAGCGCGGCCCGCCTTGCAAGATTTGCTGGGAGTCACGGCCGACGCCAATGTGGGGCAGTGGATGGGGATTATCACCGCGTTATTCCTGGTGGGCGCCGCGTTAGGCGGCCTAGCCTTCGGGTGGCTTGGCGATCGCGTCGGCCGAGTCCGGGCCATGAGCCTGAGCATCCTGACTTATTCGATCTTCAGCGGTCTGTGCGCGTTCGCGGGAGCGCCCTGGCACCTCGGGGCATTGCGATTTGTCGCGGCGCTGGGGATGGGAGGCGAATGGTCGCTCGGCGTGGCGTTGGTGATGGAATGCTGGCCGGAGAAACATCGGCCTTTGTTGGCTGGAGTCATCGGGGCCGCGGCCAACGTTGGTTTTCTGCTGATCGCGGTTCTGGGGGTCTTTGTCAAAATCACCCCGTCTTCCTGGCGATGGGTCATGATTGCGGGAGCGGCTCCGGCGGTCCTTACGTTTCTCATTCAAATCTTCGTTCCGGAATCCGAGAAATGGAAAGCATCTGTGCAGCGCAACCCCGGCCATGAAAAAACGCTTCAGATCTTGCTCGGGAATCGGTCTCTCCTGCGCAACACGATCCTCGCCATCGGATTTGCGTCCATCGCTTTAATCGGCACTTGGGGATCGGTCCAGTGGCTGCCGCTCTGGGCTGATCAGATGACGGGCGGAAAGGCGCCCACCGCCAAGGCGCTGACGCAGATCCTCTCCGGCGTGGGCGCCATCATCGGATGCTTCGTTGGCCCCTGGATTGGCGGGAGAATGGGGCGGCGGCCCGCGTATTTCATCCTGTGCCTAGTGTCGCTGCTCTCTTGTGGATTCCTGTTCCGCACCGTGAGCGAATACAATGCGCTTTTTCTGGTCACCGTGGGTGTGGTCGGATGCGTCACGGCGGCCTTTTACGGCTGGTTTCCGCTCTATCTGCCGGAACTGTTTCCCACTCGAGTCCGCGCCACGGGCCAGGGTTTGAGCTACAATTTCGGGCGCATCCTGGCTGCGGCGGGCGCGTTGGGACAAGGCCAGCTTGTGGCGCTCTACGGCGGGAGTTACGCCCAGGCCGGCGCCACGATCACGCTCATCTATCTGGTCGGACTGGTTTTGATTTGGTTTGCGCCGGAGACCAAAGGCAAGCCCTTGCCCGAGTGAATTGATTTTCGGCATGCGTTTGGCCTCAACTCATCTGCTGAAAGCTGCGTATGGCCGCCACGCCGTCGGAGCGTTCAATGTGTGCAACTTGGAGCAGATCCACGGGCTGTTTCGCGGCGCGGCTGAGGCAAGGGCGCCAATCCTTGTCCAGTTCACGCGAGTGATCCGCAGTTATGCACATCCCCTGATGCTGGAAAAAGTGCTTCAGGCTGCCGAGTCCATTTATCCCGAAGCCAGTTTCGCGGTTCATCTGGATCATGGCGACGAAGCCGCGTGCACAGACGCCATCGCATCGGGTCACTACTCGTCGGTGATGATCGACGCGTCGCACTTGCCGTTTGACCAAAACGTGGCCGCGACCCGGCGCGTGGTGGAAATGGCGCATGCCCGCGGCGTCGCGGTGGAAGCGGAGTTGGGCCAGTTGAAAGGCGTTGAGGACGCTATGTCGCACGAAGTGAAGAAGGCGATCTTGACCGACCCGGCCAAAGCTGAGGAGTTCGTGGCGCGCACGGGGTGCGACAGTCTCGCGGTGGCCATCGGCACGAGCCACGGCGCATACAAGTTCGCGGGCAAGCAGCGGCTCCATCTCGACCGACTCGCGGAGATTCACACGCGTTTGCGGGGTTTTCCTCTCGTGCTGCACGGCGGCTCAGCCGTCCCGAAACTGGAGATTGAGCGCATCAATGCCGCGGGAGGACATCTGGAGGACACGGCCAGCGGAATTTCGGAAAGCGAGTTGCGGCGCGCCATCGAGTTCGGTGTCACGAAGGTCAATATTGGAACTGACGGACGGCTGATCTGGACCCGCGTTCATCGCGAGTTTTTCCGCGACAAGCCCAAGGACTTTGATTTCATGCCGCCCGGCCAGACATATATGGATGATTACGCCGCCTTCGTCGTCGCGAAGTGCCAAGCGCTCGGAGCGGCGGGACGCGCGCAGGATGCGCTGAACAAGGGCCAATCGGAAACGGGTTAAATGGGTTGAAAGGTTAAATAAGTGTAATGAGTCTTCATTGCCACCGAACCCAATCTCACCACCCGCGCGTCCGTCCCCCAAGGGCGATTTAACCATTTAACTCATTCAACCATTTAACCCCCGCCCCATGCCTTTTGCTTCGCCCAGTTTCGATCTGATCACCATGGGCCGCTCCTCAATCGACCTTTATGCGAATGAGGTCGGCGCGCCCTTTGTGGATATCAAGTCGTTCGCGGCTTACGTCGGCGGCTCCCCGACCAACATCGCCGTGGGCGCGCGGCGGCTGGGCTTGAAGTGCGCCGTGCTGACAGCCGTCGGCGACGATCCGGTCGGCGATTTCATCCTCAAATTCCTCAACGACGAGGGCGTGGCCACAAAGTTCATCCCGCGCAAGTCCGGGACGCGCACGAGTGCCGTCGTTCTCGGCATCGAGCCGCCGGACAAATTTCCGCTCGTTTACTACCGCGACAATTGCGCGGACAACCAACTTTCCATCGACGACGTGCTCGCCACGCCGATTGGGGAATGCCGCGTGTTTGAATTCTCGGGCACCGGTCTAAGCAAGGAACCGGGCCGCAGCGCAAACGTCTTTGCGGCTGAACGGGCCCGGGCCGCGGGGGCAACCGTCGTGCTTGATCTCGATTTTCGACCGAACCAATGGCACGACGCGCGGGCCTTCGGCGTCACCGTGCGCTCCGTTCTGCCGCTGGTCGATATCGTTCTAGGCACCGAAGACGAATGCAAGGCGGTGACGCTCACCGATCCGGCGCAGGTCAATGTTGCGCACTCGCAAATCTCCGGCGCCCGTGTGGCGGGCGACGTGAACGCGGCCGTCGAAGCGATGCAGCGTCGCGGTCCCAAGGTCGTCGTCGTGAAGCGCGGTGAGAAGGGCGGCACGGTTTTCGAGGTGGGCAAGGAGGCCCAAGACGTGCCGGGCTTCCCCGTCGAAGTGTACAACGTCCTGGGCGCGGGCGACGCGTTCGCGGCGGGCTTCATTTACGGTCTCGTGCAAGGCTGGGATTACTTCAAAGCGGCGCGCATGGGCAATGCGTGCGGCGCGATCGTCGTCACGCGGCATGGTTGCGCGAACTTTATGGCTTACGAAGACGAGGCCTTGAAGTTTGTTGCTGAACGCGGCGGCTTTTGAGAACGTGAATGGGAGATGGGTAGCACGGGCGACTCGCCCGTCCCGGCCGGCGACCCGCCGAACGGGATGGCTTAGCCGTATCTATTCCATTGAAAATACGAATCGCCCTCACCCCGGCCCTCTCCCCCAGGGAGAGGGAGTAACTTTTGCACACCGGTGGACTCATCACTGTTTAGTGAGCATTTCCCAGTGCGGGAAAAAGCGGTTCCCTCTCCTGGGGGAGAGGGTTAGGGTGAGGGCGATTCACCTTTTCAATGAAGAGGTCCGGCTAAGGTGTCCGTCGGAGAATCTGCGCCCGGCTGGCGCGAGAGTGTGTTCGCCGGCCCGTGCTACCGAAGACAAATTGTCCGTATGCGTTCCGAGAAAGCCTCTTGTTCACGGTTATGAAAACCCAACGCCACACTGCGGCTCAGGCCATTATTCAATTCCTCCTGCGTCAGCAAGTCGAGCGGGACGGCAGGCGCCAGCCGTTCTTCGCCGGTTGTCTGGGCATTTTTGGCCACGGCTGCATCGCAGGGATCGGCCAGGCGTTGCAGCAGTACCCGCAGTTTCGTTACTACCAGACCAAAAACGAGCAGGCCTCGGTGCACATCGCAACGGCGTTCTCCAAAATGAGCAACCGCCTCCGCACTTTCGCGTGCGTCAGTTCCATCGGGCCTGGGGCAACCAACATGATCACCGGCGCGGCCACCGCCACAATCAATCGCATTCCCGTGCTGCTCCTGCCGGGCGACATTTTCGCACGCCGCAACGTCGGTCCGGTGCTGCAACAACTCGAACACCCAACCTCTCAGGACGTCTCGGTCAACGACTGCTTCCGGCCGGTCTCGAAATACTGGGACCGTATCAACCGTCCGGACCAGCTCATGAACGCACTGCCCGAAATGATGCGCGTGCTCACCTCCCCATCGGAGACGGGCGCCGTAACGCTCGCGTTGCCGCAGGACGTCCAAGCCGAAGCCTGGGATTATCCCGTTGAGCTATTCCATGACTGTGTTTGGCGAATCCCGCGCCCCGCGCCGGAGGCCGCACTGCTCGACCATGCCGTCGAACTGATTCGCGCGAGCAAGAAACCGCTGATGGTCGCGGGCGGAGGAGTCATCTACAGCGAAGCGGCGGAGGCGTTGGCAAAGTTCGCCGCGGTAACGGGGATTCCCGTCGGCGAAACGCAGGCCGGGAAAGGTTCACTCCGATTCGATCATCCGCAAAACCTCGGCGCGACCGGCGTGACCGGAACTTTTGGCGCCAACATCCTCGCGCGTGAAGCCGATCTCGTCATTGGCATCGGCACGCGCTACAGCGATTTTACGACCGCGTCCAAAACCGCCTTTCAAAATCCGAAAGTCCGCTTCATCAACATCAATGTCGGCGAGTTCGACGCCTTCAAACATTCAGGATTGGCTGTCGTCGCCGACGCCCGGGCCGCGCTGGAAGCTCTGACCAAGGCGTTGCGCGGCTGGCAGGTCAGCGACGCATACCGCAAACGGGGCGAGCGCTTCAATCGCGCCTGGGACAAGGAAGTGGATCGCATTTATCACACGCCGACGGGCGTGCCCGTGAGCCAGGGGGAAGTCATTGGCGCGGTCAACGATTTCTCCCGCCCGCAAGACGTGGTGCTTTGCGCGGCCGGCAGCTTGCCGGGCGATCTCCACAAGCTCTGGCGCACGCGCGATCCCAAAGGCTACCACCTCGAATACGGTTACTCGTGCATGGGCTATGAGATTGCCGGCGGGCTGGGGGCGAAGATGGCCGCACCGGATCGCGAGATTTACGTGATGGTGGGCGACGGTTCGTGGCTCATGATGTCCTCGGAAATCGCTACCTCAGTCCAGGAAGGCTATAAACTCACCGTGGTGATGCTCGACAACCACGGTTTCCAGAGCATCGGCGGATTATCCCAGGCCATTGGCAGCGGCGGGTTCGGCACGCGCTATCGCTGCCGCAATCCGAAGACGGGCCACCTCGATGGCGCGCTGGTGCCCATCGACTTCGCCGCCGGCGCCCGCAGTCTCGGCGCACACGTCCTCGCGGCGCGCGACATCCCTGAGTTGAGGGACGCGCTTGTCAAAGCCCGCAAACAAACCCGGACCACAGTCATTGTGATCGAGACCGACCCGGAGAAGCGCGTGCCCGGTTACGAATCTTGGTGGGACGTGCCCGTGGCGGAGGTTTCTGAAATTGCGGCCGTGCGGAAGGCGCGAAAGCAATTCGAGAAGGACGTGAAGAAGGAGAAGTATTTTCTGTGAGGCCTGCCCAATGAACCTTCAATCAATGGCAAATTTGATTCCCAACTTCATCGCCGGTGAATGGCGCGCTTCGACCGCCACCGAATCGCTGGACATCTCTAACCCCGCGACGGCCGAAGTCCTCGCTCGCGTGCCGCTGGCTCCGGCCGCCGAAGTCGATGCCGCGGTGCAGGCGGCGAAACGCGCGTTCCCCGATTGGCGCCGCACGCCGGTGACGGAACGGGTGCAATTCCTGTTCAAATTGAAGGCGCTTCTTCAGCAGCACTGCGAAGAACTGGCGCGCACCATCACCCTGGAATGCGGCAAGACGATTGGCGAGGCGCGCGGAGAAATGCAGCGCTCCGTCGAAAACGTCGAAATGGCCTGCGGCGCTCCCGGACTGTTGCAGGGCGATTTCTCCGAGGACATCGCCGGCGGCATCGACGAAATCATGATCCGCCAGCCGCTCGGGGTGTGCGCGTGCATTTGCCCGTTCAATTTTCCCGGCATGATCCCGTTTTGGTTCATGCCGTACGCGATTGCCTGCGGCAACACTTACCTCGTCAAACCGTCCGAAAGAGTGCCGCTGACCATGAAGCTGATCGCAGAGTTGATCGCGCAGACGGGGTTGCCCAAGGGCGTCTTCAACCTGGTCAACGGCGGCCGCGAAACCGTCGAGGCGATTCTCGACCACCGCGATGTCCGAGCGATCAGCTTCGTCGGCTCAACTGCCGTGGCCAGGCACGTGTATGCTCGCGCGGCGGCAACCGGCAAACGCGCCCAATGCCAGGGCGGCGCGAAAAACCCGATCCTCATTCTTCCGGACGCCGATCCCGAAACCACCACGCGGATCACTGCCGACAGCGGTTTCGGTTGCGCAGGGCAGCGTTGCCTCGCGGCGTCCCTTGTCGTCACGGTCGGCGAAGCGCGCAAGCCGTTCACGGAAGCGCTGGCCGAGGCGGCGCGCAGCCGGGTCGTCGGCTACGGCCTGGATGAGAAAGTGCAAATGGGCCCGGTCATCACGCCAAAAAGCAAAACGCGGATCGAAGGTTTGATTGGCAAAGCGGTCCAGGAAGGCGCAACCCCGCTGGTGGATGGACGCAACTCGGTCATTCCGGGCTGCGAGCGAGGTAATTTCGTGCGCCCCACGATCCTCGACAATGTCAATCCGCGCGGCGAAATCATCGGCACGGAGATTTTCGGTCCGGTGTTGGGGTTGGTCCACCTGGAGACCAGCGACGAAGCGATCGCGTTCGTGAACTCCGGCGCTTACGGCAACATGGCGTGCGTCTTCACGAGCAGCGGCGCGAACGCGCGCAAGTTCCGCTACGAAGCTGAGGTCGGCAATGTCGGCATCAACATCGGAGTCGCGGCGCCGATGGCGTTTTTCCCTTTCAGCGGGGCTCGGGAAAGTTTCTTCGGTGATTTGCACGGCCAGGGCCGGCACGCGGTTGAATTCTTCACGCAGACGAAAGTCGTGGTGGAGCGCTGGCCGAAGGAATGGACCCGGAAGTTTTGAAGGCACGGCTCGGGGGACAAGGCAGCAATTCTCAATTTGACCTGCACGTAGTCCCGGCTTCAGCCGGCCAGAGCACAAAACCGGCTAAAGGCGGGACTACAAACCACGCCGGTTCATGGGCAGAATTGTTGGGACAAGGAGTTACACCTTGCTGATGAGATTGCTTTGACTTAAGGTTTCAGACGTGAAGTTGCTCATGGAAAACCTGCCGCCGAGCTTGCAGGGCCAACTCGAAACATTGACCCGTTGCCTGGAGGCCATGAATCGTGTCGCGCCACTGAGCGCGGTCTATTTGTTTGGCTCGCACGCGCGTGGAGTAACGCGGCCTGACAGCGACGTAGAGCTTTGCATCGTGACCGAGGCGGCGGACCTGCAGTTAGAGGCAGCCGCAAAGTTTCGCCGGGCGATGCGCCCTGTCTGGCCACGTCCAGGATTTACTTTGATCCCAATATCGCCCGCTTGCCTGTCCGAAAAGCGGGCTGTGGGGGACCACTTTTTCCGAACAGTGCTGACGGAGGGAGTCCTGCTTGCCACGGAAGACTGATTCTCACAACCCCGCGGACTGGCTTTGGATTGCGGAAGCGGAATTGGAGGGCATCCAGCAGTTGGCAAGGCATGCTGTAAGTTTTGCGATGTGCAAGAGCAAACTCGCGGAAATCGTGGAAAAAAATCATGAAGGCTGAGTTGATCCGGTGTGGCTGGGTTCTGGAGAAAACTCACGACCTTGAGCGATTGCTTGGATTTTTGGCCGCGCGCGACAACGATCTGGCGCCCCGGTTTGAACCATTGTGCGACTCCCTCGCCGATGTCTATTTCAGCAACCGGTACCCCGGATTTGACTTTGAAGATCCAGATTGGCCAAGTCTGCAGAAGAACATCTGCGCGGCCGGCGAACTCCTTGGTTTAGTGAAAGCGCGCATCGCGAATTCAACCGCCGCACCCCCGGGGGCCGCGGCGGGCTTTAACCTGCAAGCTGGGGCCGTCCACGCACAACCATGAAATCCGCTAACCACATTCGAGTCGCCAACGCCCCTTGTTCCTGGGGCGTCCTGGAATTTGACCTGCCGGGCAAAGCGCTCGGTTACCCGCAGGTGCTGGATGAAATCCGCGACACCGGCTACGCCGGCACCGAGTTGGGCGATTGGGGTTTCATGCCGACCGACCCGACGGCGCTGCGACGCGAAGTGCAAGATCGCGGGCTGGGATTGCTCGGCGCCTTCGTGCCCGTGGCCTTCGCGCAAGAGCAAACGCACGCGGAAGGTGAGGAACGGGCGCTCCGGACGGCCCGTTTGATGGCCGACGCCGTGGGACCCCATCCGTTCATCGTGTTGGCCGACGATAACGGGAAGGACGCCACTCGCACGAAATTCGCCGGCCGGATCAGGCCGGAGTTCAGCCTGGCGCAAAAGCAATGGGAGACCTTTGGACACGGCGTGAACCGCGTCGCCGAAGCAGTGCGGCGGCAAACCGGTCTGCGAACCGTGTTTCACCATCACGGTGCCGGCTTCGTCGAAGCCCCGTGGGAGATCGATCAATTGATGAAGAGCACCGACCCTAAGCTGGTCGGGCTGTGTTTCGACACCGGCCATTACACGTTCGGCGGAGGAGCGGATGCGCTGCAAGGCTTGCGGCAATTCCGCGATCGCATCTGGCACGTCCACTTCAAGGATTGCAGTCCTGCCGTGCACGAGCAGTCGCACGCCAATCAATGGAACTACTTTGACTCGCTCAAGCACGGCATTTTCTGCGAACTGGGCAAGGGAGGCATCGATTTCGCGGCCGTCACTCATGAATTGAGGCGCACGAATTACCGGGGCTGGATCGTGGTCGAACAGGACGTGCTGCCTGGCATGGGCGCGCCAAAGGAATTCGCCCGGCGGAATCGCGAGTTCCTGCGAACTTGCGGACTTTGATCTGTGACTCGGTCCTTGAACCTCGCGGTCATCGGCGCGGGCCGCATCGGCAAGCTGCACGGAGAAAACATCGCCACCCGCATCAGTTCGGCGCGTCTGTCCGCGGTCGCGGACGTCAATCTCGCCGCAGCTCGGGAAGTCGCCGAACGTTTCAACGTGCCGCTGGCCACGCCCGATTATCGGGCCGCATTGGCTGATCCATCCATCGACGCCGTTGCGATCTGCTCGGCGACGAACACCCACGCGGAAATCATCCTGGAGGCTGCGGCCGCGGGAAAGCATGTCTTTTGCGAAAAGCCCATCGACTACGATGTCCCGCGTATCCGGCGTTGCCTGGAGGCCGTCGCCAAGGCGGGTGTCAAACTGCAAATCGGTTTCAACCGCCGATTCGATCCGAGCTTCGCGAAAGCGCGCGAACTCGTCGCGGCCGGCCAGATCGGCCAACCGCACGTCGTCCGCATCACCAGCCGAGATCCGGCGCCGCCGCCGCTTGAATACCTCAAGGTCTCAGGCGGAATCTTTCTCGACATGACGATTCACGACTTCGACATGGTGCGCTTTCTGAGCGGGAGCGAAGCCGAGGAGATTTACGCCCTCGGTGACGCGCTCGTGGATCCGGACATCGGGCGCGCGGGAGACGTGGACACGGCTATCGTCACGATGCGCCTGAAAAATGGAGCGCTCGCCACCATCGACAACAGCCGTCAGGCGATTTACGGGTACGACCAACGCGTCGAGGTGTTTGGTTCGGGCGGCATGGTGAGCGTGTCAAATCGCACGCCGGACAATCACATTCTCGCCGACGCGAGCGGAGTCCACGCCGCCAAGCCGCAGTATTTTTTCCTGGAGCGGTACCAGGAATCCTATATCGCCGAAGTTCAGGCCTTCGTCGATTGCGTGCTGCGCGACCGCCCGACGCCGGTGACCGGGGAGAATGGACTGGCTCCGGTCCTGATGGGCCTGGCGGCGACCAAATCGCTCAAGGAACGGCGGCCCGTCATGTTGCGCGAAGTGGCCTCAACTTGATTTCCGCGGGCATCCTCCCGTTCCGTCGTCCCGCTTGGCCCACCAGGCCTGGCGATTTGGCGCAAGCTGCCTGGCGGACTTCCGCATCCTCGCCGAGAAAGATCTGGCGGCCTTCGAATCCAGACTGGAATCCGCAGGCGCGCCTTGGACACCGGGACGCATTCCAAATTGGAGAATGGAACTTGATTCCAGGGCATCGTAGGCGGGCGTCGGCCATTGCGAGCTGCCCCCGGAGTTGGTGATGGTCGCCAGCTCATTAGCCACGTTGTGCGTCCGGCGTTGGTCCAGTGTCGTCGCCCCATCCACCACCGGTCAATGGCAAAACTAGGCGATGGGAGCGTTTCAGAACGTGACTTCAGGGGGAATTCCCAGGCAGGATGCGCTCCG
>Ga0233424_10000736_pt1 | contig 37091 bp, 38 predicted proteins | sample Watercolumn_Towu_FD_181011 | JGI IMG/M metagenome (GOLD analysis project Ga0233424, IMG submission 181011) | Freshwater microbial communities from Lake Towuti, South Sulawesi, Indonesia - Watercolumn_Towuti2014_125_MG | ecosystem: Environmental > Aquatic > Freshwater > Lake | place: Indonesia...
CGGGGAGGTTGGCGTAGCTTTCGCATCCGCGCCTCGGCCGGGAGCCGTGGATGCGAAGCTACGTTCCGAAGATATCTTCGAGTTCGAACATCTGTCAAGCTGTCTTCGAAACCATGCCCCGCGAATCGCCCGACACGCTCGAACAGATCTTCCAGATCGGCACGTTTCTCGGATACGGTTTCGACAAGGACACCCCACCACGGGCCACCGACATTCGAAGCGGCACGTCGGATCACGCAGTGAAGGAGCACCATGAGCGACACCTCAGCCCTCGAGTCCGAGGCGCCGCGCACCCGTCGTCGCAAGAACCTCAGCCCGAAGCAGATGGCGATCCTCGAGGTCATCCAGGCCTCGATCGCACAGAACGGCTATCCGCCGAGCATGCGTGAGATCGGCGACGCCGTCGGGCTCAAGTCGCTGTCCAGCGTCACCCACCAGCTCGGCCAGCTCGAGCTCAGCGGCTACCTGCGGCGCGACCCGGGCAAGACTCGCGCGATGGAGGTCCTCATCGACCTCCCCGGTACCGGCGCGGAGAACCCGGCGGATGTGGTGACTCCTGTCGGCGATGCTGCACTCGTGCCGCTGGTCGGGCGGATCGCCGCGGGCGTGCCGATCACGGCGGACCAGCAGGTCGAAGAGATCTTCCCGCTCCCCCGGCAGCTCGTCGGCAAGGGCGACCTCTTCATGCTCAAGGTGTCCGGGGAGTCGATGATCGACGCCGCCATCTGCGACGGCGACTGGGTCGTCGTGCGCTCGCAGAACACGGCGGAGAACGGCGAGATCGTGGCCGCGATGCTCGACGGCGAGGCGACCGTCAAGGTGCTCCGACGTCGCGACGGCCACACGTGGCTGCTCCCCCGCAACTCCGCGTTCGAGCCGATCCTGGGCGACGAGGCGGTCGTGCTCGGCAAGGTCGTCGCGGTCATGCGCGCCGTCTGAGGCACCGCATCGTCGGTGAGACGAGAACGAAGGCCCTCCCGGTCGCACCGGGAGGGCCTTCGTGTGTCCGGGGACGACCGCGTCAGGCGGTGACCACCACGTCTTCGCGCACGCGCCGCGTGGCCTCGACGATGTTCCGCAGCGACGCCGTGGTCTCGGCGTAGCCGCGGGTCTTCAGACCGCAGTCCGGGTTCACCCAGAGCTGACGGAGGGGGATCTCCTCCACCGCACGCCGCAGCAGGGACTCGACCTCCTCCACGGTGGGCACGCGCGGCGAGTGGATGTCGTACACGCCGGGGCCGATGCCGTGGTCGAAGCCCACCTCGGCGATGTCCGCGACGACCTCCATGCGGCTCCGGGCCGCCTCGATGGACGTGACGTCCGCGTCGAGCGCACGGATCGCGTCGATCACCACGCCGAACTCCGAGTAACAGAGGTGGGTGTGCACCTGGGTCGCCGCCGCAGCCCCGCCCGTGGCCAGACGGAACGAGGCGACAGACCAGTCGAGGTACGCCGGCTGGTCGGCCTGCTTCAACGGGAGCAGCTCCCGGAGCGCCGGCTCGTCGACCTGGATCACCTGGATGCCCGCGGCCTCCAGATCGGCGATCTCATCGCGCAGCGCCAGCGCCACCTGGTTCGCCGTCTGCTCCAGCGGCTGGTCGTCGCGGACGAAGGACCACGCGAGGATCGTGACGGGGCCCGTGAGCATCCCCTTCATGTGCTTCGCCGTGAGCGACCGGGCGTACGCCGACCAAGCGACCGTGATGGGCGCGGGACGCGAGACATCGCCCCAGAGGATCGATGGACGCGTCGCTCGCGAGCCGTACGACTGCACCCAGCCGTGCTGCGTGACCGCGAAGCCGTCGAGGTGCTCAGCGAAGTACTGCACCATGTCGTTGCGCTCCGGCTCGCCGTGCACGAGGACGTCGAGACCGAGGTCCTCCTGCAGGGAGACGACCGCGGCGACCTCACGGCGCAGGAACTCCTCGTAGTCGTCCTCGGGGATCTCGCCGCGGAGGAACTGCGCGCGGGCGCGGCGGATGTCGCCGGTCTGCGGGAAGGAGCCGATCGTCGTCAGGGGCAGCGCCGGCAGACCGAGGGCGTTCTGCGCCTCCTCCCGCTCCTGGTACGGGGCCCGGGCGAAGTCGGCGTCGCTGAGCGCGCGAGAACGCACCGCACCGTCGCGCACACCGGGAGCGGTCAGGCGGTCCTGCAGCGCAGCGGTCGCCGCGTCCAGCTCGGCCGCGATCGCCGTGCGCCCTTCGGACAGGCCGCGGGCGAGGGTCACGACCTGCTGCACCTTCTGATCCGCGAAGGCGAGCCAGGACACCAGGCGCGCGTCCAGCGCCGTCTCGTCCTCCACGTCGTGCGGCACGTGCAGCAGCGAGGTCGAAGTCGAGGCCGACACCGGGACCCCGAGCGCGCGGAGCGCCTCCAGAGAGTCGAACGCTGCGGAGAGGTCGCCGCGCCAGATGTTGTGACCGTCGATCACACCGCCGACGAGGGTCTTGCCCTCGAGGCCCGGCACCGCGTCGGGCACGGTGCCGCGCACGAGATCCACGGCGATGGCCTCGACGGGGGCGGCGGCCACGGTCGCGAACGTCGCGCCGAGGCTCGCGTACGGGGCCGCGACGAGGATCGAGGGACGCTCTTCGGCGTTCCCGAGCACCGCGAGCGCGCGCTCCGCGGCGGAGGCGAGCTGTGCGGTGGTGGCCGGCAGGGACTCGCTCACGAGGGCGGGCTCGTCGAGCTGCACCCACTCGGCGCCCGCGGCGCGCAGACGGGCGAGCAGGTCGACATAGACCGGCAGGACGTCATCCAGCCGCGAGAGCGGCTCGAAGCCCTCCGGCGCGTCGTCCGAGGCCTTCGCGAGCGCCAGCAGCGTGACCGGCCCGACGACCACGGGACGCGTGACGAAGCCGGCGGCGACCGCCTCGGCGACCTCGCGCACCAGGCGGTCGCTGGCGAGGGAGAACACCGTCTCCGGACCGATCTCCGGAACGAGGTAGTGGTAGTTCGAGTCGAACCACTTCGTCATCTCCAGCGGCGCCCGCTCGCCCTCACCGCGGGCGACGGTGAACAGGGCAGAGAGGCCGATCGACCCGTCGGCCTCGCGGAGGTCGTCGAAGCGGGCGGGGATCGCGCCGACCGTGACGGCGGCGTCGAGGACCTGGTCGTAGAAGGAGAAGGACTCGGGGATGGACGAGTCCGCGCGGCCGAGGCCGAGCCCCGCCAGGCGCTCGCGGGTCGTCGCGCGCAACTCCGCGGCCGTCCGCTCCAGCTCCTGCTCGTCGATGCGCCCGGCCCAGAACGCCTCGACGGCCTTCTTGAGCTCGCGGCGACGGCCGATGCGGGGGTAGCCGAGGATGGTGCCCTCGGGGAATGCGGTCATGGTGTTTCCTTTCGGCGGGGACTAATGCCGGAGCGCCGGGACGATGCCGGCTTCGGCGAGGACGGTCAGGACGGTCTCGTGCTGGTTGAACGCGTACAGATGCACGCCGGGGGCCCCGCCCGCGACGACGTCGGCGGCGAGGCGCGCGGCCCAGGAGATCCCGATCTCCCGGCGCCCTTCGGCGGTCGGCTCGACATCGAGGGCGATCGAGAGCTCGCTGGGCAGGTCCTCCCCGGTCAGCTCCAGCACCCGGGCCAGCCGGGTCGGCGACGTGATCGGCATGATGCCGGGGAGGATCGGGATGGTGACACCTCCGGCGCGGGCGCGCTCCACGAAGGCGAGGTAGTCATCGGGGTGGAAGAAGAGCTGCGTGATGGCGAAGGTCGCGCCCGCGGCCTGCTTGGCGAGCAGCGCCTCGACATCCTGCGTGCGGTGCGTGGCCCGGGGGTGCCCCTTCGGGAAGGCGGCGACCGCGATGTCGACCTTCTGCCGGGGGGCCACGAGCGCGGCTCCGGGGAGACCGGGGACCGGAGACTCCTGATACGCCGCGCGTTCGGCCTGGACGCGATCGATGAGCTGCACGAGCTGGGCGGCGCTCTCCAGGTCGCCCAGGAAGGGCTCGCTCTGTCCCGCGGGCGGGTCTCCGCGCAGGGCGAGGAAGCGGAGGATCCCGGCGTCGAGGAACTCCCGGATGAGCGCGGTGGCTCCGGCGTAGGTGTTGCCGACGCACGTGAGATGAGCGAGGGGTTCGACGTCGGTGTGCTCGCGGATGAAGCGCAGCACATCGAGCGACCGGCCACCGGTCGAGCCGCCGGCGCCGTAGGTCACCGACAGGAACTCCGGGCCGGCTGCGGCGAGGCGACGGACCGTCTCGTGCAGGGCCTCCTGGCTCGACTCCGAGCGCGGCGGGTAGAGCTCGAACGAGAACGGCACGCGGGAGGCGCGAGCGGTGTCGAACGTGGAAGACATCTTCTCTCCAGGGGACAGGGGCCGGGGTCCGCGCACGACGAAGAGCACGTCGTTCGCGGGCGGGTGCCGGGCTCGGCTGTCGCTCCACGCCCGGGATGGACCGGGCGTTTCCAGAAACCTAGAACACGGCCTCGGCCCGCCGCACGAGTGTGACGTCGTGTGTCACCGCCCATAGGCTCGAGGCATGTCCTCACCGTTCGGTTCCTGGTCCTCCCCCTTCACCGCCGCAGCCGTCGCAGGAGCGGCGCCGCGCATCGACGGGGCCCGCTTCGTCGGCGACGAGGTGTGGTGGGCCGAGTCCGTGCCCGCGGAAGGCGGAAGGGTGACGATACGCAGCTCGACGGGCACGGAGATCCTCCCGGCCCCCTGGAACGCCCGCTCCCGCGTGCACGAGTACGGGGGCGGCGCCTGGACCGTCGATGGCGACACCCTGTACTTCGTCTCCGGCGCCGACCAGCGCGTGCACCGGATGGATCGAGATGCCGAGCCGAGTCCCCTCACCGCCGCCGGCCCTTCGTACGGCGGACTGCGCGTGCAGAGCGGCCGGCTGTTGGCGGTCAGGGAAGACCTCTCGACCGACCCGCACCGCCGCGCGATCGTGGAGCTCCCCGTGGACGGCTCAGCCGCCGAGGACGCCTCCGCGATCCGGGTGGTCGTCGAGGGTCCCGGCTTCTTCGCCCACCCCGCGCTCTCGCCCGACGGCAGCCGCGTCGCCTGGGTCGAGTGGCAGGCGGACAGCATGCCCTGGGAGAGCGCCACGCTCGCGATCGGATCGGCGGCCGGCGGGACGATCACCCGGGTGCCCACCTCCGCCGCCCTGCAGCCGGAATGGACCGGCGACGACGCCCTCGTGTTCGCCGATGACGCCTCGGGACGCTGGCAGCTCCAGCATCTCGCGCTCGACGGCCTGCAGCCCGGCGCCTCCCACCCCCTGACCTCGTCCGACGCGGACACCGGCTACGGCCTGTGGGTGCTCGGCAACCGCTGGTTCCAGCCGCTGGCGGACGGCCGCGTCGTGGCCGTGCGCACCGACGGCCGCGACGAGGTGCAGCTCGTGTCCCCGGACGGCGAGACGCGCGCGATCACGGTCCCGGGCGACGGGCATCTCAGCGTGGATGACGTCTCGGGCTCCCGCGTCCTGCTCAGCGGCGACGGCTCACGCGTGACCTCCGGCATCTGGTGCGTCGACGTGGACAGCGGGGCCGTCGAGACCGTCACCGGCGGCGCTCCGGTCGATGAGGAGTGGATGCCGGCGGCCCAGCAGCTCGTCGTGGAAGGTGCGCACGGCCCCGTGCACGCTTTCGCGTATCCGCCCGCCGCGCCCGGAGAGCCCCGCGGCGCCGACGGCGAGCTCCCGCCCTACATCGTGCTCGTGCACGGCGGGCCGACCGCCCACGTCACGGGAGCGGCCTCCGCCTCGGTCGCGTTCTTCACGAGCCGGGGAATCGGGGTGCTCGACGTGAACTACGGCGGGTCCACCGGTTACGGCCGGGCGTACCGCGACCGCCTGCAGGGGCAGTGGGGCGTCGTCGACGTGGACGACGTGATCGCGGCCGCCCGCGGGCTCGCGGACGCCGGGCTCGCCGACCCCGCGCGCATCGCCATCCGCGGCGGCTCGGCCGGCGGCTGGACGGTGCTCTCGGCGCTCGTGCGCGGCGGGACGTTCGCCGCCGGCATCAGCCGCTACGGCGTCGCGGATCTGCGGATGCTCGCCGCCGAGACCCATGACTTCGAGGCGTCGTACCTCGACGGCCTCGTCGGTCCGCTCCCCGCTGCCGAGCACGTGTACATCGAGCGCTCACCGCTGACGCACGCCGACCGCATCGACGTGCCGGTGCTGCTGCTGCAGGGCGGGGAGGACCGCGTCGTGCCGCCGTCCCAGTCCGAGGCCATCCGCGACGCCCTGGCGGCGAACGGCATCGACCACGAGTATGTGCTGTACCCGGGCGAGGGGCATGGATTCCGCAGTGCGGAGACGATCGTCGACGCGCTGGAACGCGAACTCGCGTTCCTCGGCCGGGTGTTCGGCTTCACGCCGAGCCTCTGACCTCGGCGGGCTACTCCCCCACCCGGTTGCGCAGCCGCATCGCGCGCTCGGCCTCGCGGGTGTCCTGGCGTTCGCGGAGGGTCTGGCGCTTGTCGTACTCGCGCTTGCCCTTCGCGAGGGCGATCTCGACCTTGGCGCGGCCGTCCGAGAAGTACAGCTTGAGCGGGATCAGCGTGTATCCGCCTGCGGAGACGGCGTGGGCGAGCTTCGCGATCTCCTCCCGGTGCAGGAGGAGCTTGCGGATGCGCTTGGCCGAGTGGTTCGTCCAGTGCCCCTGCGAGTACTCCGGGATGTGCACGGCGTCGAGGAAGACCTCGTTGCCCTTCACGAACGCGTACCCGTCGCTGAGGTTCGCGCGTCCCTGACGGAGCGACTTCACCTCAGTGCCCGTGAGCACCATGCCCGCCTCGTACGACTTCTCGATGTTGTAGTCGTGACGCGCGCGACGATTGGTCGCGATGACCTTCTCCCCGCGTTCCCTGGGCATGATGATCTCCTGTGCTGTAGTGCCGTGGACGGCTCGGCAGCGGATCGGCCGAGCAGCCTTTCAGGGTATCAGGTGCGCAACCATCGTCGGATCGCGAAGCCGGCCGACAGCGCCGCGAGCACGACACCGAGCCCGACGAGGACCGGGACCACGAGGATCGCGTCCTGCATGGTCACCCACGTCGTGATGAACGGTACGCGCCCGCGCAGGTAGCCGTTCACACCGAAGTGCATGCCGGCGACGACCGCCGCGCTCGCGAGGGCCGAACCCAGGAGCGCGGCGAACACGCCCTCCAGGACGAACGGCGTCTGGATGAAGCGGTTCGAGGCGCCGACGAGGCGCATGATGCCGATCTCCTTGCGTCGCGCATAGGCGGACAGGCGGATGGTCGTGGCGATCAGCAGAGTCGCGGCGATGAGCATGAGGACGGCGATGCCGACGGCGATGTACGTCGCCACCGTCAGCGCGGAGAAGAGCGGTTCGAGGTATTGGAGCTGGTCCTGCACCTGTTCCACTCCGGCCTGGCCGCTGAACGCCTCGGCGAGCACCTGCGACTGGCCCGGGTCCTTCATCGTGACGAAGAAGACCTCGAACGCCTGGTCGGGCGAGAGCACGCTGGCCTGCTCCTCCCCCACCTGCTCGACGAGCTTGGCGTACGTCTCCTCCTTCGTGTCGAAGGTCATGGAGCTGATGAGCGGCGACAGCGCGTCGCCCTCGAGCTGGGCGCGCACGGCGGCGACCTGCTCCTCGCTCGCCGCGCCGTCCACGCAGGTGTCCGACTCCGACACCGCGGAGCACATGTAGACCGCCACCTGGGCGCGCTCGGCCCAGTAGCCGCGCATCACGCCGATCTGCGACTGCATGAGGATCGCCGCGCCGACGAACGTCAGCGACACGAAGGTGACGAGCACGACGGAGATCACCATCGAGATGTTGCGCCGCAGGCCGACGAGGGCCTCGGTCAGGATCAGGCCGATTCTCATGAGGTCGGGCCCACTTCCTCATCGTCCTGGTCGGACAGCCCGAGGCGGTCCGCGACGCCGAGCTCGGCGACGTCCACCTCCGGGATCACGATCGGGTGCGTGCGCGGACCCGCGGGCGCGGGGCGCTCGGCGGCGGGCTGCGGCGGCACGACATCCGGCGGTTCGACCACGCCCGGCTCCCGTGCCGGCTCCGGCGGCTCGACCACCTGCGGGGCCGGGTCGGCGGCGGGCTTGGTGACCGCGGGAGACGCGGCCGCGGCCCGGCGCTGGGCGTCCAGCTCCTCGGCCAGTGCGGCACGGACCACGGAAAGGTCGGCGGTCTGGCGCTGCACCTCCTGGACGGCGGTGAGAGCGGCGGCGGCCGCGGCACCGCGGACCTCCTCCGGCACCAGACGCGGGATGTTCGAGGTGTCGCCGTATCCGCCGTGCACCTCGTCGCGGACCATCTCGCCGTCGCGGAGCTCGATCACGCGGCGGCGCATCTGGTCGACGAAGCCGGCCTCGTGCGTGGCCATGAGCACCGTCGTGCCGCCCGCGTTGATCCGGGCGAGCAGCTGCATGATGTCGACGGAGGTCGCGGGGTCGAGGTTTCCGGTGGGCTCGTCGGCGAGCAGCACCTGCGGACGGTTGACGAGCGCCCTGGCGATCGCGACGCGCTGCTGCTCCCCGCCGGAGAGCTCGTGCGGCATGCGCTTCTCCTTGCCGTCGAGCCCGACGAGCGCGAGCGCCTCGGGAACGGCCTGCTGGATGAAGCCGCGGGACGATCCGGTGACCTGCAGCGTGAAGGCGACGTTCTGGTAGACCGTCTTGGACGGCAGCAGCCGGAAGTCCTGGAACACCGAGCCGATGTGGCGGCGGAAGTACGGCACCTTCCGGTTCGCCAGAGCCCGCAGATCGCGGCCGAGGACGGCGACGCGACCCGTCGTGGGCACATCCTCGCGCAGGATGAGGCGCAGACAGGAGGATTTGCCGGAGCCGGAGGCACCGACCAGGAAGACGAACTCCCCGCGCTGCACCTCGAAGTCGACACCGGACAGGGCGGGCTTCGACGTCCCGCGGTAGCGTTTCGTGACGTTCTCGAACCGAATCATGGCGATTCGAGCCTAAGCGCGCCACGGGCCCGGCCCCGGCACGACACCCCGCCGCGCAGGACGCCGCTCCGCTTCTCGGCTGTGCTCGCAGGCCCACCGAGGTCGTCGCCCGCTGCTATACATGGAGTGTCGATTCGCGTCCACCGCGCGCGAGCGCACACACGGAGGGGACCCCCATGACGACACCTGCCGGCTGGTACGACGACGGTTCCGGGCGCCTGCGCTGGTGGGACGGCCAGCAGTGGACGGAGCACTTCGCGCCGGAGACGACAGCGACGACCGACGACACCACCGCGACGGCGACCGACGACGGGGGCGCGGACAGCACCCCCGCGGCGACCGACGACGGCGCTCCCCTGGGACAGGAGCCGACGGCGACGGCGGAGACCGTCGCTCCCGAGCCCGTCGCCGCTGAGCGCGAGATCGCTCCGGACGAGCCCGCGACCGAGTTCATCGTCGCGCCAGAGCCGGCACAGGACTGGACCGCACCGACCAGCGGCGCGCACGACCTCCCCGGTGCGGCGCCGATCGTCCCACCGGCCACTCCCGATCAGAACGCATACCAGGGCCAGGGCGGATACCCGACACCGGGCGCGTACCCGGGGGCGCAGGACGCGGGCGGATACCCGGGCCAGGCGCCGGGTGGTCAGGGCGCGTATCCCGGCCAGGGCGCGTACCCCGGTCAGGGCGCGTACCCCGGTCAGGGGGCGTACCCCGGTCAGGCGCCGGCTCCCGCGGCGCCGAAGAAGGTCTCGGTGCTCGGACTCGTCGGCCTCGGGCTCGCCGCGCTCGGCCTCCTCCTCGCGTTCATCCCCGTGACGCTGCCGTTCGCCTGGTTCCTCCTGGCGGCCGGATTCATCGTCTCGCTCATCTCCCTGTTCCTGAAGGGCACCAAGTGGCCGGGGATCACCGGGCTCGGGGTGTCGGTGCTCGGCGGTATCGTCGCGATCGTCGTGAGCATCTTCTTCGTGCTGGCCGTCGCGAACACCGTGCGTCCGGTCACGCTTCCCGACTACGACGAGGGCACGACTCAGAGCCCGGCGCCGGAGACCGACGACACAGGCGACGCGGGTACGGGTGAGGTCGCCGAGGGCACGCTGGGAGAGCCGGTCACCGTGCCGCAGCTCGAGGGCACGGCCGAGGTCACCATCCGTTCCGCCACGTTCGGCCCGACCAACGGCACGGACTTCGAGCCCGCGAACGGCGGATATCTGTTGATCGACGTCGCCTGGGAGACGCTCGACGGGACGACCTACGTCAACCCGCTCTACTTCTCCGTCGAGACCGCAGACGGCACCGAGGGTGACTACGACATCTTCGGCGAGGCGACGCTGGAGTCCAGCGAGCAGGACGCCGGTTCCACGGCGGAGGGCACGGTCTCGTTCGACGTCGCCGAGAGCTCGTCCTACGTGATCGTCATCACGGACGAGATGCTGCAGGAGGTCGCGCGCGTGACCGTCGAGCCGTCGGCTCGCTGACCCGTCCGCACCGCACAACGAAGGCCCCGGGATCTCCCGGGGCCTTCGTCGTAGGGGTCAGTCCTCGTCTTTGCGCTTGCGCCAGCGGATGCCCGCCGAGATGAAGTCGTCGAGATCGCCGTCGAACACGGCGGCGGGGTTGCCGGACTCCTGGCCCGTACGGAGGTCTTTCACGAGCTGCTGACCGTAGAGGAAGTAGGAGCGCATCTGATCGCCCCAGCTCGCGGTGATGTTGCCGGCGAGTTCCTTCTTCTTGGCGGCCTCCTGCTCCTTCTGCAGCAGGAGGAGGCGGTTCTGCAGCACCCGCATGGCCGCAGCGCGGTTCTGGATCTGCGACTTCTCGTTCTGCATCGACACGACGATGCCGGTCGGGAGGTGCGTGATGCGCACGGCGGAGTCGGTCGTGTTGACGGACTGCCCACCGGGGCCGGAGGAGCGGAACACGTCGACCCGGATGTCGCTCTCGGGGATGTCGACCTCGGTCGCCTCCTCCATGAGCGGGATGACCTCGACGGCGGCGAACGACGTCTGGCGCTTGTCCGCGGAGCCGAACGGGCTGATGCGGGCGAGGCGGTGCGTGCCGGCCTCGACGGAGATCGTGCCGAAGGCGTAGGGCGCGTCGATCTCGAAGGTCGCCGACTTGATGCCCGCGCCCTCCGCGTATGAGGTGTCCATGACCTTCACGGGGTACTTGTGACGCTCCGCCCAGCGCAGGTACATGCGCATGAGCATCTCGGCGAAGTCGGTGGCGTCGTCGCCGCCGGCGCCGGAGCGGATGGTGACGATGGCGCTGCGCTCGTCGTACTCGCCATCGAGCAGCGTCTGCACCTCGAGCTGGTTGATGAGGTCGGTGAGCGTCTGCAGCTCCTTGCGCGCCTCGATCGCCGACTCCTCGTCTCCCATCTCGTTCGCGAGGTCGACGAGGACCTCGAGGTCGTCGAGGCGCTGGGCGATGCCGGTGATGCGGGCGAGCTCCGACTGGCGGTGGCTCAGGGCACTGGTGACCTTCTGGGCGTTCTCGGTGTCGTCCCAGAGGTCGGGCGCGCCGGCCTCCTCGCTGAGACGCGCGATGTCCTCGCGGAGACGGTTGACATCGACGACCTCGCTGATGTCGCCGAAGGTGTGCCTGAGCGCCTGGATTTCGGCGGAGAGATCTAGTTCGAGCATGACACCTCAGCCTAACGTGCCGCCCGCGCGCGCGGGAACGGTGGTGTCCGGTCGTCCGCGCCGACGGGAGTAGCGTGAAGGGCGTGAGCAGTGCATCCACGGTCCTCCGCCAGTTCGGGCCGATGGTGTACTTGCCGACCGTCCTCTTCTCCCTCGGCGAGGGCGCGGTCATCCCGCTCATCCCGGTCATCGCCGCGTCCATGGGGGCCGACGTCGCCTTCGCGGCCCTCGTCGCCTCGGCGCTCGTGGTCGGTCAGCTGTGCGGCAACCTCCCGGCCGGCTGGGCCGTGGGCCGCATCGGCGAGCGCTTCACGATGGTGATCGCGGGCGTCATCGCCATCCTCGCCGCCGTCGGCATGGTGTTCGCGCCGTCGCTCGGGGTCCTCGCGGCATCGGTGTTCCTTCTCGGCCTGTGCGCCGCGGCGTTCGGGCTCGCCCGGCACGCGTTCATGACCACGCGGGTGCCGCTGGCGTTCCGCGCCCGCTCGCTCTCCCTGCTCGGCGGCAGCTTCCGTCTGGGCATCTTCATCGGCCCGTTCGTCTCCGCCGGTCTGCTGCAGCTCTTCGGTACCGAGGCCGCGGCGATCTGGTTCTTCCTCGCCTGCCTCGTGGTCATGGTCGCGCTCGTGCTCTTCGGACCGGATCCGGAGAAGACCGTCGCCCCGCTGCGGACGACGATCCGGTTCGCGGAGGACAGCGGAGAGGCGGTGACCGGGTCGATCCCCACCGTCGAGCGGGCCGGGATCTTCCAGACCATGTGGCGGCAGCGCGGAGTGCTCGGTCGGCTCGGACTCGCTGCGGCCTCGCTGTCCGCGGTGCGGTCGGCACGGCAGGTCGTCCTCCCGCTGTGGGGGCTCTCCCTGGGCCTCGACGCATCGACCATCGCGCTCGTCGTCGGGGTCTCCGGCGCCATCGACTTCGCCCTCTTCTACGCCAGCGGTCAGGTGATGGACCGCTTCGGCCGGCTCTGGGCGGCGATGCCCGCGATGGTGCTGATGGGCGCCGGGTTCCTCGCCCTGTCGGTCACGCACGACCTCGACTCCGCGGTGCTCTGGTTCGGCATGTTCGCCGCGGTCCTCGGCGTCGGCAACGGCCTGTCGAGCGGCATCCTCCTCACTCTCGGCGCGGACGTCGCCCCGAAGCACGACCCCGCCGCGTTCCTCGGGTCGTGGCGCACGCTGACCGATGCCGGCGGCGCGGTCGCTCCGCTCCTCGTCTCGGGCATCACCGCGGTCGCGTCCCTGTCGTTCGCGGCGGGAGCCATGGGCCTGATCGGACTCGTCGGCGCCGCGGGGTTCCTGCGCTGGATCCCGCGGTTCGTCCCCCGGACGCCCCCGCCCACGCCGGACCCGGATGACGACTGAGCGCCCGGTCGCTCAGCGCAGCGCCGTCCGGCTCGTGGCCGTCGCCTGCAGCGGCACCCCGTCCGGCACGAACGGCGAGAGCAGCGGCGGGTGCCAGGTCGCTGCAACGGTGACGCGCGCGCTCACGCCGTCCGGGGTGCCCGCGTCGACGACGGTCGCCTCGAACCCCGCTCCGAGGACGAGCGGCACCGCCTGCTCGGCCACCCCCGCGTCGGTGAGCGTCGCGCGCGGCACCTCCCCCTCCACCTGCAGCGTGAAGCCGTCCGCTCCGGCGAGCGCCGCCGCATCCGCAAGCCCGTCCAGCCGCTTCTGGGAGATGTAGAGGTCGGTGGCGCAGATGCACACGAACAGCACCGCGAGCGCGAGGAGGAGGTAGCCGAGCACGAGCAGCAGCACGCTCCCCTCGTCGTCGTCCTCTCCGTGCTGCTTCATGGCCCGCACGCGTCCCCTCATCCCGCGCCCCATCGCCGCGACACCTTCTGCACCGACACGGCCTCCACGGGGACGGACGTCGCCTGGTCGAGTCCGAGCACGCCCGGCACGAGCGGCAGCGGCACCCGCGTCGAGACCGTGACGACCACCGTCGCTCCCGCCGCCGGACAGGCCGATGCCCGGGGGCGGCACGACACCGCGACGTCGACCGCACCGGGATCGATGCCGTACTCCGCGACGACCCCGTCCAGCACCTCCTCCCCTCGGTCGGCCGCCGCCGCGATGTCGGGTGCCGAGGCGACGGCACGTGCGGCCTGCCGCGCCGCGGCCTCGACGCCCAGCGTCTGCTCCTGCACCGAGCCCACGGCGATCACGAGGTACAGCAGCGGCACGAGCATGATCACGCCGACAGCGATGAACTCCAGCGAGCTCGACCCCGCGTCATCGCGCATCGAATGACTCCGCCGGTGCATGGGCCTCCACCTGCAAGGCCGCAGGGACGCCGACCAGGCCGAACACCGGGAGCGTCGTCCGGATCCGGACCTCGACGGTCTCCTGTCCCTCCCGCCATGCTGAGGCCACCGTGATGTCGTCTGCATAGGAGGGGCCGACCGCCCGACGGATGACCTCACGCGCCCGCTCTTCCCCCTCCGCGGCCGTCGTGTCGGCGAGAGCCGCGTAGTACGCTCCCTCCACAGCGGCGTCGTGGACGACGTTGCGCACGTAGATCGCGAACGCGAACTGCAGCACCGCGAGGGTGAGTGCGGTGAGCAGGGTGCCGACGAGCACGAACTCCACCGGGTTCGATCCGCGGTCGTCGGTCACCCCCGCAGGCGCGCGCATGTCAGAGCCCCGAGACCCGCTGAATGGCCTGCTCGAACAGGGAGGTGAGTGCGGGCCCGGCGACCGCCCAGATGAGTACGACGAGCCCCGCGGTCATCAGGGTGACGAGCACCCAACCGGGCACGTCTCCCCGTTCGTCGTCGTAGAAGGCACAGAGCATCGAGCGCGCACGAGAGATCATGCCGCCAGTGTGCATGGGAGACCTGCCACGGCGCGGACGTTATCCACAGGAGCTCGGTGTTCCGGGCATCGCCGGATCCTCCCGACGGTTCATCCGGGTGAGAACGATGGACGCCGCGTCGACACCGTTGCTACGTTCGACGAACTAAGCCCCCTTGCGACGTGACAGGACCCCATGACCTCCACGAGTTCCCCCGCACGAGCCTCCCTTCACGAGTCCCCCTTCATCGCGGACGCGCGGTCAGGTGCCAGGGTCACGAGCTGGTGGCTGGCGATCATCCTCTTCCTCGCGCTCTGGATCGTCCAGATCGGCCTGCTCGCGGCTCTCACGATCGCGGCCCCCGTTCCTGCGGGCTCCGTCGCGTCGCAGTTCCAGGAGGCGTTCGCCAACCTCGTCGTCATCGGCCTCGTCTTCGCCTGGGTCGGCCTCTATGAGCGGCGACACGTGCGCACTCTCGGCTTCCGGCAACCCGGGCGCGGCGTGCTCGCTCTCCTGCTCGGCGTCGTCGTCGGGCTCGTCTTGATCTCCGTACCCATACTGTTCCTTCTGCTGACGGGCCAGTACGAGGCGGTCGCCGGCCCCGCGGGCGGCACCTCCGGGTTTCCCGCCCTACCTCTGATCCTGGCTCTCGCCGTCACCGTGATCGTCCAGGGCGGCAACGAGGAAGTCGTGACACGCGGGTTCCTCCTCCAGAGCGTGGGGCAACGATTCCCGACGTGGCTCGCAGTCCTCGTCCCCTCGCTGCTGTTCACGGTGGTGCATGGCGTCGGCGGCCATCCGGTGGCCTTCGCCACCATCTTCCTGTACGCGATCTTCGCCACCTTCGTCACACTCTGGCAGCGGTCGCTGTGGCTCATCTGCGGTATTCATGCCGGCTGGAACTTCGGCATGGGCAACGTCTACGGCATCCCGGTGAGCGGGTTGGACCCGCACTCCACGTCGCTCCTGTTCCTCGCCCCTTCCGATTCCTCGGCACCGTTGCTCACCGGTGGCGATTTCGGGACCGAGGGTGGGCTTCCCGCCGCCTTCACCATGCTGGCGGCGGCCGCCGTCGCGTTCGTGTGCTGGCGACGTTCCGCGCGGGAGCACCGTCAAGGAGGTCCGCGGGTCTCCCCGGAGCCGACCCGGGCGCAATAGGCTCCTGCCTCATGGAACCCAACCCTCTGCTGCCGTCGATTCCGGTGCTGATCGCGATCGTCGGCGGCGTGGTGATCCTCGTCTCCGTCATCGTCATCGTCGTCGGTGCCCGGAGAGCGAAGCGGCGCGGTTCTGTACCCCCGTCGCGCGAATCGCACAACCCCGGGTCCGGACACCACGACGAGGGATAGCCTGTCACGCATGCGCCCCGGACCTGACGATGAGATGCGGGCGCGGGTCGAGATCGACGGGCTCACCTATCCCCTGCCTCGCGGCACGGATGTCGTCGCCCTCCGGGAGCGGATCGAAGCCGCCGCGCGCGCCGAGCCCACATTCGTCTCGTTCGCCACGTCGGACGGCCTCGCGAGCGTCCTCGTCCACCCGACGTCGCGGGTGTTCCTCTTCCAGGTCAAGGCGTCGAACGACGGGAGCCTTGCTGCAGACCTCGGGGGGCTGCCGGACTGGGACGTCTGAGCGCCGCGGGAAGCCGCCGCAGCGTCAGGAGGTGAACTCGTCGATGACGAGCTCACCTCGGGCGTTCAGCCGCTCCATCATGTGGCTGACCCGAGCCGGGTCGATCGCCGGCGTCGGCTCGGCATCGAACTCGAGGACCAGCGGGATGGCCGGGTGCATCCACGCCGAGAGCCGGCCCGGGCTCTTCTTCCCCGAGGGCCACGTCATCATGAAGCTCTCCTGGCGACGGAGCTTGGTGGAGATCACGATCTTCAGATGCGCCAGCAGGGTGTCCTCGACGTCGATCGGTGGACGAGAGCTGTTGTACTCAAGACTTCCCATAGTCAAAAGGTAAGCCCCCGGGACGCCCTCGGCCGACCACTCACCCGATGCCGAGGCGCAGGATGAACAGACCAGGGTAGATCGCGAACACGACGGACAGCGGCAGGATGAGGAACACCAGCGGCAGGAGCATGAAGATCTCCTTCCGTCCGGCCTGCTCGATGAGCGTGCGCTTGGCCTCCTCCCTCGTGTCGTCGGCCTGCGCGCGCAGGACGGCGGCGAGCGGCGCTCCATGTTCGAGCGCGGCGACGATCTGGTCCACGGCCCGCGTGAGCCCCGGCAGCTCCAGCCGCGCTGCCATCGCCGTCAGTGCGTCCGCCAGCGGCGACCCCGTCCCGACCTCCAGTACCGCGCGGCGCAGCTCGACCGTGAGCTCCCCTGACCCCACACCGGCCACGCGCTTCACGGCATCGAGGAACCCCTCGCCCGCCGAGAGACAGAGCGCCAGGAACTCCAGCGTCGTCGGCAGCTCCTCGGTCAGACGCACCTTTCGCGCACGCACCCGCGCCGACAGCCGCATGTCGTACCCCACACCGGCCGCCGCTCCCGCGAGGAGCGGGATCGACCCGACCGGAAGCGACCACCGACCGATCACGACGAGAACGATGACGGCGAGCGCTCCGGCAGCGATTCCGCCCACGATCACCGCGAGCTGACGACCGCGGAAGGCGACGGGATCGAATGCCGACCCCGCCTGAGCGAGCCGCCGTCGGAGAGCTTCCGTCCCGCCGAGCAGACGGTCGAGCGTCTTCGCACCGCGCGCACCGAGGCGGAACCCTCCGGCAGGCAGGGTGCCGGGCCGGGTGAAGGCGTCGCGCGGCAACACCTCGTCGTCCACGACGTCCCGCACGTACGGCGCGATCCGCGACGCGAGCGACGCCGCCCGCCACCGCGGGAGGCCCGCTAGAAGCGAGAGGACACCCGTGGCGAATCCCCCGCCGAGCAGCACGGCCACGGCGAGCGCGGAGAGCCCGCTCACCCGAACCACCGACGCGGCTCGGGCAGCCGACCGATCCGGATCATGAGGCGGAATGCCACGACGGACACGACCGCGCCCACGACGATCACGACGATCCCTTCCGGCGTGCCATAGGCCTTGGCCCCCTCCGGGCGCAGGATCAGGAGGGTGAGGATCACCCACGGCGCCACGGCTCCGAGGACGGCCGCTCCGCGGATCCACGACTGCCGCGCCTCGACCTCGCCACGCAGCGCCGCGTCGGCACGCACGGACGAGGAGAGCGCCCGCAGCACGCCGATGAGCTCGGTGCCACCGACCTGCCGCGCCATCCGCAGGGTCTCGATGATCCGGTCGCCGAGTGGATCGGCGAGGACGGCCTTCAGCCGGTCCAGACTGGAGTCGAACCGTCCGCTGCTCCGCAGGTCTCGGGCGAATACCTCGAACGCGGGCCGGAGCGGCGGTGGAGCCGATTCCGCGAGGGTGGCTACCGCATCGGGAAGCGACAGGCCGACGCGGATCGCGGCGATCAGCAGGTCGCAGACGTCGGGCCAGAGCTGGCGCCGCAGACGCCGCAGCCGCAGACGTCGGCCACGCAGGTAGGCGATCGGCGCCGCGCCCCCGGCCAGCCCGGCGAGAATCGCGAGCGCGGCGCTTCCCGTGACGAGCCAGGCGAGGGAGGCGGCGCCGAGCGCGGCACCGGCGATGCCGATCACGAGAGAGCGGGTCTGCACCGCCGGGAACCCCGCCTCGCCCGCGAGACGAGCCAGACGACCGCGATGCGGAGCAGTCGCGGAGCGCTCCCCGGCCGGCCACAGCCACGGTGCCAGGATCAGGAGCACGCCGGCCGCGAGCGTCGCGCCGAGGAGGATCGTCATGCGAGAACCCCCGTCCCGACCGGTGCCGATCGGCCGCGGGGGCGCGCGGCTCCGAATACCGGCGTGCTGAGCACCCGCCCCTGGATCACCTCACCCGTCAAGGCGACGATCTCCTCGACGTATCGACGCCCGGCCGCATCGCGCGCGCAGTGCACGACGAGATCGACGGACGACGCGAGCGCCGGAGCGACGAAGTCGCGGTCGATGTTCCGGCCGGCGAGGAGGGGCAGCAGGCACAGCTTGTCGAGCGCCTCCGCGGCGGAGTTGGCGTGCACCGTGCAGGCCCCGGGCACGCCCGTGTTCAGCGCGAGCACGAGGTCAAGGGCCTCCGCGTCGCGCACCTCCCCCACCACGAGCCGGTCCGGTCGCATTCGCAAGGCCTCCTTCACCAATCGCCTCAGCGTGATCTCGCCGGTGCCCTCGAGGCTCGGCTGACGCCCCTGCAGCGCGACCACATCCGGGCCGTCCACCGCGAGCTCGAAAGTCTCCTCCACCGTGATGATCCGCTGGTCCGCCGCGCAGGCGGCGAGCAGCGCCCGGAGCATCGTCGTCTTCCCCGCGTGGGTCGCCCCCGACACGATCACGGACGCGCCCGTCCGCATCGCCTCACCGAGAGCCCGCGCGGCCTCGGGGGTCAGCGCGCCCTGCATCACGAGCGCATCGAGCGAGCGGTACCCGGGAAGGAACTTGCGGATGTTGACCGCCCACGACCCGCGCACGACATCGGCGATCGCGACATGCAGCCGCGAGCCGTCCGGCAGCGAGGCATCGACGAAGGGCTGCCCGATGTCCACGCGCCGTCCCGTCGCCTGCAGCATCCTCTCCACCAGGTCCCGCACCGTCGCCTCGTCCAACCACAGCGCCGTCCGCTCCGCCACCCCACCCCGCGCCGTGTGCACGGCCCCGTCGCCGTTGACCCACACCTCCTCGATGCCGGGGTCGTCGAGCAGCGGCTGCAGAGCACCGAAGCCGCTCACCGCCGCCAGCACGTCCCGCACGCACGCCGCCTCGTCCTCGACCAGCACGCCGCCCCGCGCGAGCGCCCGATCATCGTGACGCCGCACCTCCGCCCGGGCGACCTCCCGCGCCCGCTCCGGGTCGGTCGCCGGATCCACCCCCTCGGACCGCAGCCGACGCCGCACAAGGTCGGCGATGATCGACGCGGGCTGCTCCATCCCTGCATCCTCGCAACGATCCGCTCCCGGCCCGCGGAGTTATCCACACCCCGTGCGCGGCCTCCGAACGGGAACGCTCTGGCACCGGGTAGCGTGCAGGCATGAAGCGGTTCACTGTCTCGTGCGGCCTCCTCGGGGTTCTCCTCCTGTCCGGCTGCACCAGTGGCGCCGATCTCCTGCAGTGCCAGAGTGTGGCCGCCGTCGACACGGAGCTCGAGGCCTTCTTCGCCCAGGACACGGTCGGCGGCACGCCGAGCCCGGAGCAGACCGAGCGCCTGAAGGAGCTCGCGGACGAGTACGCCGATCTCGACGTCGACGGCGAGGTGCAGGAGGCTGCGACCGCAGTGAGCGACGATCTGCGCGCGCTCCACGACTACCGCGTCGGCGTCCAGAACGGCGACGACGCGGACCCCGACCGCGAACAGGAACTCCGCCGGACCGCGATCGATACGTTCGTCGAGGGGCAGGCCGTCTGCATCCAAGGCTCCTCCTGACGCCTCCGTATCGACCCGCCCGCCCCGGTGTCAACCGGTACGTCCCCCGTCGTCGCGCTCCCTAGGCTGAGGAGCAGACCTGCGAGGAGACGACGTGCACCGCGCCACACCAGCCGCCCCCGAACCGACCCTGAGCGTGGTCATCCCGGTCAAGGACGACGCGACGGAACTGCAGCGGTGTCTTCGCGCCCTCGCCCGACAGACGCTTCCGCCGGACGAGATCATCGTCGTGGACAACGCCTCGACCGATGAGTCGGCCGCCGTGGCCGTCCGGCACGGTGCACGGGTCGTGCGGTGCGACACCCCGGGCATACCCGCGGCGAGCGCGACCGGGTACGACGCGGCGACGGGCGACGTGATCCTGCGACTCGACGCGGACGGCGTGCCGGGGCCGCGGTGGATCGAGACGATGGCGACCGCGTGTACGCGGGATCCGCGGGTCGGCGCCTGGACCGGCGGTGCGCATTTCGTCGACGGCCCCCGGTTCCTGCGGCGGCCCCTCGCGGTGGCCTACCTGTTGTCCTACGTCATCGTGTGCGGCTCCGCCCTGGGCCACGCGCCGCTGTTCGGGTCGAATCTCGCCCTCCGCCGCTCGGCCTGGTTTGCGGTCCGAGACCGCGTGCACCGCGACGACGCCGACCTCCACGACGACCTCGACCTCGCCTTCCACGTCGGCGAGCGCCACCGCATCCGCTGGCTCGTGCACACCGACATGGGCATCTCCATGCGCCCGTTCGGCAGCGGCCGCTCGTTCGCGCGCCGGGCCTGGATCGGCGCCCGCACCGTCCTCGTGCACTGGCCGGAGGACTTCCCGCCCGTGCGCTGGGTGCGGCTCACCCTGCGCCGGGTACTGCACCGGCTCGGCGTCCCCGCGCCCGGAGCCCGCCGATGACCGCCCCGCTCCTCGGAACAGCGTCTGCCACCGAGCTGCACGTCATGACCCTCAACATCCGCCGCGATCTCGGCGCGCTCGCCTGGCCACCCGCCGACCGCTGGTCGGTTCGACGTCCCCGGCTCACCGCGCTCCTGCGCACGGAGCGGCCGGACGTCCTCGGTGTGCAGGAAGCCCTCCCCGAGCAGGCTGCCGCCGTCTCCGCCGCGCTCGGCCCGTCGTTCCGCCGTATCGGCCACGGCCGCCTCCCGGGACCCCGCGGCGAGGGCTGTCCGCTCTTCTACGACGCCGACCGGCTGGAGCTGCGCACCTGGCGACAGGTCGCGCTCTCCCGCACCCCCGATCGCCCCGGTTCGCGCTCCTGGTCGAGTGTCGTGCCGCGGGTGGCGGTGGAGGCGTCCTTCCGCGATCACCGCACGGGGGCCACGGTCACCGTGCTCAACACCCACCTCGACGCGTTCTCACCCTGGGCGCGGCTCCGCCAGGCGCAGGCAGTGCACGACGTCGCTGCCGCAGCGTTGACACCCGTCATCCTCCTCGGCGACTTCAACGCCGCCGCGGGCTCGGCACCGTGGCGTGCCCTGGAGACCGACGACGTCCTCCGCGATTCGTGGACGGCCGCTGTGACCCGCCGCACACCCGCCTGGAGCACGTTCGCCGGCTACCGGTCGCCGCGCCGCGGACGCCGCATCGACGGCGTCCTCGCCTCCCCCGCGCTACCCGTGCGCCGGGTGGGCATCGACGCCCGCCAGTATGGAGGGGGCTGGCCGTCCGATCATCTCCCCGTGCACGCCCTGTTCGATCTCGCCCCCGCCGTCGCACCCGAGGAGCCCGCATGAAGGAGGACTTCCTCCGCCCACCGCAGTCCGTGGCGGAGTACGGCGCCGACGCCGTCCGCGTGATCGGCATCCTCAGCGTCCTCGTCGCGGCGATCTGGTCCACCCCGACCGACGCCGGCATCCTCGCGCTCGCCCTCCCCGCCCTCATGCTCCCCCGTGTCCTCGGGATGCGCGGCGGCATCGACCTCGCGATCGGCCTGATCGTACTCATCGCCGCCGCGAGCAACGTGTTCGACGTGTACCGCACGCTCACCGGGTGGGACCTCGTCGTGCACTTCGTCTGCACAGGCGCCCTCGCCGCCACCGGCTACCTCGTGCTCTCCCGCCTCGGCATCGTCACCGCGCAGGAGTCGCCGGCGTTCCGCCCCCGCATCCCGATCATCCTCTGCACCGTGATCGGGCTCGCTGCCAGCGCCGTGTGGGAGATGATCGAGTGGGCGGGACGCACCTTCGTCACCGACGAGATCTTCGTCACCTACGAGGACACGATCGGCGACATGGCGATGGGCGGCCTCGGTGCGCTCGCGGCGGGAATCCTCGTCGCCGTCGTCCGGCTGGAGCGTCATCGCCCCGCGTGACGGCGCGGAACTGCGGGACGATCCCCAGGGTCGAACAGCGCGCGGGTCAGTAGACTGAAGCCACCGCGCGGGAGTGGTGGAATTGGCAGACACGCAGGATTTAGGTTCCTGTGCCCCAGGGCGTGTGGGTTCAAGTCCCACCTTCCGCACGACGGGTGCTTCGGCGCCCGCATCGCTCCACCGCCGACACCTCACGACCGACGGGAATCCCGCCAGTGCTCGAAAGCATGCTGCACGCCCCCACCGCGCTCATCCCGTGGCTCGATCCGCAGACGATCATCGGGGCGGCGGGTCCGTGGGCGCTCCTCGTGGTCTGCTTCATCATCTTCGCCGAGACCGGTCTGCTGGTCGGCTTCCTCCTGCCCGGTGACACGCTGCTCATCATCGCGGGCCTGCTGACCCACACGAGCAACGTCTTCGGCGTGAACATCTGGGTCGTCTCGCTGCTCATCGCGCTCTCGGCGTTCATCGGCGGCGAGGTCGGCTACGTCATCGGACACAAGGGCGGTCCCGCGGTGTTCGAACGCAAGGAATCCGGCCTGTTCAGCAAGAAGAACGTCGAGCGCACCAACGCGTTCTTCGAGCGCTTCGGCGGCCTCACCGTGATCCTGGCCCGCTTCGTGCCGATCGTGCGCACGTTCGCTCCGGTCGCGGCCGGGGTGGGCCACATGCCGTGGCGGCGCTACTCGCTCTACAACTTCATCGGAGCGATGATCTGGGGCTTCGGGCTCACGATGGTCGGGTACCTCATCGCCTACATCCCCTGGATCCGGCACCTCGTCGTCGAGTACATCGACATCATCCTGCTCATCGCCGTCGGCGGTACGGCGATCGTCACCCTGTGGCACTACCTCACCGAGCGTCACAAGGCGAAGAAGGCCGCGGCCGCGGGCGAAGACGTCGTGACCGACCATGCGGAGGCGGAGGAGCTCGTCCTCGACGCCGACGTGTTCGACCGGGCCCCCGACCTCGACGGCGACGGAAAGCACTGACCTCGTCGCGGATCAGCCCGCGTTCTTCGAGCGCTTCTCCTTGGAGCGGGCCACGCTCGCGCGCAGCGCCTCCATCAGGTCGATGACCTCGCCGCCGTCGGCCGCCTTCTCGGCGTCGCCACCGAACGTCTCGGCCACATCGAAGGTCTCGCCGGCCTCGATCTTCGCGTCGATGAGGGTGCGGAGCTCCTTCTGGTACTCGTCGACGAACTCCTCGGGATCGAAGTCGGCCGAGTAGCTGTCCACGAGGGAGGACGACAGCTCCAGCTCCTTCTTCGAGATCCGCACGTCCTCGTCGAGGGACGGGAACTCCGCCTCCCGGACCTCGTCCGACCACAGCAGCGTCTGGAGCACGAGCACCTTGCCCCGCACACGCAGCGCGGCGAGCCGGGTCTTCTGGCGCAGCGTGAACCGCACGATCGCGGTGCGATCGGTCTGCTCCAGGGTCTTGCGCAGCAGCACGTACGCCTTGGGCGACTTCGAGTCGGGCTCCAGGTAGTACGGCTTGTCGAGGGTGAGCGGATCGACCTGGTCGGAGGGCACGAACTCCACGACGTCGATCTCGCGGCTCTTCTCCGCCGGCAGCGCGGCGAGGTCGTCCTTGGTGAGCACGACCGTCTGGCCGTCGTCGACGTAGGCGCGGTCGATGTCAGAGTACGCGACCGTCTCGCCGCACACCTCGCACGTCCGCTGGTAGCGGATGCGGCCGCCGTCCTTGTCGTGCACCTGATGCAGCGGCACGTCGTGATCCTCGGTCGCGGAGTACACCTTGACCGGCACGTTCACCAGCCCGAACGTCAGGGCGCCCTTCCAGATCGTCCTCATCACACCAGTAGACACCAGCCCCACCCGTCACGACCACCCCTTGACTACGCTGGCTCCATGGTGGGAGAGGCGCAGGTCGTACAGGTCGACGGCCGACGACTGCGCGTGACCAACCTCGACAAGGTCGTCTATCCGGAGACGGGCACGACCAAGGGCGAGGTCATCGCCTACTACACCGCCATCGCGCCCCTGCTCCTGCCACTCCTCGACGGCCGCCCGGTCACCCGCAAGCGCTGGGTCGAGGGCGTCGGCACCGCCGCGGCTCCCGAGGACTCCTTCTTCACGAAGCAGCTCGAGCCCGGGGCTCCGGACTGGATCCCGCGGCAGGACATCCAGCACTCCGACGGCCCCAAGGCGTATCCGCTGGTGGAGGACGTGCCCACATTGGTCTGGCTCGCGCAGGTCGCGGCGATCGAGCTGCACGTGCCGCAGTGGCGGTTCACCCCGGAGGGTCTGCCCGGTCGCCCCGACCGTCTCGTGCTCGACCTGGACCCCGGACCCGGCGCCGACCTCGCGCAGTGCGCCGAGGTCGCCCGGATCGCCAGGACGCTCCTCACCGGCATGGGCCTCGACCCCCTGCCCGTGACGAGCGGCAGCAAGGGCATCCATCTCTACGCGTCCCTGCCCGGCGAGCAGACCAGCGCCGAGGTCTCCGCCGTCGTCAAAGAGCTGGCGCGCATCATCGAGAACGACCACCCGGACCTCGCGACGAGCGTCATGTCCAAGGCCGTGCGCGGAGGCAAGGTGTTCCTCGACTGGAGCCAGAACAACGGCAAGAAGACGACGATCTCCCCGTACTCCCTGCGGGGGCGCGCCCGCCCCGGCGTCGCGGCGCCGCGCACGTGGGAGGAGCTCGACGACCCGGGGCTCGCACACCTCGAGCTGGACGACGTGCTCGCACGCGCGGCTGCCGGATTCGACCCCCTCTCGTCGCTCCGCCCCGACGCTCCGGCACTGGCCGCGAACGCGCCCGCCTCGACCCCGGCTCCCGCGATCCGGGCGGCGGCCGTCGCCCCCGCCCGCCGCGGACGGCCGCTCGCCGCACCCGCACCGTCCCCCGCCGCGACCACCCTCCCCTCCCTCTCCCCGATGCTCGCCGAGAACGGCACCCCCGCGATCGCTCGAAACCTCAGCACCCCGTCCTGGGTGGAGGTGAAGTGGGACGGCATCCGTGCGATCGGCACCTGGCGCGACGGGCACATGTCGCTGCACGCCCGTCGCGGCACCGACATCACCGCGCGCTATCCCGAGCTGACGGCCGACGGCGCCCCGTTCCTCCCGGTCGACGAGGCGATCGTCGACGGGGAGATCGTCGCCTTCGACAGCGCAGCCCGGCCGAGCTTCTCCCTGCTGCAGAATCGCATGCACCTCACCCGGCCCCGGGAGATCGAGCGCGAGGTGGTGCGCACACCGGTCGTGTACATGCTGTTCGACCTGCTCCGCCTCGACGGGCATGATCTCACCGGGATGCCGCTCCGCGAGCGCCGCACGCTCCTGGACGACATCGTGGCGGGGGTCGACGCGCCCATCCAGGTCCCACCCGTCTTCGACGACGTGGACGCGGCGCTGGCCGCGAGCGAGGAGTTCGGGCTGGAAGGCGTCGTCGTCAAGGATCCGGCGTCACGGTATCGCGCCGGCCAGCGCTCGCCCTCCTGGCTCAAGCTCAAGAACACCCGCATGCAGGAGGCGGTGATCGTCGGCATCCGCCCGGGGAAGGGCGAGCGGGAGGGCACTCTCGGCTCTCTCCTCCTCGCGGTCCCGGAGGGCGGCGACCTCCGCTACATCGGCCGCGTGGGCACCGGATTCACCGACCGGATCCTCCGCGACCTCCTCGCCCGCCTGGAGCCGCTGCGGGTGCCGCGCGCACCGCTCGACGGCGTCCCCCGACCCGATGCCTCCGACGCCCTGTGGGTGCGTCCAGAACTCGTGGGCGAGGTGGAGTTCGCGAACTGGACGCCGGACGGCATCCTCCGTCACGCCCGCTGGCGTGGTCTGCGTCCCGACAAGACCGTCGACGAGATCACCGTCGAGGCGTGACGCACACGCCGCTCAGGCGTGGTGCGGTTCGCAGTCGCTCTGCTCGGCCGGCTCGATCTGGAACGTGGAGTGCGCGACGTCGAAGTGGTCCGCGAGGCACGCCTGCATCTCCGAGAGCAGCGCCGCCGAGCGGCCGTCCGCCAGCAGATCCGGCCGGACGCTGACGTGGGCGGTGAAGACCGGAGCACCGCGGGTGAGCTGCCACACGTGCACGTCATGGACCCCGACGACGCCGTCGTAGCCGAGCAGGTGGGTGCGGATCTCGCCGACCGCCATGCCCTTCGGCGCCGACTCGGCGAGCACGGAGAACACCTCCTTGAGGAGGACGAACGCCCGCGGGATGATCATCGCCGCGATGAACAGCGAGGCGAGGGCGTCGGCCGGCATCCAGCCCGTCACGAGGATCACGCCCGCCGCGATGATGACCATGAGCGAGCCGAGCAGGTCGCCCATCACTTCGAGGTAGGCGCCCCGCACGTTCAGGTTCGTGCGCTGGGCACGGCTGAGCAGCCACATCGACACCGCGTTCGCGAGCAGGCCGACGACCGCGACGACGAGCATGAGCCCACCGGCGACCTCGATCTCGGAGGGGTTCAGCAGCCGCTGCACCCCCTGCACGGCGACGACCGTGGCGAGGGCGATGAGGATGACCGCGTTGATGAGCGCGCCGAAGACCTCCGCGCGCTGATAACCGAACGTCCGCCGGTCGTCCGCAGGACGCGCCGCCACGGTCGCGGCGATGAGGGCGATCACGAGCGCCGAGGCGTCCGTGAACATGTGCGCGGCGTCCGCGAGCAGCGCCAGCGAGCCCGTGAGGAGGGCTCCGACGACCTGCACGATCATCACGGTGGCCGTGAGGGTCAGGGAGATCGCGAGCAGGCGACGGCTGCTCGCCGAACGGAGACCGCCGGGCGCGGGCGCGTGATCGTGCATGCCCCCAGGCTAGCCCGGGGGCGGGTGCCCCGAGGCCGTTTCCCCCTAGTCGGGAACAGTAACGATTCTCACCGTCAGCAGGGGTTCTTCTCTTCGACGCTCAGAGCGCGGCGAGCAGCGGCACGAGCGCCGTGAAGGCGCGGGCGCGATGCGACTGCGACTGCTTCTCCTCCGCCGTGAGCTCCCCCACGGTGCGCTCCGCACCGTCCGGCTGACCGTCCGGGATGAAGATCGGGTCGTAGCCGAAGCCGCCGCTCCCGGAGGCTTCGTGGGCGAGGCGTCCGGGCCAGATCCCCTCCACGACGTGCTCGCGACCGTCCGGGAGGACGAGCGCGATGGTCGACGTGAAGTGCGCGGCGCGGTGCGGGTCGGCGATGTCGCGCAGCTGGTCGAGCAGCAGCTGCAGGTTCGCCGTGGCGTCCTTCTTCTGCCCTGCCCAGTACGCCGAGAACACCCCGGGTGAACCGCCGAGCACGTCCACGCAGATGCCGGAGTCGTCGGCGAGCGCCGCGAGGCCGGTGTGCGCGGCAGCCGCACGCGCCTTGAGGAGCGCGTTCTCGGCGAACGTCACGCCGTCCTCGACCGGCTCGGGACCGTCGTAGCCGACGACCTCCAGGTCGGGCCGCGTCTGCTGCACGATCTGCTGGAACTCCGCCACCTTGTGCGGGTTGTGGGTCGCGAGGACGACGCGCATGCTCAGGCTCCCGCCAGGGCGGCGAGCTGCCGGTCCTTCAGCTCCGCGCAGCCGGCGACGCCGAGGTCGAGGAGCGCGTCGAGCTCGCGCTTGTCGAACGGCGCCCCCTCGGCCGTGCCCTGCACCTCGACGAACAGGCCGCGGCCGGTCACCACGACGTTCATGTCGGTCTCGGCCCGCACGTCCTCGACGTAGGCGAGGTCGAGCATCGGCTCCCCGTCGACGATGCCGACCGACACCGCGGAGACGGAGTCGAGCAGCGGCGTCGAGTTCTTGCCGATGAACTTCTTGTCCCGCCCCCACTCGATCGCGTCGGCCAGGGCGACGTAGGCGCCGGTGATCGCCGCCGTGCGGGTGCCACCGTCAGCCTGGAGGACGTCGCAGTCGATGACGATGGTGTTCTCGCCCAGCGCCTTGGTGTCGACGACGGCGCGGAGAGCGCGTCCGATGAGCCGGGAGATCTCGTGCGTCCGGCCGCCGATGCGCCCCTTCACGCTCTCCCGGTCGTTGCGGCTGTTCGTCGCGCGCGGGAGCATCGCGTACTCCGCCGTGACCCAGCCTTTGCCCTTGCCGGTGAGCCAGCGCGGCACACCGTTCGTGAACGAGGCGGTGCACAGCACCTTCGTCCCGCCGAAGCTGATGAGAGCCGAGCCCTCGGCCTGCGCGCTCCAGCCGCGCTCGATGGTGATCTCGCGGAGCTGCGAGGTGGAACGGCCGTCGGCGCGGACGATGTCGGTCATGTGCTTCTCTCGGTCGGGGATGGAGCGACGGGCTCAGCGCGCGTCGAGGGCGGAATCGGGAAGCGTGATGACGCCGGTCTGGACGAGCTGCACGTCGCGCACCTCGCGGCCCATGAGCCGGTTCGCGAGCGCCGTGAAGTCATCGGCGGAGTCGCCCGTGGCCTCGTAGACATAGGTCGCGGTGGCGTCGGGCGGCGCCAGCAGATCGCCGCGCACGAGCTGGCGGTACACGTCGCCCGCGGTCTCGTCGTCGCTGGAGACCAGAGTCACGCCCTCCCCCATGACGTAGCTGATGGCACCACGGAGGAACGGGTAGTGCGTGCAGCCGAGGACGAGCGTGTCCACGTCGGCCTCCCGCAGCGGCGCGAGGTACTCCTCGGCCACGGCGAGCACCTCGGGAGTTCCGGTCACCCCGGCCTCGACGAACTCGACGAACCGGGGGCAGGCCGCCGTGAACACCTGCAGGCGCTCGTTCACCTCGAGCATGTCCTGGTACGCCCGGGAGCCGATGGTGCCGACCGTGCCGATCACACCGACTCGGCCGTTCCTCGTCGTGGACACCGCGCGTCGCACGGCCGGACCGATCACCTCGACGACGGGCACATCGTAGCGCTCGCGCGCATCGCGCAGCATGGCCGCGGAGGCCGTGTTGCAGGCGATCACGAGCATCTTCACGCCCTGGTCCACGAGCGTGTCGAGCACTTCGAGCGCGTAGCGGCGCACGTCGGCGATGGGCTTGGGGCCGTACGGCGAGTGGGCGGTGTCGCCGATGTAGACGAACGATTCGCGGGGCAGCTGGGCCCGGATGGCCCTGGCCACCGTGAGCCCGCCGACACCGGAGTCGAAGATCCCGATGGGCGCGTCGTTCATGACTCCCCAGCCTACCCGCGTGCGCGGCGCCTCGTGCATCCTGGCCTCACTAAGCTGAGCGCATGACCACGTCGACGGCGCTGCTCACCGACCGTTACGAGCTCACGATGCTCGCCGCCTCGCTCCGGGACGGCACCGCCTCCCGTCCGAGTGTCTTCGAGCTGTTCTCCCGTCGGCTGTCCGGCGGACGTCGCTTCGGCGTCGTGGCCGGCACCGGGCGATTGCTCGAGCTGCTGCGCGATTTCCGCTTCGGTGACGACGAGTTGCGCTTCCTCCGCGACGAGCGCGTCGTCGACGCCGAGACCCTCGCCTACCTCGAGCACTACCGCTTCACCGGGACCATCCGCGGATACCGCGAGGGTGAGCTCTACTTCCCCGGGTCGCCCATCCTCACGGTGGAGGGCTCGTTCGCGGACGCGGTGGTCCTGGAGACCTTGGCGCTGAGCGTGCTCAACCACGACTCCGCCGTCGCGACGGCCGCCGCGCGCATGAGCATCGCCGCCGGAGAGCGGCCCCTCGCCGAGATGGGCTCCCGCCGCGCGGCGGAGCGCTCGGCGGTCGCTGCCGCGCGAGCCGCCTACATCGCCGGCTTCGGCGCCACGAGCAACCTCGAGGCCGGGCGCGCCTGGGGCATCCCGACCATGGGCACTGCCGCCCATTCCTGGACGCTGCTGCACGACAGCGAGGAGGACGCCTTCCGCGCGCAGGTCGAGAGCATGGGCGTGGACACCACGCTCCTCGTGGACACCTACGACATCCGCACCGGCGTCGAGACCGCGATCCGCGTGGCCGGGACCGGGCTGGGCGGCGTCCGCATCGACTCCGGCGACCTCCCGATCGTCGCGGCGGAGGTCCGCGCACAACTCGACGAGCTCGGCGCCACCGATACCCGCATCACGGTCACCAGCGACCTGGACGAATACGCGATCGCAGCCCTCGCCGCCTCCCCCGTGGACGCCTACGGGGTCGGCACCTCGGTCGTCACCGGCTCCGGATATCCGACCGCGAGCATGGTCTACAAGCTCGTCGCCCGGCAGGACGCCGACGGGGCGTGGATCGGCGTCGCCAAGGCCTCGGCCGACAAGGCGTCTTTCGGCGGGCGCAAGGCGGCGTTCCGCACCCTCGACGACGGCGTCGCCGCAGCAGAGACGGTCGTCGTCTCCGACGGCTTCGAAGCGCTGGACACGCCTGCCGAGCACCCGGACGGACGCCCGCTCCAGGTCACCCTCGTCGAGGCCGGCGAGATCGACACCGCAGCCGAGGGCGCGACGGGGACGGCTGCCGCCCGCGCGCATCACCTGCGTGTGCGCGAAGAGCTGCCGGTGCGCGCGCTCGCACTCAGCAAGTCGGATCCGGCGATCCCGACGGTCTACGTCGAGGCGGACTGACGCGCGGTCGGCGGTCAGCCGACCATCGACTCGTAGATCTCCTTGCAGGTCGGGCAGATCGGGAACTTCTCCGGATCACGACCGGGCGTCCATTTCTTGCCGCAGAGCGCGCGGACGGGCTTGCCCGTGATCGCCGACTCGAGGATCTTGTCCTTCTTGACGTAGTGCGAGAAGCGCTCGTGGTCGCCCGGTTCGATGTTCTCCTCGCGGAGGAGCTCTTCCAGTTCGCGATCAAGCGTTGCCACGCCGCCCTGATCGGGGCTGTCCAGCGGAGTACTCATCCCGTGATTCTAGCCGCGTCCGAGCCTCGGCGGGGCGGGTCTCAGGCCGTCTCGACGAACTCCATCAGACGCTCGCCGCTGTGCTCGAAGATGCGTCCGCCGATCACGGCTCCTCCGATGAACGCGGCCGCCCCGGTGACGATGCCGACCCAGAACGCCGCAGGTGCGAATCCGGGATCGGCGACGATGCTCGCGCCGAACAGCCACATGGTCGGCACGCTCAGGAGGATCGCACCGAGGAATGCCGCCGCCGGGCCGTAGATCCCCCTGGAGGTCGGTCGCTGCGGCTGCTGGAACGGGCTGTCCCCGGGGCGGGAGACCGCGTACGGCGCCACCACCGACACCACGCTGGAGATCCCGAGGGCGCTGAACAGCAGGCTCGCTCCGACACCGACGAGCGGCAGGAGCAGGCTCCACCGACCGGCGAGGAGCAGCGAGAGCGGCACCGCGATCGCGAGCACGGGGACGGCGACGAGCAGCACGGGCACGAGGCGCCCGAGACGGTCGGGGAGACCGCGGACGCCGCTCGCGACGTGGGTCCACAGGGCCGTGGAATCGTAGGCGACGTCGTTGTGGGGCAGCCAGCCGAAGAACAGGGCCATGACGGGCACGGGGACGAGCGCGGCGATCTCGACCGGCACGCCCGCGACGATCAGTGGGAACACGGTCAGCACGCCCGCCACGGGCACCACGATGATGTTCATGATGTACCGACGGTCGCGGAGCCAGTACACGAGGCTTCGCGAGGCGATGGCGCCGAAGGCGTTCGAGGGCAGCAGGGCGAACCAGCCGAGTCCGGTGCGCTCGCGTGCCGCCACCGGACGCTCCGTCGTCGTCAGCAGGCGGCGCACGAACCAGGTCCAGGCGAGCCACAGCAACGCCAGGGTGGCCACGGCGATCAGTCCGCTGACCCAGGCCACAGCCGTCTCACCGGCGGCCGCCGCGAACATCGCCGCCGGCGAAGCGGCGAGCGGGGTGAAACCGATCACCGAGGTCAGGGTCGCCAACGATGCCGGAACCTCGCCATCCCAGCGGAGCGAGCCGAGGAACACCGCGACAGGGAAGGCGATGACGATCAAAGCGAGGGCGAACAGCGCGGTCAGCTCGCGGGATCGACGCTCCGGCAGCAGCAGCGCGTTGAGCGCCATCCCGACCCGGGAGAGGAGGATCGTCGACAGCAGCCCCGTCAGCGCCAGGAGGACGGCCGGCACCCACGGCGCACCGGCGCGGACGGCGACGATCGTCACGCTGACGTAGACCGCGAGGAGCGCGAGACTCGGCACGCTGACCAGTGAGGCGATCGCAAGGACTCCGGGCATCTTCCGCTCGTCGACGCCGAACACCGCGAAACGCCGGGGATCGAGCTGATCGACGGCCCCCACGAGCAGGGGCCCCACGAGGAAGCCGAGCAGGACGGCCGCACCGCCGAGCACTGTCACCGCCTGGGAGACCGGAACGGGCGCGTCGCCGAGACTGAACACCGCCACGCAGACGACCACCGTGACCGCGATCACCGCGCCGAAGGAGAGCAGGGTGCGCACCCGGTGTTCTCCGCGCAGGGCGCCCAGGAGGAGCGCGAACCTCAGTCGGAGAACGTGTGCAGCCACTCGAGCCCCTCCACCTCGCCGCTGGAGCCAGCGAGCTCCACGAATCGGGACTCGAGCGTCTGGCCCGCGCGTACCTCGTCGATCGTGCCCTCGGCGAGCACCTCGCCGTTGACGATGATGGCCACCCGGGAGCACACGCGCTCGACGAGGTCCATTCCGTGGCTCGACAGGATCACGGTGCCGCCGTGCGAGACGTAGGCGCGCAGGATGTCGAGGATCACGGCGGAAGAGACCGGGTCGACGGACTCGAACGGCTCGTCGAGCACCAGGACGCGCGGCGAGTGGATCATCGCGCCCGCGAGCATGATCTTCTTGGTCATACCCGCCGAATAGTCGGACACCACCCGGTTCAGGGCGTCGCCGAGATCGAACGCCCGGGCGAGGTCGCCGGTGCGCTTCTCGATGACGTCGGCGGCGAGGCCGCGGAGCAGCCCGTAGTAATACAGCAGCTGCCGGCCGGTGAGGCGGTCGAACGTGCGCAGGCGGTCCGGCAGGACGCCCATCACGCGCTTCGCCGCGAGCGGCTCGCTCGCCTGGTCGATGCCGCAGATGAGGACACTGCCCTCGTCCGCACGCAGGAGGCCGGCGACGATCGACAGGGTCGTCGTCTTGCCGGCACCGTTGGGGCCGACGATGCCATAGAACGAGGCGGCGGGCACGGTGAGATCGATGCCGTCGACAGCGCGGTTCTCGCCGAACTGCTTCACGAGACCGCGGATCCGGATGGCTTCGGTGGCGGGCTCCGCCGCCTCCTCCTCGTCGACCTCGGCCGGCGGCTCCGCGGCGATCACGGCTTCGACCACTTCGACGACCTCGACGTCCGCGACGCGGCTTTCCTCGAGCGCGGGCTCCTTCGTCACCGGCAGAGCGGTGTCCGACACCTCGACCGCGGGCTCCGCGGCGGACTCCTCGATGGCGGCCGCGTCGGCGACGCGCGTCGCCGACTCGGAGGTGCCGTCGTCCGACGCCACCACCGCGGCGGACTCCTCGGGCTGCGTCTCCGCAGCGGCCAGTGCTTCCGCGGCCTGTGCGTCCGCGGCCGCGGCTTCCGCCGCCTGCGCCTCCGCGGCCTCGGCTTCCGCGGCCTTCGCGGCAGCCGCCTTGGCCGCAGCCGCCTTCGCCGCAGCGGTCTTGGCGGCGGTGGTCTTGGCCGTCGTCCTGGCCGCCGATGCCTTCGCGGCGGCCGTCTTCGCCGCGGCGGCCTTGGCCGCAGCCGTCTTGGCAGCCGTCGTCTTGGCGGCAGCAGTGCTCGGCTTCGTGGTCGTCGCGGACGGGCGTTTCGGGCTCGTGGTCCGCGCGGCGGTGTTCTTCACCGCGGCCGCTCGGGCGGCCGACGCGGTGCGAGCGGCCGCGGGATCCACACTCGCTGCGGGCGTGGGCTCGACCACGACCTCGGAGGTGGGGGCCGCCTTCTCGGCTGCGGCCTTGGTCGGTGCGGGCCGCGCAGCGGTCGGCTTCTTCACCGCGGGAGTCTTCGCCGCGGGCCTCTTCGCCGCGGGAGTCTTCGCCGTGGCCGCCTTCGTCGCCGTCGAGGACTTCGCTGCGGTGGACTTCGCCGGAGCGGCCTTCGCGCCCGCGGCCTTCGCCGCCGTGGTCTTCTGGCTCGTGGACTTCGTGCCGGCAGTCTTCGCCGACGTGGACTTCGCAGTGGTGGTCTTCGAGGCTGCGGTCTTCGCCGCCGCCGCCTTCGTCGCGGAGGACTTCGCTCCGGTCGCTTTCTTCGCGCCGGCGGAGGACGAGGCAGTTTTCTTGGCGGCCGGTTTCCGAGCGGGCGCGGAGGCCTCGGTCGGAGTCTCGGCTCCCTCTGCCTGGGGGGTGGGGTCATCAGGGGAGGAAGTCACCGTCCTACGGTATCAACGGGTAGCTGAGAGCCAAGGCCCCACGCGACATTCCGACATCAGAACCCCTTCTCCGCGGAATTTGCAAGGGGGTTGTCGTGCCTGTGCGTTGCGTGTGTACTCGGTCACGAAATGGCAACGGGGCCTGCCTGGCCCCGGGGTTCCCAGGGGGAATCGCTAGCATGATTCCCGGCACGACGAAGTGTCTGGTCGGTGAACCGACCGTGAACACAACTTCCTTAGGAGTATTCGTGACTCTTCAGACCGTCATCCTCGCAGCCGGAATGGGCTCCCGCCTCGGCCGTGCGCTGCCCAAGCCGCTCACCGAGCTCAACGACGGCCGCACGATCATGGGCCAGCAGCACGACAACATCCGGGCCGCTTTCGGATCCGACGCGCGCATCACGACGGTCGTGGGCTACCGCGCGGAGACCATCATCGAGGCCTTCCCCTCCGTGAACTACGTCCACAACGACCGCTACGACGAGACCAACACCTCGAAGAGCCTGCTGCGCGCCCTGAGCGCCACCGGCAAGAGCGGCGTGCTGTGGATGAACGGCGACGTCGTCTTCGACCCGATGATCCTCGGTCGCGCCGCCGCGTACATCGAGCGTGACCAGTCGTTCGTCACCGTCAACACCGCCAAGGTCAGCGACGAAGAGGTGAAGTACACCGTCACCGCGGAAGGCTTCATCAAGGAGCTGTCGAAGTCCGTCAAGGGCGGTCTCGGCGAGGCCGTCGGCATCAACTACATCTCCTCCGGCTTCAAGAAGGCGTTCATGCGCCAGCTGCAGCGGGTTGAGGATCAGGACTACTTCGAGCGGGGTCTCGAGCTGGCGATCGCCGAGGACGGCCTGCTGCTCGAGCCGATGGATGTCTCCGACCTGTACGCGGTCGAAGTCGACTTCGCGGAAGACCTGGAGCGCGCGAACCTCTTCGTGTGACGATCCCCTCCGAGAGCCCCGTTCCGCCACGGACCGGGGCTCTCGGTGTTTTCGCGGTCGCGCTTCATAGGATCGGCACATGGCCCCCAAGGTGCACAAGATCCACTCCCTGCCGGACGACGCCCCGTGGGACAAGGGCGTGCCGCCGGTCGGCTCCCCCGAACACCCGATGATGGTCCGCGGGCTCGATCGGGTGCTGTCGATCCAGCGCCCGCTGGTGCTCGCCCACATCCGCAGCATCCGGCTCCGCAACCCGCACGCGACCCCCGACGAGATCATCCGGATCCTGGAGCGCCGCTATCTCGCAGCCGTCACGACGGGCGGGGCCGCGGTGGGGGCGACCGCGGTGGTCCCCGGTATCGGCACAGGCATCACGCTCGCCCTCTCCGGGGTCGAGACGGTGGGATTCGTGGAATCCACGGCCCTCTTCGCGCAGTCGGTCGCCGAGGTGCACGGCATCGCGGTGGGAAACCCCGACCGCGCTCGCGCACTGGTCATGACCCTCATGCTCGGCAAGGAGGGCGTCGACCTCGTCGGGCAGCTCGCGCGGCAGGTCACCGGTCGCGGCAGCAGCCGGTCCGCGTACTGGGGCGAGCTGGTGACGAAGTCGCTGCCGCGCGCCGCCGTGGGGCCGCTCGTGGACCAGCTCAAGGGGATGTTCGTGAAGCAGTTCGCGGCCAAGGGCGGGGCTTCCTTCATCGGCAAGGCGATGCCGTTCGGGATCGGCGCGGCGATCGGCGGCGCGGGCAACCACATCCTCGGACGCCGCGTGCTCACCACTTCCCACCGGGCCTTCGGAGCCGCACCGCTCACCCTCCCCGCGGAGCTGGAACCCGTGCCGGGCGCCGAGAAGGTGGAGCTGCGGATGCTGCGCGGAGCGCGCTACGCCGGCAACGCGGTCGCGGGAGCCGCGGGCACCGTGGCACGCGGCGCAGGCTGGGTCGGGCACCGCGTCGGCGAGATCGCCGGTCGCCGACGCGAGCACCCAGCGGAGGAACTCGACGCCGGTCCCGCCGATGGCGATCATGGGTTGCCGCCGCGACCGGGTTCGGACACGACCGCGGGGTGAGCGAGCGCGCACCTCGCCAAAGGATCCGCCGCCCCGTTGTGCCGATCATCCAACGGACGGCGCGAAGCCGACGCTAGGGTGGAATCCGTGACGGACAAGCCCGACCCCTTTACCACCGCCGGAAAGATCGCGGACCTGCGCGCTCGCTACACCGAGGCCGTCGTCGACGCCGAGGCGAAGGCGAAGGAGAAGCAGCACGCCAAGGGCAAGATGACCGCCCGCGAGCGCATCGAGCTCCTCGTCGACCCCGGCAGCTTCGTCGAGTTCGACGAGTACGTGCGCCACCGCACCACCGCGTTCGGCATGGACCGCTCGCGTCCGTACGGCGACTCCGTGGTGACCGGCGTCGGCACCATCCACGGCCGCACCGTCGCCGTGTACTCGCAGGACTTCTCCACCTTCGGCGGGTCGCTGGGCGAGGTCGCCGGCGAGAAGATCGTGAAGATCATGGAGTTCGCCCTGGCCGGCGGGATGCCGTGCATCGGCATCCTCGACTCCGGCGGCGCCCGCATCCAGGAGGGTGTCGTCGCGCTCGGCAAGTACGGCGAGATCTTCCGCCTGAACACCCGTGCCTCCGGCGTGATCCCGCAGATCTCGATCATCATGGGCCCGGCGGCCGGTGGCGCGGTGTACTCCCCCGCCCTCACCGACTTCGTCATCATGGTCGACAAGACCAGCCAGATGTTCGTCACCGGACCCGACGTGATCAAGACCGTCACCGGCGAGGACGTCGGCATGGAGGAGCTCGGCGGCGCCT